>UMGK01007857.1_pt1 | contig 36460 bp, 28 predicted proteins | sample 1965251 | NCBI WGS metagenome assembly UMGK01 (sample SAMEA4836070, study PRJEB28245) | human gut metagenome | biome: gut microbiome; material: fecal sample | place: Denmark | collected 2008 | reverse complement strand
ATGACCTTATTGGTCTATGACTACATCATACCAGGAGAGAATGGCTGCTTTGATGACAGATGGAATTCGAGCCAATCTGCTGGAAAGTATGGGATACGAAACTCAGATTCTGGAATTTATTGATATGGAGCATACACCCAAGAATTTGCTGATCCGTGCTGTAAAGACAGGCAAACCAAAAGATATGAAGAGTACAGTGCAGCTTATGAAGGAACTGCATATAAATCCTACACTGGAAAGACTTCTGTACCGTGAAGGGGAGGTACAATCAGAGAGTTAAGAGGAGAAAGAATGATTAAATTTTTACGCAGAGCAGTGATTCTACTGTTTGTTTTTGTTCTCGGCGTGGCAGGAAGTTCGTTCCTGCTGAATAGTGAGACTACGGATGACCGCTCTGATATGAATGATCCGGTTTTTCCGGAGGTAATGGTTGATTTTGATGGAAATTATGCAAACAGGATGTATGGTTATGCACAGCCTATGCAGTCTGATTTTACCAGGGACAGTGTGACGCCTATTGATACATCCAAGGAACTGTCTTTTGTTATAAATGCCTATGATACAAAGGTGAAAAGCCTTTCCTATGAGATACGTACCTCTGATGGCAGTAAGGTACTGGAAAATCGTAAGATTAAAAGTCTGGATAAACAGGACAGCTATCTGACAACAACGATTAAGCTGAGCAGTGATCTTCTGATGAACCAGGAGTATTCTTTGCAATTATCTCTTGAGACAAATAAGGGAACAGCTTATTACTATACAAGAGTAGTTTCCAGATCCAATGTGAATGCTGCTCAGTACGTGAAGTTTGTTGCGAGCTTTTACGAAAAATGTCTGGATAAAGCGTCCGCCGAGGATCTGACTGCTTACCTGGAATCAGACACATCCAGTACATCTACCAACTATACAGACATTAATATCAATTCTACATTTGCCCAGATCAGCTGGGGCAATCTGAACCCTCAGATTTACAGAAAGGGAATTCCTGTAGTGAAGGATATTAATGAAACCACAGCCAGTCTTTCTGTTGAATATCAGATTGCGGCACTGGATGAAGATGGAAACCAGGAAATCTATGATGTGACAGAATTTTACCGGATGCGTTATACTGAAACCAGAATCATGCTTCTGGATTTTAAACGAAGCGCATCACAGGTGTTTGAGGAAAGCTCCATCAGCATTTCCGACAAGGGGCTTTTGCTTGGTGTCAGAGACAAAAATGTAGAATACATGATGAATGAAAAAGCAGGAGTGCTTGCGTTTGTTCAGGAAGGAGATTTATGGTCTTATTCTCCTGATGATGGAAAATTTTCCAGAATTTTCAGTTTCCGCAAAGAAACGGATGGAGATTTCAGGGATTCCAGATACCAGCATAATATAAAGATCATCCGTGTGGAAGATAACGGAGATGTGGACTTTGTTCTTTATGGATATATGAACAGAGGCGTTCGGGAAGGATACTGTGGTGTTTGTGTATATCATTACAGCAATGATCAGAATGTGGTGGAAGAAAAAGTATTTATTCCGTCTACAGAATCCTACGAATTCCTGAAAGAGGATCTTGGAACATTATCCTATGTCAGTACAGAAAATGCTCTTTATCTTTTATTTGCAAATAAGCTTTATAAGATAAACATTTCAGATGGTACCAGTGAGGTTCTTGAGGAAGGAATTAAAATAGATGACTTTGCTGTTTCGGATACAGGTGCACATGCTGCATGGATCATTCAGGAAGGTGAAAGCGCCGGAAATATAAAAGAAATAGATTTTGAAACATTAGAAACCAGGAGTCTTGCACCATCTTCAGGACAGTCTTTAGTGCTGAATGGATTTATGAATGAAGATCTTGTTTATGGAATCGTAGTTGATGGAGATGTGATCGCAGACGATAATGGTCATGAGACTACGGGGATTCATACGGTCCGTATTGAAGGATTTGATGGAACTTTGAAAAAAGAATATCATCAGGATGGATTGTATGTAACTGATATTACCATGGGAAACACTATGATGGAATTTCAGTTGTCCAAGAAGACAAAAAAAGGATATAAAGCAGTAAGCAAGGATAATATTCTGAATAATTCCAAAGCCTCGACCAATACTGTATCCGTGGAACTTGTGACAAATTCCAGAACCGGAACTCAGATACGACTGGCTCTCACTGAAACGCCTGAAATTCAGGAACCGTTAGTTGTTTATGCAAAAATGAAAAATATAGGTGATGACCGTATTATTCTGGATACGCAGATTCCTGAGGAAGATATTTACTATGTTTATGCAAAAGGAGGATTGGACAGTACATTCACAGATCCTGCACTTGCGCTTCAAAGAGCAGATGATCAGACTGGTGTTGTGCTGAATCGTGCTCAGCAGTATGTATGGGAGCGTGGAAATAAGAAGACAAAGCTGACTCTTAATCTGGAGGATGTGCCGGAAGCAATGAAGAGTGCATCCCTGGATGTTACAGCACTGCAGGAGGCTCTTGGGGATGAGGGTACTATCATTGATTTGTCTGGTTGTACATTAGACAGTGTCTTATATGAGGTCAGCGCCCAGCGTCCGGTAATTGCCAAGACCGGGGATAATACCAGTGTTGTGATCATTGGATATGATGAATATAACACATATCTGTACGATCCGCAGAAAGGGGAAACTTATCCTTACGGTATGAATGACAGTACGGAGCTGTTTGAAAAGGCCGGCAATATTTTTATAAGTTATGTTGAGAAACTGAAGCTTTAAAGTGGCTGTTGGGAAAGCCGGTACAGTCCGATATTGAACATGTATGCAAAAAATGCTAGATGTGAAAGATGCAGCAAAGTGGTGGTTAACAGTCTGTCTGTGGTGGAGGACAGACTGTTAAAAATAAAGCAACAGGAAAGGACAGAAAAATGCTAAGTGAAAGTATTAAAAAACTGGTACAGTATGGAATTGAGACAGGGCTTACTCCTGCCTGTGAGAAAAACTATACAACAAATCTTCTTCTTGATGTTTTTAAAGAAGATGAATACACAGAACCGGCAGAGGAATATTCTGATATTAATCTGGAAGAAGTTCTGAAAGAACTGTTAGACGAAGCTGTAGAACGTGGTCTGATTCAGGACAGTGTGGTTTACAGAGATCTGTTTGATACAAGATTAATGAACTGTCTTATGCCCCGCCCGGCTCAGGTACAGAAGTCTTTCTGGGAAAAATATGAGAAATCTCCGGAAGAAGCAACAGATTATTTCTATAAATTAAGCCAGGACAGTGATTATATTCGTCGTTATCGTGTAAAGAAAGACCAGAAATGGACTGTGGATTCTCCTTATGGAGCAATTGATATTACAATCAACCTTTCTAAGCCAGAGAAAGATCCGAAAGCTATTGCTGCGGCAAAGCTTATCAAATCAAGCAGCTATCCCAAATGTCTGCTTTGTCCGGAAAATGAGGGATATGCAGGCCGCGCAAATCATCCTGCAAGAGAGAATCACAGAATCATTCCGATCACAATCAATGACAGTCCGTGGGGAATGCAGTACTCTCCTTATGTTTATTATAATGAGCATTGTATTGTATTTAATTTCCAGCACACACCTATGAAAATCGAGAGAAACACATTTATCAAGCTGTTTGATTTCGTGAAGCTGTTTCCACATTATTTTCTGGGGTCAAATGCAGACTTACCGATTGTGGGAGGTTCTATTCTCAGTCACGATCATTTCCAGGGCGGCCATTATACGTTTGCTATGGCAAAGGCTGAAATTGAGAAATATGTAACTATTCCGGGCTATGAGGATGTGGAGGCTGGTATTGTAAAATGGCCGCTGTCTGTACTTCGTATCCGTCATAAAGATGAGAAGCGCCTGATTGATCTGGCAACTCATGTGCTGGAGGTTTGGAGAGGCTATACAGATGAGGCTGCATTCATTTTTGCAGAAACGGATGGTGAACCTCATAATACGATCACTCCGATCGCACGTAAAAAAGGTGATATGTATGAGTTGGATCTGACTCTACGAAACAATATTACCACAGAAGAAAATCCTCTTGGCGTATATCATCCGCATGCACAGTACCATCATATTAAGAAGGAGAATATCGGTCTGATCGAGGTTATGGGCTTGGCAGTTCTCCCTGCGCGACTAAAAGAAGAACTGGAGCTTTTGGAAGAATATATTCTGGATGGTAAGGATGTTGCTTCTAATGAGAAGATTGAAAAACATGCGCAGTGGGTAAAAGAATTCCTTCCGAAGTACGATCATCTTGATAAAGACAATATTGAAGAGGTTCTTCATAAAGAAGTTGGAAATGTGTTTGTTCACGTGCTGGAAGATGCTGGTGTTTACAAATGTACAGGAGAGGGCAGAGCTGCATTTATGCGTTTTATTGAAAATTTGTAACCAAATCATAAAGACAATCTTTTGGGGTTGAAAGAATGTGTCCGTTTGATTATACTGAAGACAGCACAGAAGATGAAATAAGAACTATTTATTTTCTGTGCAGATGATGAAAGCAGGAGAGACATTAAAAAGCAGAGGAGTGCCTATGAAAAATAAAACAAAAAGAAAAAATAGGATTTTCCGGGTTCTGTTGGCCACAATGTTGATTTTGTTCGGAGTTTCATTTAGAAATGATGGAAAAATTGGGATTAGTGGTGTTCAGTCTGTACAGGCGGCCACTAAGAACGTAGTTGTCAGATTCTGGAATCAAAGTGGAAAAACATCTTATTCCAAGCTGCGTATAAAGGTAAGTGCCGGGAAAAAAATTAAGCTTCCGGCAGTTCCTGCAATTACCGGATACAAAAATCTTGGCTGGTCCACTCAGAAAAACGATACCAAAGCGGTATATGCCGCGGGGAAAAAAATACGTCTGAAAAAGAATATAAATCTGTACGCGGTGCGTAAAAAAGTTGGTATATATAAAGTTTATTTCTATGATAATACCGGAAGCACCAGTACAGTATTTAAGAAACTAAACAAAGCTGTTACAAAAAATGGATATCTTACCTTGCCAGAGCTTCCACAAAAAAGCGGCTATAAGGCAGTTGGATGGAGTACTAAAAAGAATGCTTCCCAAGCGGCGTATACAGAGGGACAGAAGATTCGAATCAAAAAAAATATAAAATTATATGCTGTTTACGAGTCTGATACAACATTTACAGTGGCTTTGTGCAAGAATGATGGAACCGTTTACAAGACAGAGAATGTAGCATCTGGAAGTTCTTATACATTGCCGTCTGTAAGAAATGCATCCGGATACACCTTTATGGGATGGGATATCCAGTTAGGAAAAAGCACAGCACCGCGTTATGAAGCTGGTGATACTATTACAGTAAACAGCAACATAAAGCTGTATGCAGTTGTGTTTAACCGTTCAGCTGAGGAAGACCTGACTCTTTCAGAGCTTCTGCAATCCGCAAGCAGCTGGAAGATTGGAAATGGCAGCAGCCGGGGGTACAATCACATTATTTTTGTAGGAGACTCCCGTACCAATCGTATGCAGAGAACGCTGCAAAATTTAAATTCAGGGTATTATGAGTCGAATCTGCTGCGTGATATTGATTTTGTATACGAAGAGGGAAAGGGCCTTGAATGGCTGAAGTCTCAGGGAATGAATACGGTTCTTTCTATTGCAGAAGAGAATTATTCCGTTCTGAAACCGACTGCGGTTATTTTTAATCTGGGAGTAAACGATCCTGGAAATATGTATAATTATATTTCTTATTATCAGGAGATTGCTGAGAGCTTACAGAAAAAGAACTGCAAGCTGTTCTTTATGTCGGTGAATCCGGTAAACAGTAAGACAATCGAATATCTTGGTAAGAATGCAATCCGAAAAGAAGAAGTAATCCGCAAATTCAATTCTGTTGTGGGTAGTGCTCTTGGCAGCACTTTCGAATATATTGATACGTATTCTTATCTGATGGAGAATGGATATGGTACCAATATTAGTGGAACTGGAGTTGACCTGCCAGACGATGATGGACTTCATTACACCACCAAGACTTACAAACGAATTTTTAAGTATTGTCTGGATTATCTTATATTGCATTAAACGTTCAGAGAAATACTGAGAATGAGGCAACTTTGCAATAGAAAAGTACTTACAGAAGAGAAGATCTTTGTCCAAAAGTGTCGAAGCTTAACAGACAGGATCTTCTTTTATTCCCTGGAAAAATATCCTTGCGCGAATAAGAGGAATAGTCTATACTATAGAGAAATGAGTGTTTGGAAAAATGAGGAGAAAGAGGAACTAATTATGAAACTTACAACAGTAAAAGAGATTTACAGAGAACGGGATAAATACCTGGATCAGGAGATCACCGTAGGCGGCTGGGTACGAAGCGTTCGTGATTCCAAGACCTTTGGATTTGTTGTTCTCCATGATGGAACATATTTTGAGACCCTTCAGATCGTTTACCATGATACAATGGACAATTTTGCTGAGATTTCCAAACTGAATGTAGGCGCAGCGATTATTGTAAAGGGAACTCTGGTAGCGACTCCACAGGCGAAACAGCCATTTGAGATCCAGGCTGCAGAGATTTCTGTAGAGGGAACATCTGCACCAGATTATCCGCTTCAGAAGAAACGCCACAGTCTTGAGTATTTAAGAACGATCACACATCTTCGTTCCAGAACAAATACCTTCCAGGCTGTTTTCCGTGTACGTTCCCTCTGTGCATATGCAATACACAAATTCTTTCAGGAGAGAGGTTTTGTTTATGTACACACTCCGCTGATCACAGGAAGTGACTGCGAGGGTGCAGGTGAGATGTTCCAGGTTACAACCATGGATCTGAATAATATTCCTACAGATGATAAGGGAAATATTGATTACTCTCAGGATTTCTTTGGGAAAGAGACAAACCTGACTGTAAGCGGTCAGTTGAACTGTGAGACATTTGCACAGGCATTCCGTAATGTATATACATTTGGACCAACTTTCCGTGCCGAGAACTCCAACACCACACGTCATGCAGCTGAGTTCTGGATGATCGAGCCTGAGTGTGCATTTGCTGATCTTGAAGACAACATGAATCTTGCAGAAGCGATGCTGAAATATGTGATTGGATATGTTCTTGAGAATGCTCCGGAGGAAATGAACTTCTTCAATTCTTTTGTGGACAAAGGACTTCTTGACAGATTGAACCATGTGGCAAGCTCTGAGTTCGGTCGTGTTACTTATACAGAAGCAATTGAGCTTCTCGAGAAGAATAATGACAAGTTTGATTATAAAGTATCCTGGGGATGTGATCTGCAGACAGAACATGAGCGTTATTTGACAGAACAGATTTTTAAGAAACCTATTTTTGTTACAGACTATCCAAAGGAAATTAAAGCATTCTATATGAAAGCAAACGAGGATGGCAAGACTGTTGCAGCTATGGACTGCCTGGTTCCTGGAATTGGTGAGATTATCGGTGGAAGCCAGAGAGAGGATGACTATGGTAAGTTGAAAGCTCGTATGGAAGAGCTTGGGCTGAAGGAAGAAGACTATGACTTCTATCTTGATTTGCGTAAATATGGTTCTACACGTCATTCAGGATTTGGTCTTGGATTTGAGCGCTGTGTAATGTATCTCACAGGAATGGGCAATATCCGTGACGTAATTCCATTCCCGAGAACAGTTAACAACTGCGATTTATAAAACGAGGTAAAAGAATGAGATTTATTCATCTTGCAGATGTACATCTTGGTGCAGTGCCCGACAGAGGCTGCCCATGGAGTGACAAGCGGGAGAATGAAATCTGGGAAACATTCCGCCGGGTTATTGCGGGTATCCGCGAAAATCCGGTGGATTTGTTATTTATAGCCGGAGATTTGTTCCATCGTCAGCCACTTCCATATGAATTGAAAGAAGTAAACGATTTATTTTCCAGAATACCGGAAACAAGGGTATATTTAATGGCAGGAGAAAGGGATTATCTGAAAGAAAATTCTTTTTACAGAACTTTCACCTGGGCACCGAATGTGACTTTTTTTCCGGAAGAGAAGGTAACCTGTGTGAAAGATACGCAATTCGGGGTATATGTTTATGGAATGAGCTATGAACATTCACAGATCAGACAGCCCTTGTATGATGGCGTACGCCCTGTGAAAAATGATGGAGTGCATATTCTTATAGCTCATGGCGGTGATGAAAGCCATTGCCCATTAAATACAGCTGCGCTTGCAGGAGCAGGTTTTGATTATATTGCATTGGGTCATTTCCATACTCCCCAGAACGTAATAAGAGATGTGGCTGCTTACAGCGGAGCTCTTGAGCCAATTGAAAGCAATGATCTGGGAGCACATGGCTACATTGAGGGAAGGATTGAAAATGGAAAAGTGAAAACCAGATTTGTGCCGTTTTCTATTCGAACCTATAGTCAGCTTCTTCTCAATGTAAATGAAGAAAGCACCCAGCTATCTATTGAAGAAGCTTTGAAGGATGAGATATTTAAAAAAGGCGGACTGAATATATATCGTGTAATTCTTCAAGGGAAAAGAAAACCAGAGCTTTTTCTGATTCCGGAAAAACTGAAATCCTTTGGAAATATTACAGAAGTACTGGATGAGACCAGACCTGCTTATGGTCTGGAAGAACTGCAAAAAAAATATGCCGGAACTTTGATAGGGGATTATATCTGCTTTTTTATGGAAAAAAACAGAAATACAGTGGAAGATAAGGCCCTGTACTATGGTTTGCAGGCACTGTTGGAGACAAGACATTCCAGCTGACACAAAGCAGATAGTAACAGAAAATATGTATTGCAGTGTAAAATTGAGATGTATGTGCGAGGGAATAAGGTTATATGATTTTTAAACGCATATTAATAAATAATTTTGGTGGGCTTCGGGAAAAAGACATAGAACTGACCTCTGGAGTAAATGTGCTCTATGGACTAAAAGAAACAGAAATGAACATTGTGTTTATCTTTGTGAAGAGCATGTTCTTTGGAGTGCCTGAGGAAATGCAGGAAAAGAATGGAATTTATGAAAAAGCAGGAACTGAAGCTTCCCGGGAAAAATATGGTGGAACTATATGGTTTCAGCACAATGGAAAAGATTACCGCCTGACGCGGGAAACAGGGGCAGGAATCCATAATTGTGAGCTGTTCTGTGAAGATACCAGAGAAATTTTAAATGGGGAAAATGGAGCCCTCGAGAGGATCCTTGGGGGATTTAGTGAGAACCTGTTCGACAATACTGTTATGGTAGAATCACTTAGCGGTAGTTCTTCCAGGGAAATGGCAAAGGAACTACAGAATAAACTGGCTGTTCTCAGCAAAAGCGGAGATGGTCTGGTGGATCTTGGAAGAACGGAGCAGATGCTGAAGATGTGGCGCAAGGGATATCTCACCCAGAAAGAACGTGGCAGGAAAGCAGTTCAGAGAGAACAGGAAAAACTGAGCGAGAAACTGGAAAGTCTGCAGAATGACCTGGATGGACTTCGGGACCAGAAGGGGCAGGTGGTTCAGGCGCAGGCAAAAATCTATTCGGCAGCAGGGAAAGAAGAAGCCACTGTGATTGAAGAACAGCTGCAGACTATAGAGAAAAAGAATCTGGGAATGGTGATAGCAGGTATTCTGGCCGTTATTGTGGGAATTATTGGTATTGTTGGAAGATTTCAGTTAACTGATGAGATGTCTAAAATAGGAATGGATGTATGCATCATTGCTGCTGTTGTGGCAATGGTTTATACACTTACTGCACGAAGAAAGCTGCATATGGAGTTTGTAAAGCTAAAGAAGAAAAAAGTGTATTTACAGTCACAGCAGGAAAAGCTGAAATCCAGTAAAGAAGATATTGATGGAATTTACGGTGAGAAACTGACTGCTTTTACGAATTTGCAGAGCGAATATCAGGAATTTGAGCTGGAAATGTCACTTCCTACTTCTGAAGATCTGGAAACACAGTCCTTGAACCTGGCTATGGATACCATTAAAGAGCTGTCACGTAGTATTTATCTTGAGAAAGGCAGAAAGATTCGGATTCGGGCATCCCAAATTTTCAGGGAACTTACAGATGGAAAATATATAGAGTTCTATGGAGATGAGGGACAGAGTTTGGAACTGTGTCTGGAAGAGGGAACTGTTTTGGCAGAAAATCTGGAAAAGGCAAACCTTGAAATGCTGTATTTTTCTATTCAGATGGCTGCTGCTGAGTTGTTCACGAATGAAACTGTTTTTCCAGTTATTTTGGATGATATTTTCCATGGGAAGAATCAGGATAAGCTTATGGCAGTTTTCAGGTGGCTGAAAAAACAGCCCAGACAGGTGCTGCTTTTTACCAATAATAAGGATATGGCTGACATTTTTTAGAAAACTGTTACAGTGAATGTTAAGTGATCACGAAGCATGTAACTGTGAAAGTACTGAACAGTTACAAATAAATGATAACAAAACAAGAGGCTGACACCTGGAAGGGTCAGCCTCAAATTATTTTATTTATTTCTCATACTGTGCCATATATTTGTTTACACAGCGTTTAATCCTGTCAACTGGATTCAGCAGATGGCTTACAGACATATCATGATTCAGTGTATCAATGATCAGTGCAATGTATTTGCTCATATCACAGGAAATGTAATATGGTTTTGCAAGAAGTTCCTCAGACTGATATACCATATTGGTAGTGAGAAGCTTGTCAAACACGCCAGCAGCATGTGCTTCATCGAATTTCTTAAGGTTGTCTGTAAACAGACCGAAAGTGGAGCAAAGGTAAATTCTGCCGGCACCCCTGTCCTTAAGAAGAGAAGCAATCTTCAGGATAGTGTCACCAGAAGAAATCATGTCATCAATCAGGATCATATCCTTGCCTGCTACATTTGGACCAAGGAACTCATAGGCTGCAATCGGATGTCTTCCTCCTATATTCTTGGAGTAGTCAAGGCGTTTGTAATACATGCCCATATCAACACCCAGGATGTTTGCAAGATAGATCGCACGGCTCATGCTGCCCTCATCCGGGCTGATGATCATAAAATGCTCATTGTCAATGTGAAGTCCCTGCTCATGGTTCAGAAGAGCCTTGATAAATTGATAAGAAGGCTGAACAGTCTCAAATCCATGAAGTGGGGTGGCATTCTGAATCTGTGGGTCATGTGCGTCGAAAGTGATAATATTTTCAACTCCCATATTTATCAGTTCATGAAGGGAAGTAGCACAGTCAAGAGACTCTCTTCCAATACGCTTGCTCTGACGACCCTCATAAAGGTATGGCATGATTACATTCACGCGGCGGGCCTTTCCTCCAATAGCTGCAATTACACGCTTCAGATCCTGATAATGATCATCCGGAGACATTAGGTTGGTGTATTTGCCAATTGGATATGAGATGTTGTAGTTACATACATCTACAAGAATATAAACATCATCTCCTCGTACGGACTCGGTGATCACACATTTACCCTCGCCGGAACCGAAACGGGGGTTCTGAACTTTGATTGTATAGGAATCTCTTTTGTATCCTTCAAAGGCGAAAGAATCTGATTCTGAATGCTCACGCTCCTTACGCCACTTAACGAGCCATTCGTCGACTTTCTGTCCAAGGCTCCTGCAGCTTTCCAAAGGAACTAATCCCAGTCTTCCAACGGGAAGTGTAGTCAATTCTTCTTGTGCCATTCTTTACTTTCCTCCTAAAAAAATTTTCTGAATGCGGATATCTTTTCCCACAAGCTTGGTCATCTGATAGTTGCTGGCGATGCGGGAAAAGGTTCTCTCAGAATAAGTTGCTGAGAAATCTTCCAGCTTCAGGTTTGTGGAAATAATCGTAGATTTCTTGCGCATGATCCGCTCATTGATGCACAGGAAAAGCTGTGAAGATACAAAGCTGTTGGTAAGCTCTGTACCCAGGTCATCAATAATCAGCAGGTCACAGTCAAAAATCGGTTCATCATCGGGAGCGTCGCTGCCTCTGGAAAAAGCAGAGCCTGCAAGAAAATCAAAAAGCTCGAATGAAGAAAAATAAAGTACACAGTGTGCACTGTCCAGAAGATCGTGAGCGATGCAGTGGGAAAGAAAGGTCTTGCCCACACCTGTGTCGCCGTAGAAAAACAGGTTCTGGAAAGAATTATCAAAGTCAGCGACAAATTCCTTCGCCATCTTATACGCGCGACGTGCAGTCTCACGTTCGGTGAGTCCCGTTGAATCATTTGTTATTGTATCAGAATAAAAGTCAAAAGAAAAGTGGTCAAAGTTCTCTTTTTCAAGAATTTCTTTTAAATTTGACTGTGTATACAGAAGTTCGATCTCTGCCTTCTTGAAACAGGAGCATTTCTGGCTGCCGATATAGCCAGTATCCTGGCAAAGAGGGCAGGTGTAGCTCATCTCCAAATAATCAGCAGGATAGCCGGAAGAAAGCAGTAATGCAGTGCGTTCCTGGGAAAGCAGGGCAATATCAGTGCGAAGATCTTCAATGCCGACTTCCTGGCGGCTGATCAGGGCACGGGCCTTTCTGGCACTTAAAGTAGCTACTTCCTCATCAATTTCACGTAGACGGGGAATTTTCTCATAGGCTTCAGCAAGATGCTCTTCCTGTATGCGGCGGTTCCGGGCCTGGCGACGGTTGTATTCCCGCATTATAGTATCGTATTGGTAATTCTGTAAGGGCATGTAAATTCTCCTTCCAGGTTGTAAGATGTTCGTATGTGTTTTAAAGAAAAATCTGTTTCCAGGATTTAATTTGGTTTATTAAGCAGTTTCTTCTCATATTCAGCAAAATCGTAGTCACGCTGATGGAAATTGTTAAAGCGGTTTGGAGTTGCAGATTTCGGCTTGTCTGCTTTCGACACTGCTTTTTCCAGTTTGCGCTTCTGGTGCTGGGCATCCTGAAGACGGACATCCCCTAAAGTGCGGATATTCTTATCCTTCCAGCGCTGCAGAATTTTGTCTGCATATGGAAAACTTGGTTGTCCAGTCTGCAGAACTGTCCGTGAGCAGGCTTCCTGAATCAATTCCATGGAAAAACCATAGTCCCTGGTCCAGGTATTGATCAGCGAAATTTCCGCGTCTGAAGGATTGCGGTTGGCAATTCCCATCGCTTTCAGAACTGAAAAATATTCTTTGCTGTAGCGGGAGGTGGAATCCTTTGCCATTTCAACTGTGGTAATGCCTTCCTCCCTCCAGGCCATGGCAACTGTCTCGATATAACGGATGCTGCGGTGGTCACGTCCCACACAGTATTCGATCAGATAATCGATCAAATCTACAGACATGTGCAGCTCGTCGTAGAAAAACAGGATCTTGCGTGTCTCTGTGGGGGTGAGCGTTTTGCCGAGGTATTGCTCGGCAATGTAAAGAAGCTGGATAATATCTTCATTCTGTTTAAGTTCCTTCACGCGATCCGGGGTAAGCGCTTTCGTCTCGGAAAGTGGTTTGGAGGAAGGTGTGACAGGCAGATCTGCGCTGCGGTAGGAAATCTGGTCAGTCTGCAATGGGTTATCAGTAGGAGCATTGGGAATGACGGCTGGGGATTCAGGGGCAGATATGTGATAAGTATCAGGCACATCGCTGAGCGAACCGGCGTTACAGATACCTGCAGGAGCCACCGTAGCCAGCATATTTGCTTCATTCCACGGTGCCTGTAAGGTAATTCCTGTCAATTCAGCTTCTTCGTATAAGAGGGTAACCAGCTTCTCAGACTCCCAGTATTTCAGCGCACGGAGGATATCTCCTTCTGTACAGAACAGGGAGTCTGCCATCTGGGAAAGCCCGAAAGCCTCCTCCGGGCGGCCAAGCATACGGAGCAGATAAATATAGACCTTTACAAATTCTCCATTTGCCTTTGGCATAAAACGGTCGATAAAAATATTGGATAAAATGGTGGCATCATTAAGCCCTGTACTATGTAACCTGATCATAGAAACACTCCTTATCTGGGAATATGAATCATCACTGTTCATTGTGTTTGCATTATAGCACACCCCTTTTTAAATGAGAATAGGAGATTTTTTGCCGGGATTTTTACAAAATGTGTGTGGACTACTATGTGGATAATGTGGATAATGTGGAAACCAAGTTGCACATAATGTTTATGGGAAACCCGAAAAATGCGGAAAATTAAAGAAAAACTGTGATTTTTGTCGAGTTATGTCGTAGTATTATGTTAAGCACTTTATACACATAAGAATCCACATGCAGGCCAGTGCAAAAATGTGCATAAGCCTGTGGATAATGTGGATAACTATTAAATTGCTTGAATTTCCAAGCTCTTTTCAATGTGGATAATTATTTTTGGCAAAAACAGTCTGTGACCGTGGATATGAGAAGGTATGCACGTTTTGCCAGGAAAAACAGATCAGAGACAATAAAAATGGTAAAACAAAAACAGCGGATGCCAGGTCTTAAAAGGACATGACAACCGCTGAAATTGCAATCAATTATTTTCCAAGTAACTGTTCTCCGATTTTAACAACATCTCCGGCACCCATTGTGATCAACAGATCTCCGGCTTCACAATTATTCAGCAGGAAATTCTCAATCTCATCAAAGGTTGGGAAATATTCGCATGGAGTACCAAGCTCCTGGATCCGTGCCTGCAGATCCTTGGAAGAGATTCCAAGATTATCTGTTTCTCTTGCTGCATAAATGTCTGCCAGAACCACATGATCGGCAAGCTTAAGAGCCTGTGCAAATTCCGGAAGAAGAGCCTTGGTACGTGTGTAAGTATGAGGCTGGAATACGCACCACAGCTTCTTGTGTGGATAATTGTGTGCAGCGTTTAAAGTAGCCTGGATTTCTGTTGGATGATGCGCATAATCATCAACAATGGTAACGCCTGCTACTTCGCCTTTATACTGGAAACGGCGATCTGTTCCTGTGAAACTGCCAAGTCCTTTGACAATGACATCATCCGGAATCTGAAGAAGCCGAGCCAGAGCAATTGCTGCCAGGGCATTGGAAACATTGTGGCTGCCAGGAACTTTCAGATAGAAACTGCCGGCCTTTCTGCCATCCTTCAGAACGGTAAAGGATGCATGTCCATATTTGTCATAAGTGATATCTGTGGCCTGATACTGAGCTTCATGCTCCAGACCATATGTAATAATTTTGCATGAAAGGTCTTTGATAATATCCTGATAATGCGGCGTATCAGCATTAATGATTAGGGCTCCGTCTGCGGGAAGCAGCTGGGCAAATCTGCGGAAGGAATGACGGATATCATCAATATCCTTAAAAAAGTCCAGATGGTCAGCATCAATGTTCAGGATCACACTGATCTTCGGGAAAAAGCTTAAAAAGCTGTTGGTATACTCACAGGCTTCTGTGACAAATGTTTCGGACTGACCTACTCGGATATTTCCCCCGATAGAAGGAAGAATGCCGCCAACACTGATGGTCGGATCCGCATCTGCTTCCAGAAGGATCTGGGAGATCATGGAAGTAGTGGTGGTCTTGCCATGGGTTCCGGAAACTGCGATTGGGGTATCGTAGTTGCGCATGATCTGACCAAGAAGCTGGGCTCTGGTCAGCATTGGAATGCCTTTTTCCACTGCACTGGCATATTCCGGGTTATCCGGATGAATGGCTGCAGTGTAAACTACAAGTTCTACATCGTCTGTAATATTGGAAGCGCGCTGTCCGTAAAAGATGCGTGCACCTTTCCTGGTAAGGGAATCCGTAAGCGGGCTTTCTTTGGAATCAGAGCCGGAAACCTTGAAATCCTCGCCGAGAAGGATCTCAGCAAGTCCGCTCATGCTGATTCCGCCAATACCGATAAAATGGATATGAAGCGGTTTATGGAAGTCTATCTGATACATGTTAATCTCCTTATGCTAATCATTTTTGAAGCGATTCAATATTCATTGAAGGAAAAGCCTCCTGAATCGTTATGAATTTTTACAATTACTTTCATTTATTATACCCCGAACTGTGAAAATTGCAAAGTATTTCTTTGGATAGTCGGTAACCAATACAATAATTTCCCTTTCCTACAGTGTCGCTGTTCACGATTTTCACAGCAGTATGCTTCGCAAAGCACAGTAATACTACTGTACAAAATGAATAAAAAAAACAATCAGAGATTCGGTTGTGTCGAAAAAACATGTACAATAACGATAAAAAAAGTAAAATATCAACAAATAAATTGTAAAATATGTTTATTAAATATGGGAAGTATGGTATAATGATAAATCATAACTACAACAAGAGGTGATAGCATGATTAAAAAAGAAATGATTGCCATGCTCTTAGCCGGCGGCCAAGGCAGCAGACTTGGGGTACTGACAGAAAAAGTGGCCAAACCAGCAGTAGCTTTTGGAGGTAAGTACCGTATCATTGATTTTCCGTTAAGTAACTGTATTAATTCCGGAATTGATACAGTTGGAGTCCTGACACAGTATCAGCCTCTGAGACTGAATACCCATATCGGTATCGGTGTTCCGTGGGATCTGGACAGAACTGAAGGCGGTGTAACCGTACTTCCACCTTATGAGAAGAGCACAAACAGCGAGTGGTACACAGGAACAGCCAATGCCATTTTCCAGAATATGGCGTATATGGAGCAGTACAATCCCGATTATGTGCTTATCCTTTCAGGAGATCATATATATAAGATGGATTACGAGGTTATGCTCGACTTCCACAAGGCAAATAAGGCGGATGTGACCATTGCCTGTATGCCTGTACCTATTGAGGAAGCCAGCCGTTTCGGCATCATGGTAACGGATGAGACTTTCCGTGTAACTGAATTTGAGGAGAAACCAGAGCATCCAAGCAGCAATCTGGCATCTATGGGAATTTATATTTTCAGCTGGCCGGTTCTGAAGGAAGCGCTTTACGCACTGAAGGATCAGCAGAGTTGTGACTTTGGTAAACATATTCTTCCATATTGCAAGGATAAAGGACAGCGCCTTTTCGCCTATGAATACAATGGCTACTGGAAAGATGTTGGAACTCTTGGTTCCTACTGGGAAGCAAATATGGAACTGATTGATATTATTCCTGAGTTTAATCTTTATGAGGAATTCTGGAAGATTTACACCAAGGGGGATATCATCCAGCCGCAGTATATTTCAGAAGAGGCCGTTCTGGACAGATGTCTCATCGGTGAAGGCTCTGAAATCTATGGCGAAGTACATAATTCTGTAATCGGATCGAATGTTGTGATCGGAAAAGGCAGTGTGATCCGGGATTCCATTATCATGCGGAATACAACCATCGGTGAGAATGTAAACATGGAAAAGGCAATTGTGGCAGAGGACGTAACCATAGGAAATGATGTGGTTCTTGGCTGCGGCGAGGAAGCACCTAATATAAAGAAACCTGCGGTATATGCATTTGGCATTGCGACCATAGGAGAAGGCTCCGTGATTCCGGATAATGTTAAGATTGGAAAGAACACGGCGATTTCCGGTGTGACCACCCAGGCAGATTATCCGGATGGCATTCTGGAAAGCGGACAGGTAATTGCAACAAAGGACGGTGACAAAGCATGAGAGCAATCGGAATTATTTTAGCCGGCGGTAACAATAACCGCATGAGAGAATTATCAGACAAAAGGGCAATTGCAGCAATGCCTATTGCCGGAAGCTACAGAAGCATAGATTTTGCCCTGAGTAATATGGCGAACTCCCGCATTCAGAAAGTAGCTGTACTGACTCAGTACAATGCACGTTCCCTGAATGAGCATTTAAGCTCCTCCAAATGGTGGGATTTCGGAAGAAAGCAGGGCGGTCTTTTCGTATTTACTCCTACTATCACCAAAGAAAACGGTTTCTGGTATCAGGGAACTGCAGATGCTATTTATCAGAATCTCAATTTCCTGAAGAACAGTCATGAGCCATATGTTGTCATCGCATCCGGTGACTGCGTGTACAAGATGGACTATAACAAGGTTCTGGAATATCACATTGCGAAACGCGCTGACATTACCGTTGTATGCACTACATGTCCGGATCCTTCCGAGGTTGAGCGTTTCGGTGTCCTTCGCATGAATGAGGACTGCAGGATTGAGGAATTTGAGGAGAAGCCAATGGTTTCCCCATATAATACTATTTCTACAGGCATTTATGTGATCCGAAGAAGACAGCTGATCGAACTGATTGAGAAGGCTGCACAGGAAGGTCGAAATGACTTCGTAAAAGATATTCTGATCCGTTATAAGAATCTGAAGAGAATCTATGGATATAAGATCGACAGCTACTGGAGCAATATCTCCACTGTTGAATCTTACTATAAGACCAACATGGATTTCCTGAAACCGGAGATCCGTAACTACTTCTTCAAACAGGAGCCGGCAGTTAAGACCAAGATTGATGATCTTCCACCGGCTAAATACAATCCTGGTGCAGATGTTAAGAATTCTCTGATTTCCAGTGGATGTATTGTAAACGGAGTGGTTGAGAACTCTGTCCTGTTTAAAGATGTTTATGTTGGAAATAATTGCGTAATTAAAAATTCCGTAATTTTGAATGATGTATATCTGGGGGATAATACACATATCGAGAATTGTATCGTTGAAAGCCGGGGAACCATCCGGGCAAATTCTTACTACAGCGGGGATGGAGAAGTAGAGATCGTTGTGGAGAAAAATGATAGATATAGCTTGTAATATAATAAGACTTAAAGCGCAGTAAATGCGATTAAGAGGAAAGGGGCAGCAAAAATGAACATTACAGACGTACGGGTGAGAAAGGTTGCAAAGGAGGGGAAGATGAAAGCCGTAGTCTCCATTACCATTGATGAAGAATTTGTAGTACATGACATCAAGGTGATCGAAGGAGAGAAAGGTCTTTTCATCGCAATGCCAAGCCGCAAAGCAACCGATGGAGAATATCGGGATATCGCACATCCTATCAATTCTTCCACTCGTGATAAGATCCAGACGATCATTCTCGAGAAATACCAGGAAGCTGTAGCAGAGGAAGAAGCTGCGGTATAAGAAGTAAAGAGGTTTTTACAACCCCGCATTTTATGGAGAGTTTCATGAAATGCGGGGTGTTTTTTTGCAAAAACATTCCTGTGATTTGCCCAAACTATTTCACGGTATACTGTGCCTGAATTTGTTCTATAACCATGTATTTATTATCTTTCTAGATTCTGGAAAATCGTGAAATATTACGTAAATGTTACAAAAGTTAAATAAAAGTGTTGAAAAAATTACGGAATATGTTATACTTGACCTACGAAAAAAATAACGAGGTGTTTACATAGATGAGATTTAAAAAGATTTTTGCAATGCTGTTAACTGGAATCATGACTGTTTCTATGCCTGGGGCAGTATTTGCTGCTTCTACGGAGGAACAGATCGCTGATGTACAGGCACAGAAAGAAGCTGCGCAGGCAGAACTGGCACAGCAGCAGTCCGACATGGCATCTCTGGAGAGCAAGAAGCAGGAGCTTGAAAGCTATCTGGAAGAGCTGAATGCTCAGTATACAGACCTTACCAACAGTGTATCTGAGCTTGGAATTCAGGCAGCGGAGAAAGAAGAAGAGCTGAAAACCCTGAATACCCAGCTTGAGGAAGCCAAGGCCACAGCGGACAAGCAGTATCAGGATATGAAGAAGCGTATTGTATACATGTATGAGAATGGAAGTGCTTCCATGCTGGAGCTGCTTTTGTCCTCAGAAGATCTGGCTCAGTTTCTGAACCGTGCAGAGAATATAGCCCAGATTTCCCAGTATGACAGAGACATGCTTGCTAAATATAAAGCCCTTCAGGCAGATATCAAGACCCAGGAAGAGCAGGCAGAAGAGGAAGCTCAGAATATTAATGAACTTCTGGCAGAGAAATCTGCCAAACAGCAAGAGGTACAGGCACTTACTGCAAGCACAAATGAGAACATTCAGTCCTATATTTATCAGATCAGTGCCAGCCAGGATGAAATCAGTGCTTTAAATACACAGATCAGTAATGCAGACAGCAGTATTTACAGCCTTTTGCAGGCTGCAGAGGCAGAGAAAGCAGCCCAGGAGGCGCAGGTAGCCCAGGAAGCTGAGGCTGCCGCCCAGTCACCAAGTGACGGGGGAAGCTATGGCACAGAGGAATCCTACGATGACTACAGCCAGTCTGAAAGTGATTCCAATCAGGACGCAGATAACAGCAGTTCCTATGATGATTCTTATACCGAGTCATCCGACAGCAGTGAAAGCTCCGACAGTTCTTCCGAGGGCGGCAGTTCATCTTCACAGGGAACCTACCTTGGAACCTTTACTCTTACCGCATACTGCAACTGCGCACAGTGCTGCGGAACAGCAGGAAACCTGACAGCCAGCGGAACTGTTCCTACAGCGGGAAGAACCGTTGCCATGGCAGGTGTGCCATTCGGAACTCAGCTTCTGATCAATGGAAATGTGTATACAGTGGAGGATCTGGGAACACCTTACGGACATGTGGATATTTATTTTAACAGCCATTCAGAGGCGCTTGCATTTGGACTTCAGAGTGCTGAGGTTTACAGACTGAATTAAGGAAAAATAATACGCCCTGACAGGATTAAGATCATTAAAATCTTTTGTCTGTCAGGGCATTTGTCTGCAATAATATATAGGGGGGATTGTTATAAATACGGTTCTCCCGGAATTTCCGGATAGCTTCCCATTCCGATCAGCAGTTCCAGGCCGATCTGTCTTGCCTGGAGTACAGCTTCTTTCACAGCACTGGCATCTCCGGAGAGGGCAAGGATAACTTCATTGGAATGGCTTGTACCGATACTCGGTGTCATATAGCGTGTAATATGAACTGCAGAAGCCTTCATTGCAGTGTCTGCCATTACAAGTCCAATCGCTGCCGGAGAACCTGCCATGAATCCGAAAGCTTCCCCTGGAACTGCGTGAAAGGCCATGGCAAGAGCACCGCCTGCATTGGCTGAAAAAGCAAACTCCAAATGACCGGATTCGCTGATATATAATTCTCCTGCATACTTATTAGTTAGTTCCAGCGCCAGCGAAATAGCGTGGCGCACATCTGAAACATCATTTCCGCCAATCACAATATAGTTGCCGTGTCCACCCCAGCCTTTGGTATCCCGTGGAAATTCAATGGAAAGAACCTCTGTGCCAGTGGCTTTCACCGCATCATCGACAGCAGTGATCTGACCTGCTGCACCTGTACGGGAACTGAAAAGTCCAAGGGTATGATAGCGTGTCCCTATATTCATTTCCTTTAAAAGAGTATCATCAACTCCTGAAATTACAAGTCCGATGGTATCCAGAACAGCAGTTCCCACAAATTCAGTGCGGGCGCATTTGGTACTGATACTGTGTACGTCCATGGAAAAAACCTCCGTAGCATTACTTTTCCTTAGTTTAACATGATTAAGGGAAATTGAAAAGCTGTTTATCTATAATATTGCGCCTGCGCCGTCCATAGTTGGAAATATTTTCCACTTTTATCGGCAGCAAGCTCCTGGTGAGTTCCAGTCTGAATCACAGATCCTTCATGAAATACAACTATTTTATCGCAAAATTTGCAGGAAGACAGACGATGACTGATATAAATGGCAGTTTTATCGCCTGTTATTTCATTAAATTTTTCATATATTTCAGCTTCCGCAATGGGATCAAGAGCTGCAGTCGGTTCGTCCAATATAATAAAAGGGGCATTCTTATAAATAGCTCTTGCAATAGCTATTTTCTGAGCCTCTCCGCCGGAAATGATAATTCCCTTTTTATTGAAATCCTTGTAGAGATAAGTATTCAGACCTTCTGGCATTGTGGAAAGGCGATTGTAAAATCCGGATTTCTTCAGAGCACTTTTTACTTCTTCTTCGTCATAATTGATTTTGGCGGCTACATTTTCTCCAAGAGTCAGGGAAAAGAGTTTGAAGTCCTGAAATACCACGGAAAAAATCATCATATATTCTTTGTAATTATATTTTCGGATATCGATTCCGTTAAGAAGAATTTTTCCCTCTGTAGGATCGTAAAGGCGACATAGGAGTTTGATAAACGTAGTCTTTCCACTTCCATTCATACCAACGACAGCCAGTTTTTGACCAATTTCAAATTTCATATTGATATTTCGGAGGGCATATTGTTCACATCCTGGATATCGGAAAGAAACATTTCGAAATTCTATTTCATACTTTCGGTCGCTGCGTTTTTCGGTAGTCAGGCTTCCCTGATACATGTTATTGGGAATGTCCAGAAATTCAAATGTCTGTTTCAGAAAAACAGCATTGTTTTGCATATCTTCAATGGTGGAGATACAGCCGGATACACTTGAATATACTTTCGTAATAGAGGAAATATATTTTGTAACCGCTCCGATTCCAAAGGCACCTGTCCAGGCTTTTAAGCATACAAAAACATAGGCAATCCCTGTGAAAATTACAGATACTGCGGAAGACGCTGCCATGTAAAATCCAACAGGTCCCTTTCCATATCTGGCAAATAATCCCTTGGAACAGAAAGGATTTTCTTTGCTCAGATTATGCTTTTCGCATATTTTTTCCTGTTGGTAAATCCGCATATCCGCTGCCTTTTTGCTATCATAGCCCAGACGTCCGTAATATGCAAACAAACGATTGGAAAAGGTATGCAGATCAGCACTTCTGACCCAGTATTTTCCTGCCTTTCCAGCGAGTACAGGCGAAAACCAGGTAATCAGTACCATAACAGAAATTATGGCTGTTACACATACCGGATTGTTAAGAATAACAAGTTTTTCTGCTGTTTTTGGAATCTGGCTGGTGAAAAGGGAAATGGTCATGGATAAGCCACAAATGATCGAAAATCCTTCTGAACACAGAGCTTCATAATTTAACAGAACATTGTATAGTCCCCACCCAGGTCCATTGAGATTTTGAATAATGGAAGAATATAACTCCATAGTTTTGCTATCATCTAAATCACAGTAATCCATATCAAAAAGTTTTTCGCACAAAATTCGCTTGATTTTCATTCCAAGACCTGCGCTCCAAGTCCTTTTCCATTTTTTAAGAAATGCAGATATCAAGCTGATTCCTGCTCCGGATAATAAAGTAATCGTTACCAGAAAACGAATGCGGTCAGGGCTTCGGTCGCCTGCAAGTTCTTCAATAACAAGTGCAGATAAATATATGATTATATAGGGAGTCAGTGCTTTCCAGATGGTCAGACTGATTTGGGAAAGAATTAATTTTGGATAATATCGGTAAAAAAGCTTATATGCTCTGTGATTAAGCTGCAGTGCTTCTTTTAACGATATGTTTTTCTCATTTGTCTTCATTTTCCCCATCTCCTTCCCTGTAATATTTGCTTTGAACCTCATAGAGAGCAGCGTATTTTCCACTTTGCCTTAACAGCTCTTCGTGAGTTCCTTCTTCCTGTATTTCTCCCTGCTCCAGCATTAAGATTCTGCTGCAGAATCTGGTAGAAGCGAGCCGATGGGAGATATAAACTGAGGATTTTCCCTTTGTCATTTCGTCATATTTCTGATAAATGTCTGCTTCAGCAATGGAATCGAGTGCGGCAGTTGGTTCGTCCAATATAATAAAAGGGGCATCTTTATATAATGCGCGGGCGAGCATAAGGCGCTGTGTTTCTCCACCCGAAAACATAATTGCATTTTTGTAAACCTCACGATTCAGAAAGGTTTGATACTTATCTGGAAGAGCTTCTATTTTTGGAAGCAAGCCGGCTTTTTTGATACAATTTTTCACCTGTTTCAGGTCGAAATTTTCTGTTTGCGCCACATTTTCTGCAATGGTTCCCGCTAACAATGAAAAATCCTGAAACACTGCCGAGAACAGCTTATAATAGTCTTTTCTGTTATAGTTTCGGATATCTGTTCCATTCAATTTTACCTGTCCCTTTGTGGGATCAAGAAACCCACAGATTATTTTGATCAACGTAGTTTTTCCAGCACCATTAAGACCTACAACTGCCAGATTTTCTCCTGGATGTAAGGTAAGATTTATATTTTTTAAAGTATCTGTTTCAGCTCCTGGATAGCGAAATGAAACATTTTCCAAAACAATTTCATAATTATTTTTAGCGTCCTGATTTAAGGTAAGTCCATCTTTGAAACGGAATAATTCCGGATAATCCAGACATTCCCGGACCGTGGAAATATCAAGAGACTGTCTATGTAATGTGCAAAGACCTTCCAGAATTCCTGTAACCCAGGTGGAAAAAAACTGTCCACTGCAGTAAAATAAAGCAAAAAAGCAGGCACATCAAGACCGCGGTATAATACCAAATAAATTAAATATGCGTAGACCGCTCCATTGCGCAGAAAAGTAAAAGTCAAATCTGCAATTCCAGCCCAGATATAAACATTTTCTGCTTTTCGATGAAATGCTGTAAATTCCCTGGCTGTTTTGCTGTATAATTCTTCCAGCCAGAAACGAAGACCGAAAATGCGGATATCTTTTGCTGCACCAAAGTCAGCTGCACGGTTTAATAAATATGCCATTTGATGTATATATTCAGCTTCTTCCTCCCGATGTTGATACTTATATTCATCTAATCTTTGAGAGATAAAATAACTGATTCCGGCAGTTGACAGAATGACCAAAATCAGAATTGGATGAATTTGTGTAAGAAGACCGGCGTAAATAAAAAAACAGACAATATTGATCAAAAGTACAGTTAGTGTATTCCAGATTGCTTCAGTGGCCTGATCGTTATTGTCCGTATATTCGGCCGATTTGGTCAGTAATTTTTTGAATTTCATATCGTCTATATTGGGATAAGATGTTGTGGATGCTTTTTTGTTTAAAAGATTTACAATCTCACAACGGACACTGATCCGTCCGCAAATTACGTTTTGATTTGCATAAGCCAATGCAGCTGATACCAGCATTATCATAAGCACAAAAATTACAATTGTAAAAAGCAGTTCCTGAATGGAAACATGATTTTCTATTGCACTTAATATGACAGGAGAAACATAAAGGTTAAGAAGGTTCTGTATAATGGTTAACAGTGCGATAAAAAAGCTGATCACCAGAACTTTCTTCTCCTGAGAAGTGCAGGCAAGTTTAATCATGAACCATATATTTTGAAAAGTACTGTATTTTGATACAGGTTTTTTTTGAAACATGATTTTTCCTTCTTTCTTATTTTTCTTTTGATACCAGATTGCTACGTGCTTTGCACTCCCGCAATCTTCAAAAAGATTCTTAATATGATTTTACCAGAAAAAATATCCCCGGATTAAACCGGGGACGAATTGCATGTTTTGGGGGATGAATTATAACTGGGGCAGTAAAATCTCAGTGGTAAAGGCGCCCTCTTCACTGTTTCGGCTGATATATCCATCAGATCGCTTTACTATATCATCAATACGGATCAGCCCCAGACCATGACCATCACCTTTTGTACTTTTAAAAAGATTTCCCTGTTTTTTCAACTTCTTTCCCGCTGTAAAATTAGTGAAAGAAATGTATAACTGCGTGTTTTTCATGTCCATATAAATGCGGATCAGCCGTTTTTCTTTGGGAAGCTGCAGGCTGGCGTCTATGGCATTGTCAAATAAATTTCCGATAATACAGCAAAGATCAATCTCAGAGGAATTCAGCTTAACAGGAATGTCAGCATCTGCAATTACCTGAATATCTTTTGACCGTGCCAGTGATATTTTAGAATTTAAAATAGCATCTGTCATGGCATTTCCGGTTTTTACCACAGTATCAACTGTGGTAAGATCCTTGTCAAGGAGATCAAGATAATGCCTGATCGCTTCCCAGTCTTCTGTAGCAGCATAAGCCTTCATTGTCTGGATGTGATTGCGATAATCATGGCGCCAGCCGCGTATCTGGCGGTACATATTATCAACCTCCTGATAGTGAGTTTCAATCAGTTCCTTTTGATATGCAGCCATTTTTTTATCAGCTTTTTTCGAAAATAAATGCATTTTAATCTCCCAAATCAGCCATATTAATGATTGCCCGATTAACCTTTTCATAAGCACCGCGTGGAAGGGGGATTATACTTCCATCCTGTAAATAGATCTCTTTTTTGGTGACCCGGCTGATTTTTTCCAGATTTACCAAAGCAGAACGTCCCGCTCTGAAAAAATGAGAATCCAGCTTTTTTTCCAACTCGCTTAAGGTCATTTTCAGGGTGATAGTCTGTTGACTGTGAATCGTAATATAATTGCTGTTTACCTCTGCATAATTGATCTGACAGATTGGCAGACGAATCATCTCACCCTGACTGATTATGTTAAGAACCTTCTCATTTTTGATAAGCTTCGTGACTGCACGGTCAAGAACTGTAAAGAACTTCTCTTCTTGTAGAGGCTTCATCAGATAGTGAAGGGCATCTACTTCATATCCGTCAGAAATATAGTCTGCGTATCCGGTGATGAATATAATTTGTACGGTATGATTATCCTGCCGCAGCTTCCTTGCCATGGTAACACCATCCATAGCGCCCATTTCTATATCAAGGAGAAGGATGTCAAAATCTTTTTTCTCGGCATAATGAAACAAAAAATTTTCGGCTGATGTAAATTCTGAAATTTGTATACGATAACAGTTATGCCTGCCCCATATTTCGCACAGAGAAGAAAGATAATTTCTGTCTGTGGCAAGGTCATCACAAATTGCAATTTTATATGTTTGACACAATTTTTTAATCCTCCATTTTACAGAAGTATAGCACGTATGCGGGAAACATGTCCAGATTCTTCACGAAGAGAATTGTAAACCAAAAATAAATAATAGGTTGACAATTGTAACGTAACTGTGTTAGATTGTATCTGACAAAAATAATATTTACTCGAGGAGGAGAATATGAGTACCGTAACCGCAACAAAGACAAAAACATACGACCTGGCATACATAGCTATTTTCGCCGTACTGATCGCAATCTGTTCCTGGATTTCCATTCCGATGACAGTGCCGTTTACATTACAGACATTTGGTGTATTTATGGCTGTTGGTGTGCTTGGTGGAAAGAGAGGCAGCCTGGCTGTACTGGTTTACATTTTACTTGGAGTTATTGGTGTTCCCGTATTTGCAGGATTTTCAGGAGGACTTGGTATTCTTCTTAACAATACCGGCGGTTACATCATCGGATTTCTTTTCTCCGCCCTGGTAATGTGGGCAATGGAATCCCTCTGGGGCAAAAAGCCTGTTATTCAGATTCTTTCCATGGTAGTCGGCCTGATCGTCTGCTATGCAATGGGAACTATCTGGTTTATGGTTGTATACACACGTACAACAGGAGCTGTTGGAATTGGAACCGTACTGGGCTGGTGCGTAATTCCATTTATCATTCCTGATCTTGTGAAGATTGCTCTGGCATTTGTTTTGTCCAGAAGGGTACGCAAGCTTGTACCAATGCAGTAAAAAAGAACGTCAGACATATCCCATTCGCCCTCATCACGGGATGTGTCTGGCGTTTTTTATCGGAAATGGCTACAGCAATGAATTTACAGCTCATATGCAGGAAATGCTGGAGCTTTTTACAAAAGGGGCAGAGGTACAGCTGGTAATGAAAACAGATGAGATTTGTTCTGCCTGTCCAAATAATTGTGAGGGTGTCTGCGAGGCGGCAGAGAAAGTGAAGCGATATGATAACGAAGTTCTGGCGGAATGCGGCTTAAAAGAAGGGCAGAAGCTTGCGTTTGCAGAATTTACAGAAACAGTAGAGCAAAAAATCATTGCTGCCGGAAAACGTGATCAGATCTGTGGTGACTGCCAGTGGAACCGGATCTGCCAGGAACAGCCGAGCAGGTGGAGTAAATAAATCAGTTTTTGTGGAAAAATACAGAGAACCGGATATCCAGCACTTTGCGGAATCCGGTTCTTTGTGTTTTAAAGATTATTTATTTGACTTTAGCTTTTTTATTAAGTCCCCGTTTCTTAAGGATCTGGTTATAAAGAACTTTCTGCTTTTTCGGAACTTTTACAGTAGCTTTTGGACTTGTATTTTTGAATGCGTTTTTGCCAATGTTCTTTAATGTAAGCCGGCTGGATTTGATGGTAATGGAAGTAAGTTTTTTGCAGCCGTAGAATGCATTTTTACCTATTCTTACAATATTCTGACCAATTACCACTTTTTTTAGCTTACGGTTATTTTTGAAAGCATTGGTGGAAATTTCAGTTACTTTGTAGGTGGCACCTTTTATTTTTATTGTAGTTGGAATGGTGACACTGGTTTTTACTTTATTTCCAATAAAGGCAACTGTCTGGCTGGAAGAACGGCTGCTTGTAACTTTGTATATGTTTCCAGTTTTTTTATCTGTAATTTTTGTTCCAACTGAAACGGATGGAGTCGGTGTTACAGTTGGGGCAGAAGTGATTGCCGGTGTTGGTGTGGCTGTTGGAACCGGAGTCACGGTTGGCATTGGAAGCTTGGCAATTGTCTCAGTTCTCGTTACACCACAAACAGTACAGGTGTATGTTTTTACGCCTTCTTTTGCAATTGTTGCAGGTTTGGTGATTACACCGTTATTCCAAGTGTGCTTGCCGGAAGCAGGAATTTCAGTTATATCTTTTTTGCTGTCACATCGTGTGCAGTGATGGCTCTTGCTGCCGACTGTTTCGCAGGCAGCAGCGGTATCGATAGTCCAGTCGGAACTGTAGTTGTGCCCCAGAGCTGCGACTGCCTCAGTCCTTGTTTTGCCACAGGCATTGCAGGTAAAGGTTTTTACACCCTCATCAGTACAGGTAGGCTCAGTGGTAATTGCACCATCATTCCAGGAATGACCGGAAGCAGGAATTTCAGTTACATCTTTTTTTCTGTCACATCGTGTGCAGTGATGGCTCTTGCTGCCGACTGTTTCGCAGGCAGCAGCGGTATCAATAGTCCAGTCGGAACTGTAATCGTGACCTAATGCAGCAATTTCTTCTGTTTTAGTCTCGCTGCAGATGGTGCAGGTGTATTGTTTTACGCCAGTTTTAGTGCAGGTGGGGGTTGTGGTTATTTTTCCATCGTCCCAGTGATTTTCACAATTATGTACTTTGACAGCAGCTGTCTGGTGCGCGGTCAGACCGTAAAGAGAAGCACTAATTGTAGTATCGCCTTCAGAAATTCCAGTTATGGAACCCGAAAGGGTAGCGACTGTCGAATCAGCAATTGTTAGATCTGGGGTATCAGTCACAAAAACAAATCTGGAACCCCAGTGTCCGAAAACGGAAATCGCTGGATCTGATACGGAAATGGAAGTGCTTTCACCTGTTTTTAAAGAATACTCATCTTTGTCAAAAGTAATATTAAAATTAGAAATTTTTGATGTTGCAACTGGAATTGTAAGGGTAGTTTCTGTGTTGTCTGCACTTACAGGGGTGGTATTAACTTTATCTCTGTATGCAAAATTTTCCACCCAATAGTGAAAGCCATTGTAGTATACATGACCGATTCCGACACAGTTGAATTTAGAATTAAGCATATTTCGTCTGTGTCCCTGACCGGCGTAAAGCTCGTTATCTTCCCTCCAGCCGTCGTTGACACTGTCAGCAGTTCCATATCCCGCAGCTATATTTTCGCCTGCATAAGTATAATATACTGAATTTTCATAAAATGCGGAGAAGGTGTCTTTGTTATTTGGACGTGTATGGGAATAAATAATTGCAATTTCAGCGGCCCTTTGCATAGCTGTTTTTTCCAGATCGTAATCATACTGCAATGGCTGCAGATTTGTGCAATATGTTTTGGTTGTATCGTCTTGCTTCCAATACCATGCGTCTGTGCTGCTTGTACGCATTTCATTGATCATATTCAGAATTGTTCGTGCTTCTGTCTGTCCATATTGTACAGAAATGCTTACTGGCGTTGTGGCAGTTTCCGCCTTTACTTTAAAAGGAACCGCCAGAAACAGAAGCATGGCAAAACAAAACCATAAATGATACAAATTTCTTTTTCTTTTTCTTTTCATGTTCATCCTCCTGGTGCTTTTATGGTATTTTGCTTTTGTGTTAGAGCTTGTTTCAACAAACTCTGGGAGAGGAAAATCCTCTCTGCCCGATAAAGATATTTTAGCACAAAAAATAAATATTTCTATACCTAAATAGTTAAAATAGAATATAGCTTTCGAAAAAAGAAGAAAATTTAAACATAAAAAAACACCGAAACCCTTGATTTCTCAAGAATTTCGGCGCCCCTGCCAAGTAGTCGAAGTGACGGGATTCGAACCCACGACCTCTGCGTCCCGAACGCAGCGCTCTACCAAACTGAGCCACACTTCGTCAACTGCAAGTGATATTATACATAGAATATACTGGCTTGTCAACAGAAAAATTGAAAAAATTCAAAAAATTTCAAAAAGAATTGAAATTAACCAGGTCTTATTTGGGGAGAGGCAATTAAATTAATTCATTTGAACAGATGTTCCAAGTGAAACAGAATGCGTTTTTATGAATGAAAATTCTGTTTTTTCATATACATTAATGAGTGAGATGCATAAAAAGGGGAGGGCGTCAGTTGGTGGGATATCGGCGTTTTATCGCATATGTATATGAATACCGAAAAGGGAAAAAGGAAGATAATTGTGGCTTTATGAAGGTGGAAGTGAGAAATCACATGTGTACAATTGAACCACATCTTCAGGTAGGAAACCTGGCAGCAGGAGAAGTGTGCAAAGTATATGGATTTGTGCGAAAAGAGGGACTGATGAATGGAATTTTGCTGGGCAGCTGCAAAACGGAGGCAAATAGAATCGAATGTCTGGTGGAAACAGACGGAATGGATATGGGGGGCTCGGGAATTCCTCTGGAAAAAATGGGAGGTATGATTTTGCTTACAGAATCGGGAGGCTTTTTTGGAACAGAGTGGGATGACCAGACAATCCGCCCGGAGAATTTTAAGGAAAGTATAATAAAGAAAGAAGAAACTGGTACCGTATGTGAAATAATAAAAGAGAAAGCAGAAGAAAAGCTGGAGAATGAAAGCAAGCCGGAAACAGATTCCACACCTGATTTAGATGACAGGCATGAAGTGGAGGATGTGGTGGAACAAATGCAGGATGATCTGCTGGAAGCAGAAGAAATGATAAGTGATGAACCACAAGCAAAAGATGAGCCAACCGTGGGGGAAATATGGGAAGCAGAGCAAAAAATTACCTGTAGAGTAAATACAAAACAAGAGGAAAAGGAGAAAACCATAGCACTTCCATTTGGTCAGCCCTTCTGCCCGTTCCAAGACAGCGATCTGAACCAGTGCTGGAAAATTACACCCCAGGATCTGGTCCATTTTCCAAGAAGACAATGCGCCCTTCGCAACAACCGTTTTTTGCAATACGGATACTACAATTTCGGACATCTCCTTCTGTGCCACAGATCAAATGGCCGGTACATACTTGGTGTACCCGGAAGTTACGACCAGCAGGAACAGTTTATGGCAGGCATGTTCGGCTTTTCCTGCTTCAAAGAAAGCAACTGTATCAAGGTGAAAAAAGGCAGGGGAGGGTACTGGTACCGTGCGATTGATCCACCTGCCGGTTGTTAAAATTGACATCCCTGTGCGAACTGCCTATAATAAAGCTATTGCCGCTGCGGCGCCTGAAATGAAAATGACAGCGCAGCGGCAAAAATGCCGAGATTCACCATAAAGTAGTAGAAAGTAAAGGTAAAAAATGCTTACAGATCAGGAACGTTATATGAAAGAGGCAATTCGCCAGGCAAAGAAAGCCCGGGCATTGGAAGAGGTGCCAATTGGCTGTGTGATCGTTTGCAACGGGCAGATCATTGCAAGAGGCTATAATCGGAGAAACACGGACAAGAATACCCTTTCTCACGCAGAATTGAACGCGATTAAAAAGGCAAGCAAAAAATTAGGAGACTGGAGACTGGAAGGCTGCACGATGTATGTAACCTTAGAGCCTTGCCAGATGTGCGCCGGAGCGCTTATGCAGTCCAGAATTGACCGTGTGGTTATCGGCAGCATGAATCCAAAAGCAGGATGTGCCGGTTCTGTGCTGAATCTTTTGGAAATGGATGGCTTTAACCACAAGGTAGAAGTAATCCGCGGTGTTCTTCAGGAAGAGTGTTCCATCATGCTTTCCGATTTTTTTCGCGAGCTTCGGGAAAAGAAGAAAATGCTGAAAAAATCTTTGGCAGAGCAGGTTGGAAAATCAGAAAATTAGTGGTATGATAAAAAACAAAGCAAAAAATACATCAAGTCGTCTGAAATGCCACAGGATGAAAGAATTATGATTTGATGGAACGTTGTGGAACATTATGTAAACAACCACATAGAAAATGACAGGAGGAAAATACAATGGAACTTGAAGCATTGAGAAAAGACATGGTAGCTGCCATGAAAGCAAAGGATAAAGTAACAAAGGATGCAGTCTCTTCCCTGATTTCCGCAGTGAAGAAGGTGGCAATCGACGAAGGCTGCCGTGACGATATCAGTGGCGAACTGGTTGACCGTGTTATCCTGAAAGAGCTGAAATCTGTGAAAGAGCAGATCGACACCTGTCCGGAATCCAGACAGGATCTGAAAGATGAATATCAGGCAAGATATGATGTGATTGCGAAATACGCTCCAAAGCTGATGGACGCTTCTGAGATCAAGGCTTACCTTACAGAGAAACATGCAGACTTGATCGCTTCTGGAAACAAAGGACAGATCATGAAGACTATTATGCCAGAGCTGAAGGGCAAGGCTGACGGCAAGGTGATCAATCAGGTCGTAGCGGAGCTGTGCAAATAATTTCTCACAGCTTGCATTCAAAATAGAATAGCAAACTAAAAATAGGACACATATTGTATAAATGGCGTGAACAATACATTCACAGCCCTAATACAATATGTGTCTTTTGGTTTGCCTGGGGCGTACCGCGCCAGAGCCTGTTTGAAAAAGCATTCCCGTAATTTGCCCGCCCCATTTTGCAGAAATCTTTTTTAACACAAAAAAAGAACGTCCTCACAGACGTTCCACAATCCTCTTCTTTCGCGCGCCGCACCTCGGAATGGTCTCACAGACGTTACCTCTACAGTTAACTCAGCCCAGGCACCCTCACGGCACACAGGAGATTCTACTTAGTGCTGCTACATTCCTGTCCTGACACGGTTCATAGAGTCCTGTTGCGTAAGACCCAAACGTCAACGCCACTTATAAAGGGCAGCTCCACAAGATACAAGCCTCAGATTGGCATCACCCCTGCTGTAGCGGATTGCAGGTACAGGGCACCGCTATCTCCCCGGCTGCGCGGAATTTAATTATAAAGGAAGCGAATGAATTTGTCAAGTCGATACCGAAAAATGCAGTGGATTTTCAGAAGAAGTTTTGGGCGGAATTAAATTCCTTGTTGTGTCAGCCTGTGAAATATTATATAATTAGATAAAAACTTGAATTTTATTTTCCAAAGACACAGAAATGGAGGGTACTATGATTAAAAGAATCGGCTTATTAACAAGTGGCGGTGACTGTCAGGCTCTGAATGCCACCATGCGAGGAGTTGTAAAGGGTCTTACCAATAGTATCGATGATCTGGAAGTATACGGCTTTGATGATGGATATAAGGGACTGATCTACGGCAAATACCGTATGCTTACATCCAAGGATTTTTCCGGAATCCTTACACAGGGCGGAACTATTCTTGGAACATCCAGACAGCCGTTTAAGCTTATGCGCGTACCGGATGCCAATGGACTGGACAAGGTAGAGGCTATGAAGCAGACTTATTACAAGCTTTGTCTTGACTGTCTTGTAATCCTCGGAGGAAACGGAACCCAGAAAACAGCCAACCTCTTAAGAGAAGAAGGTTTGAATATCATCCATCTGCCTAAGACCATCGACAATGATATCTGGGGTACAGATATGACATTCGGGTTCCAGAGTGCAGTAAATATTGCAACAAACGCTATCGACTGCATTCATACAACAGCAGCATCCCATGGCCGTGTATTTATCGTAGAAGTTATGGGACACAAGGTAGGAAGCCTTACTCTGCACGCAGGAATTGCCGGCGGAGCAGATATTATCCTGATTCCGGAAATCCCATACGACATTGAGAAAGTAGTTGCAGCTATCCAGAAGAGATCTAAAGCTGGCAAGCGTTTCACCATTCTTGCAGTGGCAGAAGGCGCCATTTCCAAAGAGGATGCCCTTCTTTCCAAGAAAGATTACAAGAAAAAGCTGGAAGACCGCGCGAAGAAGTATCCTTCCGTATCCTATGAAATTGCAGACAAGATTACCCAGAAGCTTGGTTCTGAGGTACGCATTACAGTTCCGGGACATACACAGCGAGGTGGGGCACCATGTGCATATGATCGTGTGCTTTCCACAAGAATTGGAGCAGGAGCAGCAGAGGCTATTCTGGACGGAGAATATGGCATCATGATCGGTATTGTAAATGGCAAAATCAAGAGAGTACCTCTTGAAGAATGTGCCGGCAAGCTGAAAATGGTTTCTCCGAAAGACCAGACCGTTAAGGCTGCAAAGCAGATCGGAATCAGCTTCGGCGATTGATTCCCTGCTGTTAGAAAGGAGTTTCCATAAATGAGCTATACTGCTCTATACCGGAAGTTCAGACCGGATAATTTTGACGATGTCAAGGGACAGGATCACATTGTAACTACCCTGACCAATCAGATCAAGCATAACCGTATTGGTCACGCGTATCTGTTTTGCGGCACCCGAGGAACCGGTAAGACTACCGTTGCAAAAATACTGGCAAAAGCAGTAAACTGCCAGCATCCGGTAAATGGAAGTCCCTGTGGTGAATGTGACATGTGTAAGGCGATACAGGCTGGCACCTCCATGAACGTGATCGAGATCGATGCAGCGTCCAATAACGGCGTTGACAATATCCGTGAGATCCGTGAGGAGGTGGCCTATCGTCCTACTGAAGGAAACTATAAGGTATACATTATCGACGAGGTTCACATGCTTTCGACAGGAGCGTTTAATGCTCTTCTGAAAACACTGGAGGAACCTCCGTCTTATGTTATCTTCATTCTTGCCACCACAGAGGCCTACAAGATACCGATCACTATTTTGTCCAGATGTCAGCGATACGATTTTCACCGCATCACTATTGATACCATTGCGGCAAGGCTGGATGAACTTCTGAAAATCGAAGGCGTAGAGGCAGAAGAAAAAGCCGTCCGTTATGTGGCAAAAGCCGGAGACGGTTCCATGCGAGATGCACTAAGCCTTCTGGATCAGTGCATTGCCTTTTATCTGGGGCAGACACTGACTTATGACAAAGTCCTGGAGGTTCTGGGAGCTGTGGATACGGAAGTGTTCAGCAAGCTTTTGCGAAAAGTGCTCCAGGGAGATGTGACAGGTGCGATACGCACTCTTGAGGATTTGATCATAGGCGGAAGAGAGCTTGGACAGTTTGTGGGAGATTTTACCTGGTACATGCGTAATCTCCTTCTGGTAAAAACCTCCGAGAATCCGGAGGAAGCCATTGATGTATCATCTGAGAATCTGAAACTTCTAAGAGAAGAAAGTGAGATGGTGGATGTAGAGACGCTGATGCGCTACATCCGTATTTTTTCTGACCTGTCCAGTCAGATCCGCTATTCCACCCAGAAGCGTGTTTTGGTGGAGATTGCCCTGATCAAACTGTGCCGTCCGGCGATGGAGACCAATCTGGATTCTGTCCTGGATCGTCTTCGTGTTCTGGAACAGCGCATGGACGAGCGGCCTGTTCAACAGGTATTTGTTCAGCCGGGAGCCACTGGCAACGCCGGAAGTACAGGAATCGGATCGTATGGCAGTGCAGAAGCCATGGCAGCAGCACCTGAGAAGGCAGCACCCGAGGATCTGCAGAAGATTGTAGCCAGCTGGAAGGTGATCGTAGGTCAGACCAGCGGTATTTTCAAACAGATGCTCCAGAAGTCTATTCCCAAATACAATGGCCAGACCGGTGAACCGGTTCTCTACATTGAATTCCAGGATTTCCTTGGAAAAACCTATGTAGATAATCCGGAAGCAGAGGAAGAACTGAAGAATATCATCCTGGCCCAGACTGGCAAGAGTGTAGAACTTAAGATGGTGGTGGCAAAAGAACACAACCATACCAATCTTGCCAAGGTTACTGTAGATCAGGCTCTCCGGGAGAATATCCATATGGATGTTGTTGTGGAGGAAGATCCTGACGATGCAGAAGAATAAGAGTGTTGCTGTTTGATTTTTGTGCAGCAACATAAGAGTTGCCGTGAAAGCGACGAACGAGAAGTAAATTAATAATATTTGCAGAAAATGTGAATATTGTTATGAAAAATGATTTTTGCTGCCGCAAATGTTATAGAGCCTGTTTGAAAAATCAGAAATGCGGAATCCAGCATGAAATCAGAACAGTTAAAGGAGGACTTTGTAATGGCAAAGCGTGGAGGATTTCCAGGCATGGGTATGCCAGGAAACATGAATAACCTTATGAAGCAGGCGCAGAAAATGCAGCGCCAGATGGAAGAGAACCAGAAAGCTCTCGAGGAGAAAGAGTTTACTGCAGCAGCCGGCGGCGGAGCTGTAGAAGTAACTATCTCAGGTAAGAGAGAAGTGACCAAGGTGAAGCTTGCAGAGGAAGTTGTAGATCCGGATGACATCGAGATGCTTGAAGATCTTATTGTTGCAGCAACTAATGAAGCACTTCGCAAGGTTGAGCAGGAGAACCAGGCTGTAATGTCCAAACTTACAGGAGGTCTGGGAGGACTTGGCGGG
>UMGK01029090.1_pt1 | contig 37158 bp, 12 predicted proteins | sample 1965251 | NCBI WGS metagenome assembly UMGK01 (sample SAMEA4836070, study PRJEB28245) | human gut metagenome | biome: gut microbiome; material: fecal sample | place: Denmark | collected 2008 | reverse complement strand
GTTCACCAGTCAGCGCGGTAGAGGCATTCTCGCCGCGCTTAAATCCACTGTAAGTAACAGTGAAATCGGGCAGCGGGTCAGCATATGTCATGACATATGGGCCATTCACAGCAATGGTCAGAACAGCAGGGTTGATGGTCAGAGTGGCGACATCCATTTTGGTACCATCAGCCTTCAGCTCTTCATTGGTCGAGGTCACATAGGTCAGGTCATAGTTCTTGTTGTACAGGTCAGCCTGGATAGCGTATTCACCGACATCCTCGCCTTCCTCACGAGTCACGGAACCAGACAGTTTGCCAGTAGTCAGCGTCAGAACGTCAACGCCGGTATTAGCCAGATTGCCTTCGACCGTGTACAGAGAATCCAGAGACGGGTCGGCATCGCCGTATTCCTTCTCGGCATCCTTGAAGGTCAGAGTGATTTCACGAGCGACGACATTCATGGTGCCGTTCACAAGAGTCACTTCATAGTTGTTGTTACGGGCATATGTTGCGCCAATCGCATACTGGCCGACATTAGCGGTTTCAGCGGCACCAACGCAAGTGAAGACCAGAGAGCCGTTCATTGCGTTCTGGTCATCCATATCCAGGAAACCATCCCACACGACTTTGTAGCCGGACGCATCGAAAACGTCGCCATAAGTCTTGGTGACATCCTGAATCGTACCGGTTACTTTCCGGGCGACAATTTCAAAGGAATTGTTGACCAAAGTAATGTTGTAGTTCTTGGACATCGGCTGCTCGTCCAGCGTGCCGCGAGTGAAAGCATAGCGGCCAACATTCTCGCCAGGTACGCGGCTCAGAACAGCATCGGCCAAGTCAGCACGGGGGTCGGCGATGTTGTTGCCGCCGGTCCAGGTACCGAAATCCGGGTCAGCAACACTGAAAACAGGGTCCGGGTCACCGAAGGTCTTCTGCTGGCCGGGCGTGACAGTGAAGGTCACAGGACGGCGGGTGATGAGAAGACGATTGGCACCAGCATCGATGTCGACAGTGTAGCTGTCTTCCTTGCCAGGCAGCGGAGTGATGCTGGTGGTAATGTCGTAGTTGCCGACATCCAGAGTCGCACGGCTGTTGGAAGTGACAGGCTCGCCATCTTTCGTAATGCTGATGCTCACATAACCGACATTGGTAATCAGGTCACCATTGTGGTATGCCTTGGTTCCGTCAACAGCAGAAACGCCGGTAACGGTCAGCTCACGAATCATGTCTTCGGTAACGAAGTCACCATAGACAAAAGTCTTGGAGTCGGGAATCAGGGTCACATCGCCATCTGTGATAACACATGTGCCGTCGATAACCTGAATATCATAGTTGGCATTCGGCTCATAAGTAATCTTGATGGGATAAGAGCCCTTGGCCGCCGTGACATCAGACCATTCAGGGCAGGTCGCAGTGATATTCAGCGGGCTGCCTTCAGGGTCAACAACAGCAACGATAGCACTCTTGGAAGAGTTCCAAATCGTGTAGCCAGGAGTCTTGGTCGCATCGAGGACATTGTACTTACGAGTCAGCGTATTGCCTTCGATGATAATGGGCAGAGGCTTGACAGTCAGGATACCCTGGGTGCCGCTGGTCTGCCCCTTATAGATGATGTTGTAGTTCTGGCTTTCAAGACCGGAAGCGGTGATTTTGTATTCACCAACCGGAGACGTGCGAACCGCCTCATGAGTCAGAACCAGCTTACCGGTCAAGGCATTGTCGGCCGTATCGGCAATACCGAGGTCGGAACTGGTGACAAAACCATCGTAGGTCACGCCATCCATCACATTCGGGTTTTCGTCACCGTACAGCTTTTCGGCATCCGGGATGATGACAGTCAGGTCCTTCTTAACGATTTCGAACTCATCTTCTGCAACAAGAGTCACATCGTAGTTTTTGAAATCGTCGGAAGCTTCGAACTGCTCAATCGTGTAGGCGTAAGTGCCGACATTTTCGCCCGGTTCGCGGGTTACGACACAGTTCGCAAAATCGCCTTCGACCTTACCCATATTGGTGTACTGAACAGCGAAAGAAGCGTCCATCTCACCGTAGGTCTTATGCTGGCCAGGCGTCACAATGATGTGCAGAGGACGCTGAGTAATGGTCAGGGTGCCGGGCAGGTACTCGAACTTGTAGTTGTGCTGCGGTTCGAACATCGCAGTCAGCGTATATTCGCCAACCGGGGCTTTCTTATCAAAGCCGTTGTAGTTCTGACCATCTTTGCTGATGGCCGTGTAGCTCGGCTGTGTTTCGCCAAAGACGCTCGAATAGCTATCGCCGTTGACGAATCCTTCTACGCCGTTATCACCCACATCCGTCTTCAGGGCGCCCTGACGGGCCTCACCGTAAATGGAAGTGACGTCAGCAACATGGACGGTCAGAGTAGCCTGATTGATTGTCAAAGTGCCGTTGTTAAATGTAATGTCGTAATACTGCTGGGTATTGACATCCGTGACCTGGAAGTTCCAGCCATAGGTCCCGACATCCTCGCCAGGCTCACGCACCGCAGAAACAGCAATGCGGGCCAGGCTCTTCTGTACGCCAAGAGCATTGGCGTCAGACAGCGGGTTGCCATCGGAACCGCGTTCGACAACAGAGCCATCACCCCAAGTGAAGAAAGTCAGTGCAGAGGGGTCCTTCGCACCATAGGTCTTTTCCTGGGAAGTAACGGTTGCAGTTACCTTGCGGCGAGTAACATGCAGGGTCGCGTTGTTGCACACGAAGTTGTAGTTACCATTGGCGCCAGCGTTCTTGTCATTGATTTTGACAGAAACGGTATAGTCGCCAGGAGCGGAATCTACATCGGCATCGGTACTCACCACGGGGGTGCCGCCAAGCAGCTCTTCGATGGTGATGGAACCGGCATCCAGTTTCTCCTGGTCGGAAGTCGTCAGACCGGTCACGTGCCATGTAAATTCAGGATTTGCCTTGCCGTATTCACGGCTGAACTCCGCCTGGTTGTAGTCGCCGTCTTTAATCATCGGGGTAACGATGACCGTATTCTCGACAACGTGCAGCTTTGCGGGGTGGAAAGTAATGGTATAGTTCGGGTTAGACAGGCTGCCGATATCAATATCGTAGTCACCAACCGGAGAGTTCTTGTCAGTGTTCGCATGCAGACTGCCGGACAGCTGGTCGCCGTTGATAAGGCCTTCCGCATGATAGGTTAACTGAGGCTGGTCCATGCCGTGGTTCTGGTACCCTTCATTCGCATACACATCGATAGGACGGGTGCTGACATGGATTTTGCTCAACTGAGTAGTGCCAGCCAGAATAGTGTAGTTGGTCTCGTTAATTGTAACGTTGTTGAGGTTGATGGTCACGTACACGTCATAGTTGCCGGCACCCGTACGAACGTCCTGCTCGGCAGTTGCGTACATCGTCAGAATACCCTCGTTAAGGGCTTTCAGGACATCAGCCTCGCTCTGCTCAGTACCATTCAGGGTAACCGTGAGACCTGGATTCACATACTCTTCGCCATAAGTACGAGTATTCTCGTTGACTTTAATGACGATAGTGTTTTCCTGACCTTCACCACGAGCAAATGTCACGTTGCCATAGGTCGTGCCACCCGCACGGATATTAGCCATAGTAGCCGCATCCATGATGGCGGGTTCCGTACCAGTTGCCAAGGGCGCAGGAGCATTGGCCGGAGAACTCACAATAGGAGCAACAATTTCATTGGTTGCTTCGGTAATCTCTTCCTCGGTAGGTTCAGTGACCTCCTCGGGTTCGGTCACCGTGCTGGGCTCTTCGCTTGGCACAGGTGTTGCAGTTGTGTCAGAAGTCGAATCAGTGCTCTGGCTGCTCGCCTCACTGGAAGCCTCAGATTCGTCCTTGGTTTCCGTGGAGCTGGCAGCCGCCGAACTGTCTGCATCGTCCTTCGCCTCTTCCTTTGGCGCATCCTCATCAGCTTTTGTCGCGTCAGAGCTGGCTGTAGGAGATGGCGTGGGTGTCTCGGTGGATTCCGATGCTGCGTCACCGACATAGCTCGTTGTAATTTCAGAGCTGTCATCAGCAAACGCAGTCAACGGAACCAACTGAGACATGGCCATCGCCACCGCGAGGACTGCTGCGAGAAAACGCTTCTTGGTCTTCTTCTGCATCGAAAAATATCCTCACTTTCTCTTGTCCGTTGTCTGGACATTATTTTTGACCCCTTACGTTTCCGAGTGATGCAGCACAAGGTTACTATATAGGGCCAAATGGGTTACCCGTCAGATTTCTGACGGCTTATATCATTAAATATGCCAAATTCATGTTGGAGCCGTTCTCACCAAAACGTTCAGCATATCCAATGCGAATCTAGCAATTTCACATTGCGCACATATATTATACCCTTGTGCGTTTCGTGTCGCAACAAATAAGAAGTCACAAAATTGTTTCATTCCGCGAAAAGAGCAACTAGCTCATTCCAAATCTCTATTCCAAAATCGACAATTCCATCTAATGCTTTCTTTGCGGCGCCTTCATTGTTGCCGTCATTGTTAGGATTTGAAACATAATCCAGTGTTTCTCCTAAATCCATTTCGCTGCTGTCGGGAAGCTTTTCGTCACCAAGTTCTTCCCTGCCCAAAACGCCGTAGTTCAGTGCTCGTTGAACCTTCTCCGCGATATTGGCATCCTTATCAGAAATGATGTTATCGTTTAGATAGTCAGCATACTCCTCGGCAGCCATTTGTGTGTTATTGCCAACACTAGTCATAAGGTGGTTCAGTGTGCCGTATACACCTCCGAGGTGAGTTATAACAAAAACCAGAACCAACACGCCAAACACAACCGTAATGAGTGTGCGCGAATGTCGGAATATAATAGTCAGAACAAGGTAAAGCAATATGCCTATTAGAAAATACCATTTATATGCGTTTAGAAATTCTACCAGTGGGTAGAATAGAGATGCCACGAAAGTCATAGGAAAACCCTCCTTCCTAATATAAGGGAAATCAGTCTGCAGATTTGTGCGGGCCGAAGAAAATCGGGATTACTTATTTAATTCTACTCACTTTGCGACATCTGCATTTTAGACACAAAAAAGCCGCCCTCCATGCTGGAGAGCGGCTGCGCCAAAGTCTTATTTAATGTTTTACAGTGTTTGATACATGAACACACAGCCCTTGTCGTAATACGGCTTAGCATAATGGTTAATGTATTTTTCGAGATTATTTTTTAGGCGATGGAATCCCAAAGACTTATAATATTGAAGCAAACCAGGATAAGGCAAAGCATAAATGTAGATACAGTGAACTCCCACCATAGTTGCCACCTTTTTGACTAGCGGGAAAATATAATACAGGAAAACCAATTCACCTATATATTTGTATTCGTGATGAGATTTCCGATAGATTTCATTCACTGCGAAATTTGAGATTTCAATACCTGGGACATTTTCCAACCTAAAGAAAAAAGGACCAATCGTCTTTCTTGTTGCTACATGCCCACTTCGAAGAGAAAAATAGCCGACCAGTTCTTTCGTGTTTGAATCACGAACCAGATAAGTTCGTGCTTTTCCAGATATTTCATCGTACAAAGCGGATTGTTGCAAATATGCAGTCAACCCATATCCTGTGGCTTTTGTTTGAAACTGAGAGATAAGGCTATGATGTTCCGCACAATCTTGCAAATGCTCGATATAGAAACCATCAAAAAGTTCACTTTTCACTTTTTTGAAGTTCCATAATGTGAGCGGCGGCTTTTTTTACCTTTTTCTCCAATTCGGTGTGGTCAGAAGGAGGCGTATTTAAGATAGTTTGTACAATCTCGTGCCCTTTTTTGCCACGAAGGTTGCTCATATCGGGCTTAAAGAAACGAGGTTCGCGAGCCATATTCATTACTCCTGTCATTATGGTTTCTCCTTTCTATAGTATAGTCTTTTTTGCACGCTTTCGCAACTAATTAGCAGGACAAGCACGCAAAATTTATGTTAACACCAAGTCACCTTGATGACGCCAGCTTATGAGCTGGATTTATATTTTTTACGCCGGCTTTCACAGCGCTTCGCTTTGGAGGCAAAAATCGGCAGTATCAAAACAAGCTAATTTTGTCACTCTGGTTTTCGAATGAAGGATAAAGTTTCAAGCCTTTGGCATTCAGCATTATATTCACTTTGCGACATGATACTGACACACTAACATACAAATAAAAAAGCCCCCTGGCTCCGAAATTTGGAACCAAGGGGCAATGGTTTGTATCGGCTACTTAGCGATTACTTGGAATCTTTATCTTTCTTTTTACGGGAAGCAAAGAGTCCAGCAACACAAGCGCCGAGTGCAGCGAACGGCGTGAGAACAGAAGCCATCACACCAACACCAGTCTTAGACGGGTCACGCGGGACGAACGTCGGGGCTGGAGTCGGAGCGGGAGCTTCGGGTTCAGGCGTCGGGTTAGGTGCGGGAGTCGGGGTGGGTTCGTCCGGCTTCTCGGGTTCCGGTACAATGACCGGAATCTCGACTTCGTTAGACGGCACATCCTTATCCGGGTCGATAGGCTCATTCGGGTCAATGCCGTGGCCCGGATTATCCGGGTCTTCGGGGTTCTTACCAGGAATCGTCGCAATCGCCACATTGATAATAGCGTCAGCATCCTCGGCCAAAGCCGTGTAGCTGTAGTGGATTTCGATTACAGCGCCCACAGGCAGGTATTCGATGGTCCACATGTTATCACCGTTGTAGATGATGCCATCCTGGTCAGCAACCACGATGTCGCCATGACCACTGAACTTATCAGTAACCTTAACATTATCGAGGTCTTCGCTGCCGGTGTTGGTTACAGTCAGGGTGTAGTTAATGACTTCACCCGGCTTAACCTCTTCCTTGTCAGCGCTCTTCACGATAGTCAGGTCACGGTCTCCGACAACTGGGATATCGGTGCTGTCACCAGGCACTTCGACATCGACCGGGTTAGAAGGAATCTCTTCGTCCGGGTCAATCGGCTTGTCTGGGTCAACGCCATGTCCGGGATTATCGGGGTCTTCAGGGTTTGTACCGGGTACCTTGACCGTTGCAACGTTCTCAAGAATATGAGTCGCCACATCGGCAGGCTGCACGGTGTAAGTGTAGGTGATGACCACATTGCCGCCGGCCGGGATTTCATCGAGGACGAACTGGCCGTTCTCGTAATGATATCCACTGCCTTCAACGCTTGTAATCTCACCAGCGAAGTTATTGGAATCGCTTACTACCGCATTCACTACAGGCACCGTCTTGCCATTGTGGACCGTCACCGTATAGGTCACGACCTCACCGGGTTCGGCTTCCGTCTTATCTGCGGTCTTGACGATAGTAACCTCGCCATCGTCCGGAACTTCAACAATCACAGGCTCAGAAACAATCTGCTGGGTCTCTCCGTCAGAAACGTACTTGACATCGGCTTCGTTGATGAGCGTGCTTTCGTCATTGGTCTGGACCGTGTAGGTGTAGGTGATAGTCACAGTCTCGCCTGCGGCCAATTCCGCAACTGTCCAGGTACCATCGCCGTTGTAGGTATAGCCTTCGCCATCCTCAGCATTGATAGCGCCATTGAAGTTGTTGTGGTCGGTCACAGTCAGGTCAGTGACGGCCTCGTCAGTAGTATTGGTGACCTCGATAGTGTACGTTACAACCTCGCTCACAAGAGCCACGTTCTTATCCGCACTCTTCTCGATGTCAACCGGCGGGTCAGGTTCCTTGACGATAACGGCATTCAGAACATCGCTTGTGTCCTCAGCAACGACCACATAATCGTACTCGATGTTGATGGTTTCGCCAATGTTCAGTTCCGGAATCGTCCAGGTCTCATCTCCGTTGTAGGTGTAACCATCGCCGTTACCAGCATTGATTTCACCTGCACCACCGAAGAAGTCTTTGACAAGCACGTTGGCCAAATCGACTTGGCCATCATTGGTGACCGAAACGGTGTAATGGATGGTCTCGCCGACCTTAACGGTCTGCTTGTCGGCAGTCTTGATAATGGTCGTATGCTCAATCGGTACTTCTTCCTCAACAGGAGGCACGGGGTCCTCTGTCGGGGTCGGAGTAGAGGTCAGAACCACGTTGCGCAGGATACCGTCTTCCAAGTCATCCTCAACCACCTTGTAGGTGTAGTGGATTTCGATGGTTTCACCAACACTCAGAACCGGAATATAGAATCCAGCCTCAGTGGTAATGAACCGGTCACCAGCGGTAACAGTGTATTCGCCCTTACCGTTGAAGATATCGGTCAGAGCAATCTGTTCGATATCACGGTTGCCGGTGTTGGTCACTGTAATGGTGTAGTTGACAAAATCGCCAACCTTTGCGGTCTCAACATCAGCGGTCTTAGTAACGGTCATGTTTGCCGGGTCTTCGACTTCCGTTGTAGTCTCGTCGCCAGGCACCTCGACATCCACGGGGTTGGAAGGAATCTCCTCATCCGGTTCGTTCGGGTCTTTGCTTGGGACATGAGCGGTTGCTACGTTTTCGAGAATTTGCGTATCCACATCAGCGATTTCGACAACGTAGGTGTAGGTGATAGTCACGCTTGCACCTGCATCAATATGGTCGATAATGAATTCGCCATTCTCGAAATGATATCCGGCTCCATCGACACCCGTAATCGTGCCTGCAAAGTTATTAGCATCGGTGACACGAACGTTGTCGATGCCTTCTGCCTTACCATTGAAGACTGTAACCGTATAGGTAACGGTCTCGCCTGGCTCAGCCACCTTTTTATCCGCGCTCTTGACGATGGTCACTTCTCCATCTTCAGGGACTTCAACAGGAACCTCATTAGTCGGGATATTGTAGTCTTCTCCATCATAGGTGTAGCGTACATCTGCCTGGTTAAGCAGCGTAGACGGGTCATCAGTCTGTACCGTGTAGGTGTAGCGGATTTCAACCGTCTGGCCAGCAGCCAGTTCTGCGATGGTCCAAGTGCCATCGCCATTATAGGTGTAACCATCACCGGAGATAGGAGTGATTTCGCCCGTGAAGTTATTCGAGTCAGTTACCAACAGGTCTGTTACGGTATCTTCTGTCGTGTTGCGCACCGTAATGGTGTAAGTCACGACTTCATCGACCTTGGCAACGTCCTTATCGGCATCCTTTTCCGGAATGATTGGCGGCGGCGGGTCATTAATGACCGCAGCGTTCAACACTTCGGGAGCATCACCTTCTACAACAGTGTAGGTGAAGTGGATGTCATAGGTCGTGCCGGCAGGCACACTGGCAACCGTATAAGTACCGTCACCATTATCGGTCACGCCCTCGGCGGGAACCAGAACCAGTTCGCCGAGTCCATCGAAGAACTCCTTAACCAGAACATTCTCAGCATCAGCGTCTCCGCTGTTCTTGATGGAGACTGTGTAGTTCAGAGTATCACCCACACGAGCTTCTTCCTTATCCACCGTCTTCGTCAGAGAAATATCCGGAACCTCAGTTTCGACTTCGTCACCCGGAACCTCAACTTCCACCTTATTGGACGGGATGTCCTCATCGGGGTCGATAGGCTTCTCGGGGTCAATTCCGTGACCGGGGTTGTTCGGGTCTTCTGGGTTCGTGCCAGGTACATGTGCAGTGGCGATGTTTTCGAGGATATGAGTAGGTACATCGGCAATCTCTACGGTGTAGGTGTAGGTCAAAGTGACATCCGCACCTGCCGCGATAGTGTCAATGACGAACTGTCCATTCTCGAAGCGGTAATCGGCGCCATCCACGCCAGTGATTTCACCAGCAAAGTTGTTAGCATCCGTCACCACAACGTCATGCACATCAAAATCCTTGCCGTTATGAACCGTCACGTTGTAAGTGATGGTCTCACCCGGTTTGGCGATTTGCTTGTCAGCCGCCTTATGAATGGTGACAGAGCCAGGTTCAATGACAGGCACATCAACCGGATTCGTAGGAATCGTAATATGCTCGCCATCCTCATCGTATTCAACATCTGCCGTGTTAGTCAGGAGCGATTCATCTTCTTCACGCACCGTGTAGGTGTAGGTGATATTGACGGTCTCCCCTGCTCCAATCTCAGCAATAGTCCAGCTACGGTCGCCATTATAGACGTATCCATCGCCATCTGTTGCATCAATCGGACCAGCAAAGTTGTTGTTATCGGTGACAATTACATTCTGCTTGGCTTCATCATCGCCATTGAACACCGAGATGGTGTAGGTGATGATTTCATCGACATAAGCATACTGCTTGTCAGCGCTCTTGGTAGGTTCGACCGGCGGTTCTTCCGGCGTCACAACCGCTGCGTTCAGAACTTCCGGAGCATCTCCTTCCACAACCGTGTAGGTGAAGCGGAGAGTCATAGAAGAATGAGCGGGAAGCCGTGCGATGCTGTAAGTTCCGTCACCATTGACGGTCACACCAATTGTCGGGATGTAAACAAGTTCACCATTGCCATCGAAGAAGTCCTCAATCAGGATATTCTCCTGTGCAGTGTCGCCAGTGTTGCTGACTTTCACTGTATAATTGAGGGTATCTCCAACTTCTGCGGTTACCTTATCAACTGTCTTCTCGACAATCAGTTCACCGTCAGGAATCTCGGTCTCGGTCTCATCACCAGGCACTTCCACGGTGACCTCATTAGAAGGAATGTCCTCGCCGGGGTCATCCGGGTTTTCGCCAGGCACATGAGCCGTTGCAATGTTCTTGAGGAAGTGAGTATCAACATCGGCGATTTGAACCGTATAAGTGTACGTCAGAGTAACACTCTCACCAGCCGGAATCGTATCAATGATGAACTTGCCATCCTCGTAATGGTAGCCAGAACCATCCACAGCGGAAATCTCACCAGCAAAGTTGTTGGAATCCGTCATTGTGACGTTGTGGACGTCGGTAGGCTTGCCGTTATGAATCGTGACCTGATAGGTAACAACATCGTTCGGGTAAGCAATCGTCTTGTCCGCGCTCTTCACAATAGTGATTTCGCCATCTTCTGGTTTTTCGACTTCGACCGGATTGGTCGGAATCGTAATTTCCTCGCCATCCTGCGTGTACACAACCTCGGCCTGGTTCACGAGCGTGGACTCATCCTCGGTCTTGACAGTGTAGGTATAGACGATGTCAATGGTTTCACCAGGTTCAATCTTCGCAATTGTCCAGGTTCCGTCACCGTTATAAATGTAGCCGTCTCCATTCGATGCGTTGATTTCGCCCGCGAAGTTGTTAGAATCCGTGACAGTCAGGTTTTCCTTGGCGACTGTATCGTTATTAGTCACCGCAATGGTGTAAGTAACGATTTCATCAACCTTGGCAACATTCTTGTCTGCGGTCTTAACAGGGTCAACTGGGATTTCCGGTTCAGGAATTTCAACCGCCGCATTCAGCACCATCGGCGCATCTTCTGCCACGACCACATATGTGAACCGCAGTGTGTAAGACTTGCCGGCTGGCACAGAAGCGATTGTATAAGAACCATCGCCGTTATCGGTCACACCGTTCTGGCCGATATAATTGAGCGTTCCATGACCGCCAAAGAAGTCCTTGACGAGCACGTTCTCGGCATCGCCCGTTCCTTCGTTGCTCACCTTGACCTCGTAGTTCAGGGTATCTCCAACTTCGGCGACATCCTTATCCACGCTCTTGGTGATGACGATTTCAGGTTCGGGAATTTCCGTCTCGGTGCTGTCACCAGGTACCAGAACCTCAACCTCGTTAGACGGGATTTCAGTATCCGGGTCAATCGGACGGTCAGGGTCAATGCCCTGTCCAGGATTCTCGGGGTCTTCCGGGTTCGTGCCAGGCACGAATGCCGTTGCGAAGTTATCCAGAATCTCAGTCGGGACATCAGCGATTTGTACGGTGTAGGTGTAGGTGAGCGTGATGCTCTCCCCTGCCTTCAGCTCATCAATGATGAACTTACCATCAACGAACCGATATCCATCGCCGTCCTGGCCCTCAATCGAACCAGCAAAGTTATTGGTATCGGTGACTTCGACATTGTAAATATCAAAGCCCTTATCGTTGTGCAGGGTAACAGTGTAAGTGACAACCTCACCAGGCTTAGCCTCGGTCTTATCGGCGGCCTTTACGATGGTAACTTCACCAGGCTCAGGTTTTTCGACATTTACCGGGTCTGCCGGGATATGGTGCTCACCACTTTCATCTGTGTAGTGGATAGTTGCTTCATTGGTCATGATGGTCTCATCTTCTGTCGTGACAGTGTATGTGTACACGATATTGATGGTCTCACCGGCGCCAATTTCAGCAATCGTCCAGGTGTGGTCACCGTTATAGACATAACCATCGCCATCGGTGGCGCTGATTTCGCCAGCGAAGTTGTTGGTATCAGTGACAAGCACATTCTGCTTGGCCTCATCATCGTGGTTCGTAACCTTAATGGTATACGTCACGACTTCATCAACCTGCGCAATGGTCTTGTCAGCGGTCTTCTCGGGTTCCACAGGCGGGATTTCAGGCACAATTACAGCAGCATTCAGGACTTCCGGCGCATCCGCCTCAACCACAACGTAGCTGAAGTGGATGTTCTTGCTCTCACCCTCACCCAGACTTGTAATGCTGAAGGTGCCATCCTCATTACGAGTTACGCCATCATCAGCAGATACAAAGGTCAGGGTTCCGTGACCGCCAAAGACATCTTCAACTGTCACATTTTCGAGAGCAGCATCGCCTGTATTGGTTGCTGTAACCGTATACTGGAGTGTATCACCAACGCTTGCAACCGTCTTATCAACAGTCTTGGTGATTTCCAGCTTGCCTTCTCCAACCTCGGTCTCGGTTTCGTCACCCGGCACCTCAACCTCTACCTTATTGGACGGAACATCCTCATCGGGGTCAATCGGGCGGTCTGGGTCAACACCATGGCCAGGGTTGTTCGGGTCTTCAGGATTTGTGCCAGGCACATGTGCCGTGGCGACGTTTTCGAGGATATGAGTCGGTACATCGGCAATCTCTACGGTATAGGTGTAGGTCAGAATGACATCTGCACCTGCCGCGATTGTGTCAATAACGAACTGTCCATTCTCGAACCGGTAATCGGCGCCGTCAACGCCAGTGATTTCACCAGCAAAGTTGTTGGCATCGGTCACCACAACGTCATGCACATCGAAGTCCTTGCCGTTATGAACCGTCACATTGTAAGTAACAATTTCTCCCGGCTTGGCTTCTTTCTTATCGGCTTCCTTATGGATGGTCACATGGCCAGGTTCCGGAACCTCAACAGTTACTGTATTGGTCGGAATATTGACCTCGCCACCATCTTCCAGATAATTGACGTTTGCATCGTTGACCAATGTTGTTTCGTCATCACTCTGCACCGTGTAGGTGTAGTGGATTTCGATAACGCCACCAGCCTCAATGCGGTCAATCGTCCAGGTATGGTCGCCATTGTAGGTGTAGCCCTCACCCTCAATCGGGGTGATTTCACCCTTGAAGTTGTTGGTGTCGGTAACAGTCAGATTCTCCTTGGCCTCAGTATCGTTATTCCGCACGGTAATCGTGTAGGTGATAACGTCATTGACCGGAGCAAACTTCTTGTCCGCGCTCTTCTCGGGTTCGACAGGAATATTGGGTTCAGCAACAGCCGCATTCAGAACCAGAGGAATATCTGCTTCTACTACAGTGTAGCGGAAATGCAGTTCCATCGTGGCGCCAGCAGGCAGCTTAGCGATGTGATACGTTCCATCACCATTCGGCAAAATACCGATGGACGGGATGTACTCCAGTGTGCCGTGGCCATCGAAGTAGTCGGAGACCGTAATGTCATTCAGGTCACCATTACCAGTATTGGAGACAGTGACGGTGTAGTTCAATACGTCACCAACTTGGGCTTCCGTCTTATCAACGGTTTTCACGACAACCAATTCGCCCTTTTCGGGAATATCAGTTGTCGTTTCATCGCCAGGTACCTCGACAACGACTTCATTAGACGGGACATCCTGGTCAGGGTCAATCGGCTTTTCGGGGTCAATACCTTGTCCCGGATTATTCGGGTCTTCTGGATTCGTGCCTGGCACATGAGCTGTCGCAATATTCTTCAAAAGTTCGGTCGGAACATCGCCGGGCTCAACGGTATAAGTGTAATGCAGTGTCACACTTGCACCAGATTTCAGCTCATCAATGACAAACTGTCCGTTTTCGAAACGATATCCGCTTCCATCCACGCCGGTGATGGTTCCTGCAAAGTTGTTGGCGTCAGTGACGACAACATTCTGTGCATCGACGGTCTTACCATTGTGAACCGTAACAGTATAGGTCACGACTTCGCCAGGCCGTGCAATCGTCTTATCTGCACCCTTGACGATAGTGACTTCACCTTCAACAGGCTTATCAACTTCGACGGGGTTGGACTCAATAGTAATAGGCTCTCCATCTTCAGTGTAGGTCACATCGGCCTGGTTCACGATAGTGCTGGCATCTTCGCTCTGCATCGTGTAGGTATACACGATTTCGATAGAAGCGCCTGCATCCAGGTGAGCGATGGTCCATGTGCGGTCACCGTTATAGACATACCCGCTACCATCGGTCGCGACGATTTCACCAACAAAGTTATTGCTATCCGTGACGGTCAGGTTTTCCTTCGCTTCATCGGTGGTATTTGTGACCGTAATTGTGTAGGTTACGACCTCATTCACCGCAGCAATATTCTTATCGGCTTCCTTCTCAATGTCCACAGGAGGTTCTTCGGGAACAATAACAACGATGTTATCAATTGTGCCCTTGTCACCTTCCTGGACCGTGTAGGTGTAAGTAATGTCAATGGACTCGCCGGCCGCCAGTTCTGGAATCAGGAAGTTGCCGTCATCCATAACAGTATAGCCATCGCCATCTGCCTTGACTGGTTCGCCAACACCATTGAAGTAATCCTCAACGATGGCATTATAAGCAGTAGCGTCACCGGAGTTCGTGATATGGAGCGTATAGGTCAGCACATCACCAACCATTGCCGTTTCCTTATCAACGCGCTTCTCGATGTCCAGAATGGCTTCTGGAGTTTCGCTTACTACTACATCTTCGTCGTCAGGGTTACTCGGCACAGGGTTACCGCCCGGATTGCGTCCGGTCGCCACCGCCGTATTCTCTACCTTACCAGCAACCTCATCGGCTTCAACTGTAGTATAGGTATAAGTTACAGCAAAGGAATTACCCGGAAGCAGTTCATCGGCAAATGTCCATTCACGTGCATCTGCATCATAACTAACGTTACCGGCCGTTGTGTTGACAGTCTCGCCAGCACCAGAAGTCGTATCCTTCACAACAATGTTATGCAGGGTTGTCGTTCCGGTATTGGTTACAACGATGGTGTAGTGAATGTCTTCACCAACACCCACAATGGATTCAGCCGCCTTCTTCTCAACAGTCAGACCGTCTTTGATGACTTCAACCTCAACGGGGTTGGAAGGAACATCAAACGGGTCATCTGCATCGGTCCCGGTATCTCCTTCCGGCACATGCACGGTAGCGATGTTCTCAATCACGGTCGGGTCGTTCTGAACAACTGTATACTTGTAAGTAATGTCGATGCTCTCACCAACCGCCAGGAAATCAATTACGAACTTACCATCACGATAGGTATATCCTGTGCCAGGTACCGGCACCAAGATACCGAGCGCATTCGAATCGTCAGTTACAGTAAGATTGCTCAAATCAACCGTGCCATCATTGACGATATGCAGAGTGTAAGTGACTGTATCGCCTTCATAGACCTGGTTCTTGTCAACACGTTTCGTGATAGCTACGGACCGGCCAATCAGGGGCACGTCAACCTCATTGGAAGGCTTTTCAATCTCAGGAATGTTATCGCTTGGTGGAACGGTACCTGTGGCAACGTTTTCAAGGACTTCATTCGGGAGGTCGTCAGGAGTCACCGTGTAGGTGTAACGAATATTGACTGTAACGCCAACGCCCAGTTTTGCAATCGTCCAGGTTCCGTCTTCCTCATTGTAAGTAGAACCGGCAGAACGCAGCGGGACAATGTTTCCAGCGAAGTTATTGTCATCGGAGACAACAATGTTATTCAGCTGAACATTACCAGTGTTGGTCACAGAAATCGTGTAAGTGACGACATCGCCAGCAGCAGCAATCTCCTTATCAGCGGTCTTAACGACCTCAATATCATGGCGAATAATATCGACATCGACATCAGGTGTTTCGTCAAACCAATCCGGGTCAGGTTCAGTACCGTCGGTAATCGTCATGTCCGTGATAACAGCTTTGTTCGTCAGCGTATCGTTACCATCCGTGCCGTGGTCTTCCGGACGTACAGTGTAGGTATAAACAATCTCAAACGAGTTGTTACCGTTCTGGGCGCTCGGCAGGCTCGGGATGGTAAAGACGCCGTTATCATAGCTGTATTCGGCATTGTTAGGAATCGTGATAGCACCAGCGAAGTTATTGGTGTCCTCAACCTTGACGTTGGTCAGGTCATGCAGAGTTGCGTTCGTAACCTTAATGGTGTAAGTGACAATCTCGCCATCCGTAGTAATTTCGCGGTCAGCGGTCTTCTCAATGTTCACCTGTTCGGTCGGAACGACTTCCAGCACGCCATTAACGTAGGAGATGTTATAGTTCCGGTTGCCGTTGGACCCATTCTGCAGGCTCAGGACAGCATCGCTCGGTACGTTCGGGCTCTTGCCGACTTCCGTCTGCGAGCCAGTCACGGTGACCGATTCGAGCGTATCATGAATGCCCAGGGTCTCATTGATAACCAGGCCTTCGGCCTTGTATCCGCTATCTGTCAGAGGAGTACCGTCATACACCTTCATTGCGCTGTTAGCTGTAATAACAAGCTCAGCAGGCGTAATGGTGAATGTGCCATCATCAACACTGGTGATAATGAAGTTATCAACTTCAGTGTATCCGGCACGAATCGGATACTGACCAACGATTTCGCCAGGTACACGGACCGTTACCAGATGCAAGCCGGTGCGAACCGCTTCCAGCTGCTCATCACTTGCTTCATACGGATTGCCGTTTTCATCGGCAACCTCGAAATGGCAGGTGAATTCATCCGGGTCAAATGTGCCGTAAACCTTCTCGGCGTCATCAACGATAATACGGATAGTCAGCGGCAGGATTTCAAGAGTTCCGTCAATGTAAACGAATTCATAGTTCGGGTTGCTGAATACCGAATCCTCAGCGGAAACACGGTATTTGCCATCCTCCATAGAACCGCCGCCAACGGGGCTCCACTTCTCTGCCTCATTATCAATGACAAGGGCTTCTTCGCCACCGATGTCATCAATCGCATCGCCACGCTTATATCCAGTGATGGTGACTTCCGGAATCGGGTTATCCTCACCGTAATACTTGCTGTCCGGCAGGACCGTGACAACAATCGTCGCAGGCTTAATGGTCTCGGTGCCAGGAATCACGGTGATTTCGTAATCCTGCATCGGTTCGGCCTCACCGGTAATCGGGTGCTCACCGACCTGTTCGCCAGGCTCTGTTCCAGCATCCGGGCGTTCCGTGGTGACGTCGATATGACGGATGTCATCCTCGTCAACCAGGTCTTCCGGATTCTCCAGATGCCAAGTGAACGTCGGCGGGTCTTCCTCGCCATAAATCTTCTCCTGGTCGTCAACGACCACAACGAGCGGCTTCTTGGTAATGGTCAAATCGCCATTCACATAGCGGAACTCGTAGTTGTCGGCTTCCAGAGTAGATTTATCGTCGTTGACCGGGTACAGACCGGTATGAGTCTTTTCATCGACCGGATTACCGTCTGCATCGAAGCATTCGATAATGAGGTCACCACGAATTACGGACTCGTCATCATGGATACCAGTACCCGTCAGGTCGGGGTGACCCTCAGAACCGATAAATCCATCATAAACAACACCAAATTCAGGATTCGGGTCGCCATAGACTTTCGTATAGCCTCCATCAACCGTAACAGTGATGATTGCCTTAACGATGGTCAGCGAACCGTCAATGATTTCGACTTCATAGTTCGGGTTGTCGTAGGTACCAGTGATAGTGTAAGCGCCAGCGTGTTCGCCATCGACGATATCGCCTTTGCCAACATTTTCGCCGGGTGTACGAGTCAGGGTCAGGTTCAGCGGGCTGTTCTCCGGGTCAATGACCGTACCAATGCTGCCATCAATCTTGCGCATCGTGTAAGTAAAGGTCGGGTCAGCAGAACCGTACACTTTCTTCAGATGGTCAATGATAATCTGGAGCCGCAGTGGGCTGATGGTGATATCGCCATCCAGATAGACGATTTCGTAGTTGTACAAACCATTGGAGTTCGGAAGGACTTCAAGGTTCGAACCGCGATGCATCTGTCCATCTTCCAGCTCGATTTCAGGCTTGGCAGAAACGATATACTTACCAACCGGCGTTGTCACGGTGCTGATGGTCGCAAAACCAACTTCACCGGTCAGGACGGTTTCGGCAGTATCTTCGCGCTTGAAGCCAGTAATATTGGCGCCAAACGTCGGGTTCTCCTCGCCGTAGGTCTTCTTGTATCCACCCATGACCTGGACAAGCAGCGTTGCGGGCTTGATTGTGAAATCAGCATCCACAAAGCGGATGTCGTAGTTCATCTTGCCATCTTCACTGTACGGGCTAACGTTATTGATGTCGATGTCGTAGACACCTACATCCTCGCCAGGCTGACGCTGAACGTCACCAGGCAGGTCGCCAGGTTGTACGCGGACCTCATCGCCCACCTTTTCGGTCACTTCGTCGCCGACGTAGTAGGTCTCGCCGTCTTCGCTGTGGCCGTCATGGATGATAAAGTCGATGGTCGGGTCGGCGTCACCGTAAATCTTCTCGTTGTCCTGGGCAATGACAGTCACAGGACGCGGGATAACGGTGACATATCCGGGATACAGGGTAATGTCATACTTGCTGCTTTCGACGCCAGTTGCATAGATGGCATAAGAGCCAACAGAACTGGTCTGGAGGTCAGTGTGCTGGAAGTTCGGGTCAGAAATGATACCGGCTTCTTCAGGTGTGACTTCCGTGCCGCCGATGTAGTATGTGATGGAATCCTGGTCGCCTTCAATGTAGTTATTGATGGCGTTGCCGTAGTAACGGGTATGGTCGCTGACAATACCAATCAGTTCATCTGCACGATAAATGATGTCATTGTCAGGAATATAGGTAATGGTGTAGTTGGTATTCAGCCCATCGATTTCGCCGTGGCAGCCAGGGTCATGACCCAGTTCTTTTTCTGCCGCAGACACATAAATCGGATAGACGCCCACTTCTTCGCCATCTGCACGGCTCAAATCGAATGTGATAGGCGCATTCTCAGGGTCAACACAGACATTCGGGTCGGTACCGCTCGTGCCAGTCTTACCAGTCAGGTCATCCGTGATGAGCACGGTATGTTCGGGGTCAGGCGTGCCATACGGCTTGCTCCAACCACCGGCCTCAATGGTAATCGGGCGCGGGATGATGCGCAGCGAAGACGGGTTCTGGGTGATGACATAGTTGAAGTTGCCGAACTGGTTCGGAATCATCTCCAGAGAAGTCTCATCCACATTGAAGGTGTAATCGCCAACAGAAGCCTTGATATAATCGAAGGCATCGTCAACAACACGTCCTGCATCGCGGCCTTCTACGAAGACGGAATCAACAGTGTCATCATACTTGAAACCGGTAATACCGATGCTCCAATCAGGCGCCGGGTCACCATAATACTTGGTATGGTGGTCAGGCGTAACCATCAGGTAAGCAGGGGTAATCTTGAAGATACCGGTCTCAACATCGACCATGTAGTTGTCAGAGTTGTTGTAGCTGTCAACGCGAATCACATAGCCGTCATACACATCACGGCCAGCATCACGGACCAGCTTCACATCCGACAGGTCATCCCACTTTACACGGCGACCTTCGAGCGTATAGGTCAGTGCCGGCTCGTTGGCAGTGCCGTAAACCATTTCCTTGTCATCCGGGATGATGGTAATGGACAGAGGATGAATCTTCAGGATGTTCTGTACGTAGTTGAGCGAGTAGTTCTGGACCTGTTCACCATACATATTGGTAACGGTCTTGACGGTCAATGTATTGCCATTCGCGGCATTATCGTTGACCCAAACCGCATATCCGCCAAGATGGAAGTGATTGCGGTCCTTGCCATCACGCTCAGAGCAGTATTCACAGGTCTCAGAGATTTCATCGACGTAGATAACGTCGCTGTTGGTCTCAGCATCAGACAGGTACGGGATGTTGCTGCGTCCATCCTCCATAGCAATGGGTTCAAGACCGCCAACATTGTCAGACACTTCAATGACATCGGCAATCGTATCACCGGCCACCAGCGTCATGTCTTCATACTTGTCAGTCGCATCGTTACCAATTACCTGATAATCGTCTTCCCCATCCAGAGACAGCTTATAGCTGAATACGGATGTAAATGCCGGATTCTCGTCGCCGTAATCCTTGAGGGATTCATTGACGGAAATACGAATCGGGCGCGGGTTAACGTTCAGGAAGGATTCGTCGACCTGTACGATGTAGTTGGACAGAACTGGGAAGTTATCCTCGTTCAGTCCGATATAGGTAATGGGATAATCGCCAACAGGCGTATCGTCTTCCGGAAGCAGGTCATACTTGAACTCGTTCTTGTACCTTCCTGTCCAGTCTTCCATGCGGAGTTCGTCAGTGCCTATCAGACCAGCGATAGTCAGCCAGCTGCTGGAACCGGTCGTAGAAGTATACACATCATCTGTGTAGGGAACTTCATCAAGACCCTCGCCATAAATCAGCTGCTGGCCCTTGACCATTGCAATGACGCCTGCGCGATAAATGGCACCGGAATAATCTTCGTCAGCGATATAATAGTCGCCATACTCGTTGTTTACGAGTGTCAGGTCTTCTGTACGGGTAATGACATTTTCGTCCAGCCACCAGTACCGGTTCTCGTCACCGGAACTCGGCTTAATAGTGCCATTATCACCGTTCGAGTCTTTGCCGACCAGCTCCTCACCTGCATTCATTGTTGCATAGGTGCCGGCGTATTCCTCTTTGTCAGTCTTTACAGTGTCTCCAACAACGATATTATCCAAACTGATGTTGGAAATCGTTGCATCTGTCGTATTATCGTAACCACGGTAGTTGTTAGGTTCTTTGACTTGTTCCTCATAATTGCGGAACTGGTCAGCCATGTAACGGGTTGTGTCCGTCGTGACACGCTCACCAGCAAGCAAGGTGTCATAGAACTCTTCAACTGTCATGGTTTCATCATTGTACGAAACTGTATCCGTCAGCTGTTTTCCTCCGCCCAAAGGTTGAGCAAGAACATCATACTGCTGTGAATACTTCTGCGTATCATGATACAAACTGTGCAGATGCAATGGTCGTGCTGTAATTTCGCCAGACACATTCCAATTGGCTACATAGTAGTTACCATTCGAATTGACAAGGTCTACTTGCGTAATCAGGTCAATGTTATGTTTGCCGACATGGCTCCATTCATTGCCACCATCATCCACAAAGTAACCAAATGCAGTTGTTGTTGCAAGAGATACAGTATCGCCTGGTACAATACCATCCGTAACCTTCAGGTTAGTCACTTTAGCAAGTGCCATTCCATTATATTCACGAGTGGAAGAACCAGCGACATCCAAACCGCGAGGATAGATGTCAAAATAGACCGTATCGCCATCACCGGATGCAGGCAATCCCTTAGACGCATACGTCAAACCAGGAATGGTATTTTCGTACACATACTCAATGGTATATCCAGGTGCCGACACAGTTACCGTGGCTGCATACGAACCTGTCGTATTCAGCGGCAACATTTCTGCGTCTGTGGATGCATTGATTGCCTGTGTTACGGTTCCATAGTTGTTGCTATAGGTAATTTTGGCATTGGCCAGAACCGTTGCCATATCACCGTCTGTGTCAACGACAGAAACGGTTGCTACGTTCGGTTGACCATCATAAACCTTATTCGCAGCGGAAATTTTGACCGTTGCAAAATGGTTCACAGCGCCCGTATCTTCATACGCAGTGTCAAATGCATTTTTGCCATTACGCTTGAAGCGCCGGTCACCGAAGTCAACCATGCGAATAGAAGCCGAACCTGCAACATACGCGTCACTGCCTGTGCCATCATACATCGTGGAGCTTACTACGGTGACTTTTTTGCCCGTGGAAGTAGTGAATGTTCGGCCATTGTTAGCCACATAACTTAGTCCACCACCAGAGGGAGCATCGCACGATTGATTTGTACCGTTTTCGGTTAGATAGTACTTTGGGTTAGCCCATCCGCCATACCAACCGCCGCCACCACCGGCCGGACCATTGATATGAGACCAAACGCCTTGAATTCCAGAGAAATCACCGCCATTTGCCCCCTGGCCAAATGAACCGGAGCCCTCATATCCAAAGTATGTTGTGTTAGCGTTTGGACCGCCGACAGCGCTTATCGTACTTCCGTCCCAACTACCTGCCATATATGGGGTCCCGCTAGGCAGGATAGTTGCTTTGCCATCAGCATTTGGAGTTTGTCCCCTATAGTAATGGCCATCTCCAATCGGCACAGCACCTGGTGTATTGCTGTTAACAACCCAGTATTCAAAAACAAATGCTGGCCGTGCGCTTGCGGCACTATGGGCATTTCCACCGCCACCGCCTGCAACACCTAAAAAGTATTGTGATGCTGTGGATTCGTTACCATAGTCGGCAATCTTACCATTTCCCATCAGACCAACTGCAACAGTAGTAGCACCACCGCCACTGGAACCAATACTGACGTATGGTTCTCCATGTCCGCTTTCAGAGTAGTTGCCGGTTCGCATTCCAAGACCGCCATTTCCACCACCGTTATAGCCACCGCTTGTTCGATGACCAGAAACCAAGTAGTTGTCGTCTTGGTCTGCATCCGCTCCTGCGCCACCTGCAACAAAATACAGTTTTGCGCCTTCCTCGGCTTTTACGGTTAAAATTGTGCGTCCACCAGCAGCAAAACCACCAGCACCGTTCAACTCAATTTCGTATGTGCCTTCAATAGGCGCAGTCCACTCAGAATATGGATTCTGCGCATTGTTAGCGCCGAAGGATGCATTCACATTTTGCAGGTTTTGTTCGTCGATGTAGAAATAAACCTGGTCACCCAAGTCAGATTTTCCATCGTAGCAAACATAGTAGATTGCATTGCGCCAGAACCACTGCCATGTATTCTTGGAAATGGGATTGCCAGACTTAGAATAGAACGCAATACCTTGCACTTGGCCATTTTGATTCAAGAACGCTTTAGACTCATCGATTCCAAAATAGTAATCGAAGTTATGTCCAGACGCATCTGTAATATTATGGTCAATCACAATAGTATCACGCGAATGAATCCCACTGCGGTCATTTACATCATGACCGGCAATGAAATACGTTTCAGCGTACCGAAGTCCGTTTGGCGCGATAATGTCAAGGAGCTTATAGTTGTAAATTGCCGCACCGGCATTGCGTGCGTCGCGAAGTTCTGGAATTTCGTTCAACAACGTATCCAGATTCTTGGGACTACCATTTGCCGTTGTGATATCTTCGTTCTTGTTAGGGTCATTAGCGCGGATACTGATGTTGTAATCGAGCACCAACTCAGCGCCATAGTTGCGATATTCGGACCCCTCATAGAGGGTTACCGGGTCAGCATCACGATTGAAGTTGAATGCATAAGCTTGTGCTTCGCAGTAAGACTTCAGTCGGGTTCCGTCCCAGCCCTTAATATAACGCAGCTGCCCAAGGACATTAAAGTAGAAGTGCGTTGACCCGAAATCCATAGGATTGGTCGCGGAGTCAATATGCAGACTCGTTACCAAATTCCATTCAGTCAATTCATCCGAATCCTGATTTGCCGGGTCTGTCGGATAAACGGCGTCCAAAGTAATATAACCTTTGAACTTATAATATGGCGTACCGTTTTCCAGGAACACTTCTTCAAGTGCAGGAATCACACCGTTACCGCCATCTGCAGTACACAGTACGTCCAGATTTCCAATTACTTCACCAACATCGTCATACGAAGGCGTAATAGGACTTCCCACTGGGTGGAAAGAGTTTACCGCTTCGTTCAAATCATTTTGATATTGCCAAGTAATGGTCGGCAAATTATCTTTATTGCCAGTGAAAGTAATCTTTGTTGTATAAACTGCCTTATTGTCGTTTGCCGGACCAGTCACAACAAATTGACCATCGCGGTCATCATAACCGATATCAAAGGTGTCGAGAGGAACTTCCGTGGTTGCACGACCATCATTTGGCGGTGTATCCATTTCAGAAGTCCAAACGACATTACCGTTTGACGGGTCAGATTCGTTCAGCAACAATGCCTGTGCCTTCAGGTCTGTCAACTTAATGGTTGGTGGAACAACAATCAGGTGTCCAGTACGACTTGTTACTTGATTGTTTGCTGTGTCAGTTGTCCCCTGCATAGTACGTTGAGCATTGTACTGGTACCGAAATACAACACGGAAATCAAACGAATCCCAGTCCATTGGACAATCAAGCAATGTCAGTTTAATAGTGGTATGTTTACCCGCTACTTCAGAGTTAGGCGTTGTTGTTTCTGGTTTCCAGAAATTTGCTGTTGGTACCCAAACGCCATCTTCCCATTGTGTAGAAGTGGAGGATTCTTCTTGAACCTCGTAGCTTCCATCTGGGAAAAGCGAATCGCCTTCGATGGGTTTCCAGCTACCTGTAAGTCCGCGATACTGGATTTCATAGGTAAGACCTTCATCTAAACCTTTCCAGAAATCGGCCTCGAAAACAAATTCGGCGTCAGAAGCAACATTCACACGCTTGTCAAACGCTTGAATGACATACATGGGACGCTGTTCAATGTCAATATAGCCATTGGCTCCTTCAACAGCAACTCCCTCATCAAGCGTAGTATAAACCTTGCCATTATAGGTGTACTCGGTTTTCAATTGGATACGATTTCCTGTCCACGCAAGGAAACTTAGAGCGACATCACTTGATGTGGCTGGGATGCCGCTCTCAGTGGCAGGATTATATACCGTAGCATTAACCTTACCGGTAACAGCACCATCAGAAGTGGTAAAGCTGGCACCCGGATTGCCAATTCGCACCCAATTGCCTGCGCTATTCCCTTCAATGATTCGGTAATACCATACAATATCACTGTCACTGATACGTGCATCTGCAATAAATGCACTACCCGTCATAACATGGTCAGTCGGGCCTTCCCAGTAGCGATAATCCGCAATTGGAGTTGCTTCGGGTTCAATGAGTTCGAGGGGAACCGTCATGTCGTTGTCCCAGAAGCTTCTTGGAACTTTAGCAATAATTGGCCCGTATTGAGTCACTTCATTGCCACTTCTGTCATAGACACGTGCTCGGTAAATCGTATCGGCGCCTGCGTATACTGGTGGCAAGTTACTGATAATATACTTGTTATCAGAATTGACAACACAGCTAAAATCAGCATCTTCTGGGAGCATAGCTTCGTTCTCTCGGCCGTAGATATGAACAGTATAACCGTTATAATCTACATTTGTGGTTTCAAACAGGTCTGGCAGATACCCCAAAACACGTGCAACACCAGTCGTACGCGTTCCCTTGTCGCTGGTTTTCACAACATTCTGTACTGCTGAATCTTCCAGTACATTGCCGAGGTTCCAGCCATTTGCGCTGCCGGTATTGTACTTGCCGGCAGGGGTATCATCTTGAATGAACAAAGGTGTTCCACTCGAAGGAAGTGTTACGGTATAAACATCTGCGCTAAAGTGACCCATAAAGTTTTTAATGCCTTGCCAGTCATTGCCATAAAGCTTAGACAAATCAAGGTTATTAGTCAACATATAGCAATCGTCCAGTGGATACCAGAAACTTCCTCCATTGGCCAAAGCATCAAGAATCGTTTTTGCGTTTACATTATTGATGCGATGGACGAAATGGCTCATCTGGTCACCATTCTGTTCACTCTGGCAGACTTCGCACTGCTTCCGCTGCGAGATGTACATGATGGTGTTGACCAGAAGTTTTGCTTCCATGTCAGTAAATCGGTTTTCTGGCAAGTGGCCAATTTGGTTCATCAGGAAGTTGCCATCACCAGCCAAGTAGAAGTTGTTGGTGCCAGTCTTTCCATCGACCGTTGGTGTAATCAGCTTACCATTGCCAAGGGATGCCGAGCCACTGTTATTGGCGTATTCGACCCAAATCGTGCCAAAGGCAACTTGCATATTGCTATGCGTTTGCATCGCATTGAAAGTTTCACCGCTTCCAACAAAATCAAACGGATAATTAGTTGGAGTGCGATACTTCGCACGGTTAAGAGCTTCTGAATGCGAATACGGATACGACTTTACGCGTAACAAATTCGAGCCATACATCGTTGTCTTATAGTTGGGACTCAGGTGAGAACCACCAGAAGACATGATTTTAGAAGGAATCTTATACGGGTCGCCATAGCTGTAAGCCATAAAAAACTCATAGTCACCACCATCGGCGTCATTGCCGCCGAGGATGTTGAACGACTCCGTATTCGCGTTGTTCTGGCCCATCAGCGCATTCATGTTCCAATGACCCCAGTTGGGGTTCCACTGGTTGACATTATAATAGCGCGTCGCCGTATCGTTGGGGTCAATTGGAACGATATGATAGGTGTACCGTGACCCATTCCGGTTCTCCAGTGTCACCTGGTGAACCGTATACCCATTCTGGCCAGTTGTGGTAGAGCAGCCATCACCAGGATAGTGCCAGTTACCGGCAGGGTCTTGGCCATAGTAATGCCACGGGCCATTTACATCGCCCCAAGCGTCCGTATAGGCGCCGGCATAACCATACATGGTGTCGTGGCCAATCATCATGCCATAGCCTTCGGCAATATAGCTTTGCAGTGCCCAGAAGGCCTTACCAGAAATGTCCGGTTCGTCGTAGACGCCGGGACCCCAGGCAAACGAGTCTATACGATAATTGCCTTCGGCGTTCATTAAGTACTGGTCCGGGTCTTTGTTGAAGCTATTCACTTCGACGACATACATTGTAATGTGTGTATTGTCATCATAGTAGTTATTGCTTCCGACAGTTTGAATGCCACCGACATATGGAGTACCGGCATCTCGAATGTACGCAGAAAGAATGGTTACCGCACGTTTATACTGCTCACCGGCTGCACCTTCGCTTGTCTTTGCTGGTACCTCAATGGAAGTTCCTGTGCCAGTTGAACCAGACTGTCTGAAATAAACAGTTTTACCATACCAGTCACTTAGCACTTCCATTTTGTTGCCATCAGTCAAGATGGTGCCAATATATTGCCGTGTTGCACCAGTTGGTAAGCCGGTCACTTTATCAATAACGTTAGCGGTATGTTTGGTAGATGTGTCCAGCTTTGTCCAGTACATATCCGCCTGTTGCTGGGTAATACGCCCTTCCTGCAGCCACTGCTGCGTCATAGCGTACATATCAGCCGTGATGTACTCATAGTTGGAGTTGACACCAACGACCCATTGGGCATCATTGGACAGTACCGGGCCAGATGCGCTGGCACGAGACATACTGAAGAAACGAGCAACAACTTTCTGGGAAAGTTCAGCAGTCGTTTCGGGCAGAGTCAGCGTCTTCTTTGCAGAATACAGAACCGTATCATCGGTTTCTGGTTCATCTGTAGCGGCGCTCTCTGCGGTAGCCATTTCATCCGCACCAGAAGCCTTGTAGGCTTCGAGGTCTGCAAGGTAGGTCTCATCAACGATAGTAACTTGGCAACGGTAGGACGTATACCGGTCATTCTCATCCACCACGTGGGTGTAAGTAGACTCGGTAGCACCTTCGATATCAACCCAGTTTTCATCGGTGATGCTTTCTCCAGTATCAGCTGTAGTAAAGGCGTAAGCACCCTCATCGTTCATAGAAGCGACATAGTGCTCGTCGTCTTTATCAGCAAAAAACTGGATTGTGCCATCCTCGGCCTTGGCGGCAGTAATAGCAAAGCCTTCCAAGGCAAAGTTCCGGGTCTTCCACTCGAACGTTAAGCTGTCGGACGTTTCGCCAATCGCATCTAACGCATCACGCGCGGCTAACCACAGTTCCATGCCCTGCCAGGTCGCATCCGGGTTTTCATTGAGAAGTTCAGCTTCCGACATGTCCCCTACCAGATAGTTATACCAGGTTGGAGACTGTTCGCCGTCAGCATCCGTGTAATTGAATACGCTTTCTTCTGTCACATCACCCTGCGGCATGTACATTTTCTGCCACTGGTACTGAACCGCAACATCATCGCGGTTCAGAGAAACAGAAAAAGTGACCTCATCGCCAATGTCAACTTCATTCGAACCTGCTTCCTCATCAAGAATAGCAAGTGGGTTGAACTCAACACGCTCAAAGGAATTGTAGCGTTCCGTGACGGCCGCATACAGTTCATCAACATAGGCAAGGTCGACCTCTTCGGCCTCCTCGTCCGTCAATGCTGCAATCGCAAACTGTAGCTGGTCACAGAGCTGGCGCAGTGCAATGCACTGCGCTTCATCGTATTCCGCAACTTCGTCAACCGATTCTGGCAACTGCTCCATCATATCAAGGACGGATTGCAGTGCCTCGCTTACTTCTTCCTTATCAGATTCAGGAGTGAGCGTCGGCGTAGGGGTTGCAGAAGGTTCGGGTGTTGCCGTCGCGTCGGGCGTTGCAGTTGCCGTCGGTTCCGGCGTTGCTGTAGGAGTATTTGTAGCATCGGGAGTTTCCGTCGCTTCAGGAGTCGGTGTCGCAGTTTCGACTGGAACGGCAGTCGGTTCTGGAGTTGCCGATTCTTGAGGTGCAGGCGTACTCTCGTCATTGCCAGACTCTTCCGGAGCCTGGCTTTCGTCATTTGGTGTCTGCTCACCTTCACTTCCATCATCGGTATTCAAGATATCGACGTCGGAAGTATCGGATGGCACATCGCTGGAGACAACATCGCTGCCCGATGTTACGTCAGCTGCGTAGGCAGTGACCACAGACGAAGAGACCGTCTGCATGAACATCAGGGCAGCAATCAGGCCTGAAGCAATGCGCGTACCGAGCTTTTTTGGCATGCTTGTATTCTCCTTTCTTGGTTTTGAAGGCCTGCTGCATCAGGCCAACTACATATATTATACCATTACGCACTTTGTTTCGCATCATATAAAGATAACGAAATGATAAAAAAATGGCGTCCTGCGAAAACAGGACACCGGCTTTAGTTGACTATGGTTGTCGAATAGGATATACTTTTTATACCACAGCACCGCTCACATTATTATGCAAATTAAAAGGACGTGTTGACTTTATGGTATTGGATAACGTAAAACTGCTTCTACAAAGTTTAAGGGCTAATGATTGGTATATTACAGCTTTCCGCTTTTCATTTAATCGGCACGAGTATATTGTTGTATTTGAGGACTTGCGCGCTCTTAATAAGGGAACAAAGTATTATGGCGCTTGTTTAACCTTTCTTGACATGGCAAATGATAGTCATCGGTTAGAAACGTATGTAAATGCTTATAGATTCAAGGAATCAGACGAGGCCTTGCGAACATTCTTTGAGGCTAATTCCAATGGCAACGGCAACTTTATTTGGAATCTAAAAGTAGCTTTAAATAAGTCTATGCCGAATGAATACCGCCCCTTAAAGGAAGCCGTATTGCGCGAAGCAACGCTCATGATTATTGATAAGCGTGATAAAGGAGAAGGACGTTGTTGTTATAAGCTTCGCCGTAACGGAAAGAAAAGTAATGGAGAACAAAAATACCGCACTCCTGAAAATACAGCAAAAACGAAATTACTTCGCGAATCACTTTTTAAAATATTCGGAGACGTGAAAGAATTAAGTTTTTGCTATCGAAAAGAAAACTCACTATCTGACGCAGAGATTATTGCAAATTCTAAAGAAGCCCTCAATCCTTCACAGGAACAATAAAATATCCTCTTTTGAGTACATTTTCATATCCTTCTTGAGAAAATATTTCCGTTTGTTGGTGATATATATGTCCATTCCCATAATCGCAATCACATACGATTTTATGGAGACCACCTTTAATAAGTTCTGTAGCAATTATCTCATCTGATATGATATTTGTTACATATACTTTTCCGTCAACTACTCCCCTATTCATCATATTACGCACACTCCGCCCTATTCACAGCGATGTTATCACAGAAGTACGTCAGAACCATTTGACTTCTCCCACGGTGGGGACGCCGTGGGATTCTTGGCAGGCGGTTAGACTGCGTACATTTCTGCCGCAGAATTGGCAGGCCTGTCTTAAGGGATGAGTCATCACCCCGTCCTACAGCAGAACATATAGTTCTGTAGGCAGATGCCCTGTTACCAGGCATCTCAGGCATTGAGAATATTCAATGCGCCGATTCTATCGCGGTGACCATGGAACCCACACTTCGGACAGACATACAGTCGGTCTTTGGCATGATGTTTCTCTCCGCATTGAGGGCAGGTTTGGCTAGTGTATGCCGGATTTACATACACAACATTGATTCCGGCCAGCCTTGCCTTGTACTCAATGAACATGGCCATACGATAAAAGCTCCAATTGTGGAAACTGTGATTGTTTTTACGACTTGTCCTTGTCGTCTGTCGAATGCCGGAAAGCGACTCCAGCTTAATGGTGCTGACATTTTGTTTAATGGCTTCATTCACAATGGAACGACTGATTTTATGGTCCTGGTCAGTCATCCAACGTTGCTCTTTATTTCGGGATTTGCAAATCGCTTTTTGCTTTTTCGCTTTTCCCAGCTTTTTGCGACGCTTGGCATATCTACGGCGTACAAATTTGTTCTGACGACCATTGCCATAAAACTTCGTCTTTCTATTACTGGTTACCGAAACGGCAGGGCACTTGATACCAAGGTCAACGCCCATGATAGCTTGACCGTCCATCAATGGGGCCTCAGCCTTTTCATAGGCAATCTGCGCGATATACTTGTTTCCCTTCTTGGTGATACGAAGTGTGCCTCGCTTGGAAGTAGACAGAATTTCGAAAACCTCATCCGGGACGATGGCGGCAATCTTCATTTTCCTGGACTTGCCATCCACAAAAAATGGCATAGCGATATAATCTTTGCCTACTGTATAGTTTTGGTTATTCCAAACGATAACAGGTTTCTTGAGAAGCGGGAACTTGCCATTGTGTTTAGAACCTGGTTTGGTTACCTTGTCGTAAATGCTTTTGGCATCAAGGCGGCATTGGTCTTTGAGTGCAGATGGCAATGGCGCTTTCAATTTGGAAGAAGACAGCTTTGGCATCTCATCGCAGGCTATCGCACAATCCAAAATTTCATTGATGAGAGTGATGTATTGCTTGGCGGTTGCTTTCAAAAGTTTGGCCTCTGTTTCGGTGGGCAACAGTTTTAGCTGAACGACCAACTTCATGGGCTATCCCCCTTTCGCTTTCTGCTCTTTGATGTAACGTTCTATAGTGGCGTTGGAAACATCACCTGCCGTAGATACAAAGTAACTCCTTGTCCAAATTTGTGTTGTGGGTGAAGTACTAAAAAATTCCCTCTTGAGCACGGAACCAGTCGTCCCTTTGATAAGTTTCATTACATCTGCGGGACTCATAGTCGGGGGTACATTCACGAAAAGATGGCAATGGTCGATATGACACTCCATGGCCAAAATCCGAATATCGTTTTGCTCACAAATTTGGGCAACGAGCTCTTTGAAACGAGCTTCAAGTCCATCCATCAAGAATATTTTTCTGCGATAGCGTGGGCAAAATACCAAATGGTAGTTAACCATGGAAACAGTTGTTCTTGTTCGTCGATAACGCTTTCCCATATCTCTATTATATCTCAGTTTAGATACTTTCACCACCATTACATGAAATAAATAGACGGCCTTTCATCCCACGGTCAAAGACCGTGGGGTTTCCCGGCTGGACTTTTCTAAAATATTATATCCTTGTCAAACTCGTTTCGCATCAATATTGAAAAAAGGCATCCCTCTTTTTCAGAGAGCTGCCTTTTGTTTGTCGCAGGTCGCGACGAAAAGTACCATTTACTTAAAAGGTAGGTACGCCAACCTTTAAATCAATCAAATTCCATTGCACCGTGATTGCCGGACAAATCGCCATTCCCGCCGCCGGTGACTACTGTTCCACCGAGGGAACCGCCTTGGCCCTGCTCGTAGTAATCGTCCGGATAGCCTCCTCCAGACGACTCTCCTCCGCTCGGACCAGGGTCAGGTGCCGGCGCTGGGTCCGGCGCCGGAGCTGGTGCGGAAGTTCCGCCGCTTGAGCCGCCACTCGATGCAGCAGCCTGCTGTTGCGCGGCCGCCTGCTGTTGTGCAGCTGCAGCAGCTGCTTGTTCGGCAGCACGTTGCTGCGCCGCTTTTTGGTCAGCTGCTTTTACTGGGCAATTCGAAGACGTATGTCCAGATTGACCACAGTAGGAACATTTAACATTTTGGACAGTGAGCTGATATTCTGCAGACTTTCCATTTGTTGTTGTAGCTGTAATCGTAGCGTTTCCAGCCGAGTTCGCGGAAACATTTCCGCTTTCGTCAACTGTAGCCACACTTTCATCACTACTCGTCCATGTCAACCCTGAGTTTTCATCAGAAACATCAGCCGGCTCAACATATGCTTGAAGCGTATACGTATTGCCTACGGTCAAAATACCCTCAGAGCTGTCAAACGCAATGGTGGCCGGTGCAGTGGTGACAACAACTTTAGTTTCACCTTCAAACACTACGGGAATCGAACCCATAGATGTTTCAGATGTTGCCGCTTCACTTGTTGCAGATTCTGGAGTTGCGGTATTGTTTGCGACTGCCGTAGTTGCAATAACACACTCCCCATTTGCTACAGCCTTGACATTGCCGTTTTCATCAACTGTGGCAACTGTTTCGTCACTGGAAGTGTATGTGAACTCAACATTAGTAGCGTCTTCAGGAGTAGCTTTTGCCTCAATCGAAGCAGAATCCGTTCCGTTAATGACAAGCGATAGTGTATCTTTAACTTCAAGGCCTGTCATTGGAATCACTACTGTTACGTGACATACACTCTGAAGATTACCATCCTTAACACTTGCCGTGATATCAGTCTCTCCTGCGTTGACTGCAGTGACCAAACCATTCTCATCAACAGTAGCTACTGATTCGTCTGCGGATGTCCATTCAATTGTGAGTTTGGCCGCAGCCTTTTCAATTGCTTCTGCTTCGGCTTCGTTCTCCGTACCATAGTTCAAATTTAGCTGAAGAGTTTCGCCTTTAGCAATAGTTTCACTGGCGGGAAGGCCGATAGATGTAATATTAACACCACATCCCGCCAGACCCAGCGCCATAAACACTGCAATAAGGAAAGCAGCCAGCTTTTCCTTCGTTTTTAACATAAAGATATTACCTTCTTTCTATAGTTTTTAGCGTTTATATATCTACAGCAAAGCCTCGCTTTGTCTATACACTTATTATACCACAACGCACTCAATATTGCAACGTATAATTTGAGCAATCTTTCACAAACCGAAAATAACAATCTTATTATACCACATAAAGCTCCTTGGGAATAGTCAATTTGCGGTTGCAATTTTTGCGGTTGCAATTCCCTTCCAAGAACATATATAAAAAGGCATCTCTCTGAAAAAAGAGAGCCGCCTTTTTTGTATTGCAAAGATTGACTGCATATGTTGGCTGGTGTATACTTTTTATACCATCGCATCTTCTTTATTATATCACAAAACAGTGTGTACGGCCACAGTATATGAGACAAGAGGCCAATTCCTCCCCCCCCACCTGAAGGAGGAGGAATCCTTGGCCCAAATTATTGAAGTTGCCTGAAAGTATTATCGAAAGTATTATCGGAGGTTCACTATGAAAATCAATGTTCATGCTGTTAATGCTCTCAAAATCGACTATGACCTATTTCGCATTGCCCCAGAAATGGGAATGACACTGAAGGTACAATACAATATTCAGCCAACGGTCAACAATACACCCCCCATCGCCATTCGATATTTTGCCACCTACTTCCCTGCCAACAGTGGGGCCAACACAGAACGTTGTGAATTCATTATTGGCGTTATCGCTATGGTGGAAGGATACCAGGACGGAATGTTTGACCTCGTCAAACCAGAGCTTGTCAGAGCATCATATCCCCTTTTCATCAAAAAGATGAATGAGATTGCGGCCGTCATCGATTCGTCTGGCACTGTTTTCACCCTACCGAATGTGGACGAAGCGATGAAGCTTTGAGGCCAAAAAACTTACAAAAATTGCGCCAGGAAAGCCTACTCTGTAAAGGGGGATGTCAAATTTTTGAAACTTTGCAGCCATTCTTCAAGAAGCTATGCCAAGGATGCCCCCTCCTTCAGGTAGGGGGATAGTTGACAAAGAGGTGAAATTTTATGGCATTAGATGACTATCATAATATCAAATCCCTCTTCACAGCCATCAAAGCTACTGTCGCACTCCAAATGATTCTTATGAACGAAACCGGCTTTTTGGATTCACACAACCTTTCGGAGGTAAGCTATGATGAAAACAGTCCAAACGATGTAGCAAAAATGGAAACTGTCGAAAATGTTTTTCGTCATATTTTGGAGATAAACGATATTCTTAAACAAATTGAACCCGAGGATGAATAGGGCGATTTTCTACGTTTCCGGCACCTCATCAATAGTCCAATTAAATGAATGCTATTATATACTATAAAGTAGTGCGGTATGTGCCATATGATGGTATAATATACACATAGGGCTCTCGACGCGAACCCTGGCACTGCACCAGCTTCGGTTGGCGTGAAACTTCCTCTTGGAAGGATGTGCTGAAATTCTCTAAACCCAAGAAAAGTAGCAAGGCTATGTACACTCGATGTGCGCGTGAATTCCAAAAACAGGCGACTGCTTCACGGCAGGGCCCCGTTTGCGGGAAGACCTCTGGCTCCCGGTCGGTTTAGGGAACCCAACTCCGTAAGGGGTGGGAGGACATCAAAGATGTACAACCATTTCCTACACCTATCCGCCGTTTCAAGTGGCTTAAGCACAATGGAAGGATTTGTTCTTAGCTGTAAATAGTTAAAGAGAGTCCGCAGCGTGATAATTGCGGACTCTCTTATTCTTTTGTGGTCTTCTGTTTTTTGAGTTTTTCGCGTGATAACCAGGCCGTAGGCGGACTTCAAAAAAGAAATTCATCCAATTCAGTCAAGGATGCCCTCGACTTTAGTCTGGATTATTGACTATTCTTTAATATATTCTTCGCAGAGTTCTAATTCCAATTGCTGATACACGTTATCTCCCGTCACATCGATAACAAATTCCCGTAGCTGCTGAATGAGACTGTTCTCTGTCATATTGGCCAGGGCTTGGTTATACTCTTCCGGCGGCCACGCCACATCACAATATAGCATCGCCGTTCCGTTATAATCAGACACACTCCGGAAGGAACCGGACGGGTAGCCGTAGTAATGCTCAAACAAAACACTTAAGGAGCCAATGAACAGAGATTTGGCATCGTCCTCGCTAATTCCGTCAAAGTCCCAATCCGTGTATTCTGCCGGGTCGTGCATCTCCAACGACCAACGGTATGTGTTCCTGTCCCACGATACGACCATCGCCTTATGCAGCGGTGTCAGTTCCTCGTAGTGCGGCAATTCTTTTCCGATAGCGCTTTCTGCTTCCTCTTTGGAAAGAGCGTATCTGGCAATCCCGGCCTCACTCATGGGCACATCCTCGTCATAGCCTAACGTGACGCCCTTCCCTGTTTTGTCTATATGTAGCCAACCCATATTCGTCCTCCCTAATTGCTCATAACAAATATTGCGCATATTTTTCAAAAACGATTTTTGACGGTATCCGAATTTTTGGCTTGCGAATGATTTCGTGAAGCGCAGTCGTTATATGGTCCTCGGAAGCCCCGTTTGCTATGCACTTGTCTATCAAAAACAAAAGGCCATGAGTTTCAATGCCAGCTGCTTCAGATGTCTGTCGGAGTTTCTTATCCTGGGCGGAAGCCAGCCCGGATTCCGCCTCCGATTATTGAAACGCGGTGGACGATGGCGTAAACGGTTCCGCCGGGAACGGCGGTACTTACGCCTATCATCAAGGCGTTTCTTCTGGCCAGTAAGCAACTAAGGCTTTCAGCCGTTCTTGTTCAAGCCACCGGTTAAACCGGTGGTCTGTGACTGGGTCAAGCCGCTACGCAAGCGATAGAACTTGAGATTTCTGCCAAACATACGATGACCTCCTTCCTTGTTTATATTATGCCACACTTTTTGCGAATTATAAACAGGAAGAAGAGGGCTATTATGAGCCACAGCTCAACAAGAAATCCAGCAATTCATTTGTCGACTGAATGCTGCACGCATTGGCACCACAGTTGATGTATTGCGGTACGATGGAATCGGCCGTTCCCCACTCGCTTTGTCCTTCCGTCACAAGCAGGTACACCCCGCGAGAATGAGTACATAGCCATTTCATTTCGTTGAGCGACGATGAATTTTTGTTATTGCGGCAATCGCCAAGGATGAGGACCGTCGTGTCGTGGCTAATTAAGCCGCGATAGTCATTGGCCAGCTGTGCAATCGGAACGCCATAATTTGAGTAGATACCTCGTGACTGTACAACCCGGTTTATGGTCTCGACAGCTTCCTCCACTCCATTTTCTCGGAAATATTTATCTACCGGTACCAGGCGATTAACGAACACAAACTGCTTACATCCGCCAGGGAAGGCATCTCCCATCAGGCCGAGGAAGGTCAGGGTCAAAGAGGCACTCTTGCGACAGGAGCCAGAAATATCGGCAAGCAGCACAATTTTAGCCTTTGAGCGTTTTGGCTTTTCGTAGCAGAGCAGCGCAATCTCGCCGTCGGTTCGCATCGCCATCACCATTGTACGCTTCATATCGATGCGGTTTTTGTTCTTTGCGGTTCCTATTTTCCGCAACGTCTGCTTAAAGAAAATTGCATTAGAATGGATATAGGCAGATACTTTCTGAAGGTCTTCTTTCGACAACTGCTCAATATCTTCGTTAAGCAAAGCGGTTGTCGCATCGGCCCGTTGAACGGCATTGTGACCACCGATAAATGCTTCGCGATGATTCACAGACGCCGGCCCGGAAATCAGTTGGCTGGGGACTGCAGCAACCGCAGCTGGAGCTTGCCGTGCCTTAAGCTTTTCATGTCTCTGTGTTTCCTGCTCCAGCTTTTTCTTGAGTTCTTCCTCTTGCCTTTTCCAGCTCCGCATTCGCCCCTTGGCTGCATCTATTGCAGCTTGTGCTTTCTGTTGCGCCTCTTGGGCTTTTCGGTATTCCACCGATGCAGTATCATATTTCTTTGCAGATTCCTCATAAGCCTTTTTCAATGCTGGCAGCATTTCGCCGTCCGTCGTCT
>UMGK01061867.1_pt1 | contig 37615 bp, 27 predicted proteins | sample 1965251 | NCBI WGS metagenome assembly UMGK01 (sample SAMEA4836070, study PRJEB28245) | human gut metagenome | biome: gut microbiome; material: fecal sample | place: Denmark | collected 2008 | reverse complement strand
CTGGACGGTCACTTTAGCGCCCCAAAATAAATTATAGAACCGGAAAAACGAGTTCTTTGCGGCTTTTTTGGTGGGAAAAAAGCTGCCTGCCAATAGGCAAGATTGAGGGATTGCGCTTATCAAGGCGAAACGTCCATCGCCGAAAGATTCGCAAACAGTAAACTGCATTAAAACGGCAAAGGGAGAAATTGTGGAGGAAAGTTAAGCGAGTCGTCAAATTATTTGCTGAGCTTTATGTTGAAAAATTCGTGCAGAAAGCTTTCACAGACAGACAGCGACGATAGGCCCGGTAGGAGTTTTCTCTGCCGGAAAAGTCGGTGCTCCAATATAAGAAGGCGGAGTACAGAGCCCTTTTATCCCTTACATCCCACCTAACAGAGTATCAGGCAGATGCTAAAAGTAACGGAACCGTTTTCGTGACCGACGAAGTTTCAATCAGACTTTCCCTGCAGGATTGTAACCACCAAGCTTAGTTGCGGGAGTGGGTGGCAGATGAAGAGAGGTGTTTTTTCCTTCGTCTCCATACGAACGGTAGTGAGGAACATTTTTCGGTGGTTCAAGGCTGCCTGTAAGCACAGCTTGCTGTACTAGCAAGACCGCAGAATCGTATTATCAAATGATCACTTCGGCGCTCTCCCAAAGGGCGGTTTGACACTGGCCTTCCGGTCATTTCCCTTCGTGTTTTGGCATCGCCGCACCTAAGTCTTTTCCCAGCACCGAAGGTGCTATGCTGCCTAGCCTTTCAGGGCCCATGCCTCAACTAGACAGCTTGACAGCCGCCATTATTTTTCCTACTGGCCTTTATCTTTGCTCTAAACAAAATCTTCCTTGACATCCATCTTCTAATAATGCTATAATTCAAAATTTGACTTTATTCCAAGATTATGTTAAACTAACATCATGGGTATTTGACCATGCGGTCAAATGGGTTGATTTTTGTCAGGAGGAGGTGGCTTACATGTTTACCGTAGGGGACAAGGTGCTCTATCCGATGCACGGTGCGGCCGTGATTCGAGACGTTGAACAAAAGGTGATTGATGGCCGTCAGATTGATTATTTCGTATTTGATATGCTCCTAAGCAACATGAAAGTCATGGTTCCTGCCGGTAATGTTGAAAAGGTGGGCATTCGTCCTATTGTGGATAAGTCCGTTATGCCCAAGGTTGAAGAGGTCCTCAAGGCTCGTCCTGAAAATAGGATGAAGCGGATTACTTGGAACCGTAGATACAATATGTACATCGATAAGATGAAAACGGGCAGCATCTTTGAAGTGGCCGATGTGGTTCGTACGCTGGCCGTCCAGGAAGAGGATAAGAAGCTTTCCACAGGGGAACGGCGTCTTCTTTCAACGGCAAAGCAAATCTTGTTGAGCGAGGTCATGCTTGTTGAATCCGTTGACGAAGAAAAAAGTGAAGCTTGGCTTGAAAAATTCATTTGACACTGCTTTCTTGTAAGCACCCTTTCGTTTTGTGCGAAAAGGGTGTTTTTCCTTTATGGCCCTGATTGTTCAGTCGGTTTTGACTTCATTTTTTATCTTTTCATTCAGAGTAGAGTATAGTACAATAAGGGGATGAAATTTACAAAAGGAGGTGATTTTATGCTTGAAAAGATTTCCCGGTTTCTCATTATTCTTGTCTTTGCCATTTCGGGTCTGCTCATTATGGAAGTTGCATCACCATTTTTATCCCAGTTTGTGAGCAATGAGTATCTAAAAGTCGGCTTCCTCGGTGTTACGCCGCTGCGTCTTGTCCTAGGTCTATTGGGTCTTGTTGTCTTTGGCTCCTTGGGAAAATGGGCCGCTCCGTTTCTCATGAACCTCATCATGCGTTTTTCCGAACGGATGGCCATGTACCTTGCTGATCTTCCTACCAGTGATATTTTTGTCCTTGCCATTGGCGTGATTTTGGGCCTCATTGTAGCGGCTCTGCTGGGAACGAGTTTTTCCCGTCTGCCCATCATTGGACCGTATATTTCCCTCATCTTCAGCATCCTTGGCGCTATTGTAGGGGCTAAAGTGGCACTGAACAAGCGGACTGATATCGTTTCCTTTTTTAACCGGATCTGGTTTTCTTCGCGCGTAAAGGAAAGTTCGAAAAAGACCGCATCCCATGTTTCCCGCACTCATAAACTTCTTGATACCAGTGTGCTCATTGATGGCCGGATCCTTGAAATCATTCGTTTGGGATTTCTTGAAGGGACCATCATCATTCCCAAATTCGTCCTGGAGGAGCTGCAGAAGATTGCCGATTCGGCTGATACCTTGAAACGCAATCGAGGCCGCAGGGGTCTGGATATTGTGCAGGAAATCAAGGATCTTAAAAATGTTTCCATCGAAATCGTCGATAAGGATTTCGATGACTTGACGGAAGTTGATGCAAAGTTGGTCCGCCTTGCGGCCCAGATGAAAGGTGTCCTTGCGACAAATGACTTCAACCTCAGCAAAGTGGCCAAGATCCAGGGCGTGCCGGTCTTGAATGTCAACGACCTTGCCAATGCCCTCAAACAGGCTGTGCTGCCTGGGGAAGAACTAAGGATTTTCCTTGCTAAGGAAGGTAAGGAACAAGGCCAAGCCATCGGCTATCTTGATGATGGCACCATGGTCGTTGTCGAAAATGGCAAACGTTCTGTCAACCAGACCGTGCCCGTCACTGTGACGAGCGTGCTGCAGACATCGGCGGGACGGATGATCTTTGCGAAAATGAAATGATGGGAGAGACGGATGGAAGAACAGCTTTATGGAATCATTGCCGCGGCCGGCATGGGAAAACGGGCTCAGTTGGGGTATAATAAGAACTATGCCCCCCTTGGGCATGTGCCAATCTTGGTTCGCAACCTTCATGCGTTGAGCGGCATTGCCTTTCTTACCCATGTTATCATAGCCGTTGCCCCAAAGGAATTGATAGAAGCTCGGGCCCTGCTTCAGAAATATGAAGCGGCTTTTTTCCCTACCTTATCTTGGTCCCTTGTACCAGGCGGCAGAGAACGGCAGGATTCCGTAGCCTGTGCCTTACAGACCTTGCCCAAAACCGCTTCTTGGGTGGCTGTCCATGACGGAGCAAGGCCTTTTGCGGATGCCGCCTTATTTGAACGTGTTTTTTTGGCGGCTAAGCGAAGCGGGGCTGCCGTTGCCGCGCTTCCCGTCAAGGACACCATCAAGGTTTCCACCAATGGGAAAGAAACCCTGCAGACCTTGAAACGCAATGAACTTTACCGCGTCCAGACGCCGCAGATTTTTGACGTGGCACTCTTGCGGAGGGCTTTTTCCTATGTGACGGCCCATAACCTTGTCGTAACCGATGACGCCAGTATGGTGGAGGCCTTAGGGCATCCTGTATCCCTTGTTGAGGGTCTGGAGGAAAATTTTAAGATTACAACGCCGGAGGACTTTATCCGCGCCGAAGGCGTTCTCAAAAAGGAGCAGATTGCCATGGATTTTCATGTAGGATCAGGCTATGATGTCCATCGTCTTGTCCCTCATCGGCCGCTCATCCTCTGCGGGGTCACCATTCCGTTCGAATTGGGCCTTGAAGGTCATTCCGATGCCGATGTTGCCCTTCATGCCTTGATGGATGCAATCTTAGGCGCCGCTGGCATGGGGGATATTGGCCGCCTCTTCCCAGATTCCGATGATGCTTATCTGGGAGCCGACAGCAGGAAGCTGCTGCGGGAGGTGATCGGCCGCGTTGAAGAAAAAGGCTGGCATATCCATAATGCCGATGTGACCATCATCTGTCAGCGGCCTAAACTGATTTCCTACGAAAGGGCCATGCTGGAAAATCTCCAAGAAGATTTAGGTCTTTCCGGTGACGCGCTGAACGTCAAAGCCACGACAACGGAAAAACTAGGCTTTACAGGAAGAGGCGAGGGGATTGCCGCGGAAGCGGTTGTCCTCCTCAAGAAATGAAATCAATCATGATTTTTGTTAATCAATTTGGAGGCGTATATCAATGGAAAAAGAAATGAGAGTACGTTTTGCACCGAGCCCGACTGGCCCGTTCCACATCGGCGGCGCCCGTTCCGCGCTTTTCAACTGGCTTCTGGCTAAACGCATGGGCGGTAAATTCGTACTGCGCATTGAAGATACGGACCGGAAACGTTCTACGCCGGAATCTGAAGAAAACATTAAGGCCGCTTTGAAATGGCTTGGTATCACTTGGGATGAAGGGGCGGACGTGGGCGGCCCTTATGGCCCCTACCATCAAATGGAGCGGCTCGATATCTATAAGAAATATACTGACCAGCTGCTCAAGGAAGGGAAGGCCTACTATTGTTACTGTACGCCGGAAGAGTTGGAGGAAGAACGGCAGGCTCTCCTCAAGGACGGCAAGATGCCCCGCTATATGGGCAAATGCCGCCACCTGACGGAAGAACAAAAGGCCCAGTATGAAAAAGAGGGCCGCAAGCCTTCCATCCGGCTCAAGGTTCCTGAAAATGAAACCATCGTCGTCCATGATATGGTCCGCGGCGATGTTGAATTTGATTCAAATGGCATTGGCGACTTCGTCATTGTAAAAAGTGATGGGATTCCTACCTATAATTACGCCGTGGTCATTGACGACTATCTGATGCATATCACCCATGTTATCCGTGCGGAAGAACACCTGTCCAACACGCCGCGTCAGCTCCTTGTCTACGAAGCCCTTGGCTTTGAAAAACCGGTCTTTGCCCATATTTCCCTGATCCTTGGCACAGATCACACGAAGATGAGCAAGCGTCACGGTGCGACGAGTGTTGACGCCTATCGGCAGCAGGGATATCTGCCGGAAGGTATCGATAACTTCCTGGCCCTCCTTGGTTGGGCCCCTCAGGGTGAAGAAGAAATCTTCAGCATGGAAGAAGCCTGCAAGGTCTTTTCCATGGACCGCGTGGCCAAAAACCCTGCAGTCTTTGACATCAAGAAACTCAACTGGATCAACAGCCAGCATATCCGGAAACTGACGCCGGACGCCTTTTTTGAACTGGCCAAACCCTTTATGGTGAAAGCTGGCTACATGACGGGCGACGAATCAGGGGAAAAGCTTGACTGGCTGAAACGCGTTGTCGCAACGGCCCAGACTCAGGTCGACTACGGTGCCCAGGTGCCGGAAAAGGTTGCCCTTTACTTCACGGATGATTTCGACTTCGAAAATGAAGAAGCCGTTTCCGTCCTCAAAGAAGAAACAGTGCCCCTTGTCATGAAAGCCCTCATCGAAGGCTTCCATAGCCTGGATGAACTGAATCACGACAGCGTCAAAGGGGTCTTCAAAGCAGTCCAGAAAGGCAACAAACTGAAAGGCCAGCAGGTCTACATGCCGTTCCGCGTAGCCCTCACGGGAAATCAGCATGGACCGGAACTTGCTGAAATGATTCCTCTCCTTGGTGCTGACCGTGTGGAAAAACGCATCATGAAGAGCCTTGAAAAGGCCCATGTGAGCCTCTAAGAAAGGAGCATGATATGAGTACCATCCGTGTATATAATACAATGACCCGCAAAAAAGAGGAATTCGTTCCTCTTCATCCGGGGAAGGTGGGCATCTACGTCTGCGGCGTCACGCCTTACAACCATCCCCATATTGGCAATGCTCGTCCTTTCGTTGTGTGGGACGTTATCCATCGCTTCCTTGAACATGAAGGCTATGATGTGACCCATGTACAGAACTTCACCGATGTAGATGACAAGATCATCCGTGAAGCCAATAAAGAAGGCGTGACGTGGGACGTGATTGCTAACCGCTATATCAAGGCTTATTTTGAAGTCATGGATAAGCTTCATGTACGCCGCGCCCACGTCTATCCCCGCGTCTCTGACCATATTCCGGACATTATCCATACGGTCCAGCAGCTCATCGATCATGGGTACGGCTACGTCGTTGACGGCGATGTCTACTACCGTGTGGAAAAGTTTGAACATTACGGCGAACTATCCGGCCGCACGCTGGACGACATGATGGCCGGTGCCCGCGTTGACGTGGATGAACGCAAGGAAAACCCTATGGACTTTGCCCTTTGGAAATCGGCCAAACCGGGCGAACCGTCCTGGGACAGCCCTTGGGGCAAAGGCCGCCCGGGCTGGCACATTGAATGCTCGACCATGAGCACGAAATACTTGGGGAGCTCCTTTGATTTCCACGGCGGCGGCAGTGACCTGATCTTCCCACACCATGAAAACGAAATTGCCCAATCTGAAGGTGCTACGTGCTGCCATCCTTTCGTGCGTTACTGGGTCCATAACGGCTTCATTACCATCAATGAAGAAAAGATGTCAAAATCTCTGGGCAACTTCTTCACCGTTCTTGATATCCTGAAGGAATACGAACCGGAAGTGCTCCGTTATTTTATCCTTCAGACCCATTACCGCAGCCCCTTGGATTTTTCCGATGTGCGCCTCAAAGAAGCCAGCCGCAGCTTGGAACGGCTCCGCACGGCGGCGCAGAACCTTACTGAACTAAAGGGCGTTATCAGCGTTGGTCCTGATGAGGATAGTCTTGCCCTGCGGGAAAAGGTGTCGGGCTTTGTGGAAAGCTTCCTCGAAGCTATGCGGGACGACTTCAATACTTCCCTTGCCATCAGCTATCTCTTTGCCCTCGGCAAGGAAATCAACATTCTTCATCAATCCGTCATGACCGGCGGCCAAAAGCCGGATGGTAAGCTTGTCGATATGATGGATAAGGCCTGGAAGGAAATGACCTCCATCATCGGTATCCTCGAAGAAGACCCTGGCGCCAAGACCGAAGCCGTAAAAGACGCAGATGAAGACGCAGCGGCCATTGAATCCCTTATCGCGGAGCGTCAGGAAGCACGGAAAGCCAAGGATTTCAAGAAAGCAGATGCCATCCGTGACGAACTTGCCCAAAAAGGCATTCTTCTGGAAGATACGCCTCAAGGCGTGCGGTGGAAAAGACAGTGAGATTTGAAACGTACAAAAAGATGCGGGACCACGCCCTTGCCGTCTGTGACGGACCGTTGCCGGACGTGGATCCTCATCTGATTAACCCTATTGAGCTGGCCTATATTGGCGACGCCGTTTTTTCCCTATATGTGAGAAAGCGTCTCTTGCCCGTGTCCGGTCACGTCCAAGTCCTTCATGATCTGGCGGCCCGTATGGTTTCTGCGGTCATGCAGGCCAAAGCCATGGACGGTATTGAACCCCAGCTTACAGAAGCAGAAGCTGTGGTCGTGCGTCGTGGACGTAATACGAAGTCGACAGTCCCCAAAAGCGCGACTGTCCGCGAGTACCGGCAAGGGACGGCTTTTGAAGCCCTCATGGGATGGCTCTACCTTACAGGGGAAACGGCGCGCCTTGAAATACTGATGAAGGCGTCTTTTACCCTCATTCAGCAGGCCATGATGAATGAAAAGAGAGGATAACCTTATGATCAGCTGTAAATTGATCCGCTATACGCCGGATCCGGACCGTACCGTTGCCATGAGTGCCCATCTGTGCTATTCCCCCATTGGGGCCGCCCAGATTGAGGAAGACATGACAGATGACCAGGTACGCCGTCTTGTGCGCCAGCTTGCCCGCATGGGACATACATCCACTTTTGAACACGTAACATTTACCTTTGCCATTGAAGGCGTATCCCGGGTGCTGACCCATCAGCTTGTCCGTCACCGCATTGCGTCCTATTCCCAGCAGAGTCAGCGCTACGTGAAGGAACATGACTTTGAAACCATCGTTCCACCGACCATTGCCAAAGATCCTGCCCTGAAAGAAAAATTCGATGGTCTCTGCGGTAAAATCCAAGCCCTTTACAATGAGATGACAGAAGCGGGCATTCCCGCCGAGGATGCCCGTTATATCCTGCCTAACGCGACGGAAACCAAGATCGTCGTCACCATGAATGCCCGCAGCCTGCTGCACTTTTTCGAGCTGCGCTGCTGCAATCGTGCCCAATGGGAAATCCGGGCTTTGGCGAACATGATGCTTGAAGAAGTGAAAAAAGTGGCACCCATTCTCTTTGGAAATGCGGGACCGACCTGCGTGACTCAACGCATATGCCATGAAGGCAAGATGAGCTGCGGCCGTCTTGAAAAACTTTTCGCAATGGATCGTCAGAGGGGCCAGAATAAATAAGGAAATGTATCGCTTTTTTGATCATGAAAAAGAAGGAACCGTGAATAACTTCGCGGTTCTTTTTTGAAGGAGCAATGAGATGGGATACGATTCAATCGAAGAAATCCAGAAGCAGACCCATGAATGGGACTTTATCAAGGAACTTCCGGAAACTATAGGCGTTTTCAAGAAGAAAATAATGGATTACATAGAAGGCCAGGCCCTTTTTATCTGCCGTTATGAAGCCCCGGAGCTGAGGGCGAGCGTCGATTTAACGTATTCGGCAGAGACCTTTGATTATATCTTGGTGAGAACCATGGGGCTCAATTCCTTCCGTGATGTCCGACTGATCTATAAGGAAAGGGACGTCTTTGAAGAAAAGACCAAGAAATACCTGCCTCTGGTCATTAGCAATATGGAGCATCCGGAACAGGTGAATCTGGGCGAACTGTATGAAGCAAAAAAAGTCGAGGACTGGGAATTTGGCAAAACCTTGCCCAAAAGAATCGGGTCCTTTGAGCTTTACATCGATCCCAGCCACGCCATTGAACATATCAACGGTTCCATTATTCTTATCGACTATTCTGACTTTGCACGCCGGGATCAACTCATCATCATGTATAACCGACTGCGTGACGAGTTTTTTGGTGAGCTCAAGGTGAACAGCGTTTTCCGTACAACAACGAGTTTTGATGGAAGGAACGTGAAGGAACTGGAAGACAAACTCAAAAAGAATCTGGAACCGACCCTCAAGTGGGTCAGCGAAACAGATCATACGATTTAAAAATCGGAGCCTTGGCTCCGATTTTTTTGTGAGGGAGGGAAAGACCAAACGGTAAAAGAGTGTAACGCTGGATCCAAACCGCTCCTGCAGGGGGGATGGGTCCAAAATGATTCGCCCTTACACGTGTTCTTTGACTTTCCGCTCGCGCTCCAAAGCAGCCTAAGAAACCCGGGCGAAAGGTCCTCACTGCCATTCGTAGAGAAACGGCATGCAGTTTCTCATCCACCACTAAAACCGGGAAATGGCATGAAACGATTTATGGAAATTTCAAAATTTCGGTTCCCCCGCTTTGCAAAGGCGGATCGATGTGTTGCCTCAAGTTCAAAGGGAAAAGACCGAATGCGGATCATATCAGGTGCTGTCATGATCTTTATATAATCAGTTTCTTCCAGAACTCAAATAAAACCAAAGATCCCTCAACCGAACCTGCGTCTACGTCCGATTTAGGAATTATCTTAGGGTCGTACGCTCATGTTCTTTTGCCTGCCAATCTGTTCCCTTCGAGTTTTAGCACTACAAGCATCCAAGCATCTAAGCCTTTCCCCCCTTCCTAAAATTCCGTATCCATGGTACACTATAAACTGAATTCTCTGCGAAAATGATGGAGGCTTTTCCCTTGAATAGACATCTCAAGCGCTATCTTACGATTACAGCCGGTACTTGCGTTTCCGGTATTGCCATGAACGCGTTTTTCCTGCCGAACCATCTTCTGAGCGGCGGTATTACAGGGCTTGGCATGATCTTGTATTATCTTTTTGGTTGGACCGTCGATGTGACGAACATCGTCTTTAACATTCCGCTTTTTATCCTTGCTTATAAACTGATGAGCCGTGAATATTTCATTAGCGGCATCTACGGAACCTTCGCCCTTTCTTTCTGGATCCGTGTCTTTTCTTTCCTGAATGGGGCCGTACCTGTCACTGACCCGATGCTCTGCAGCATTGCTGCCGGTGTCCTTCACGGCATCGGTCTTGGCACCCTCTACCGCGTTGGCGGCAGCACGGGGGGAACGGATATCATTGGCGGCATCATGCAGAAGTTTTATTCCATCAGCATCGGTACAACGGGATTTGTCATCAATCTCATACTTCTATCCATTGGTGCCTATTGCTTTGGACTGGCACCGGCCATGTACACCATTGTGGCCTATTTTGGCGTGGCCAAGATGAGCAATGTCGTCAATGATGGATTCAATCACAAGAAAAATGTTTTTATCATCAGCAATCGGAGCAAGGAAATTGCGGAAGCCATTATCAATCGGCTAGGCCGCGGCGCGACTTATATCGATGGGGAAGGGGCTTATACCCACGAAACGCGGAAGGTCATTTTCTGCGTTGTGAAACTTACTCAGGTGGCGCGCCTCAAAGATCTGGTCTCCCAGCTCGATCCGGATGCCTTTATGATTGTTCAAGATGCACGGGACGTAATGGGGAGGGGCTTTACCCGGGAAAAGAACCACAACATCAAGCGGCCCATTGATTTGCAGTAACCTAGTTGGAGAATATGCTTTGATTTGATGAACTTACACGAGCCCACTGTGTTAGGTAGACTTACCTAACGCAGTGGGCTCATGACGTATGACAGGGTTGTGAGTTGAAGGCGCCGCATCTTCAGCGTTTTTTTCGTGGTTTTTCCACTAGCTGCCAAAGATAGCTTTGGCCTTCCCTTCACTGCATTCCAGCTTTCTCTTCTTTCCCCCTCTTGAAAAATGTCAAAAAGTCAAATATAATAAGAGAAGATTATTAGAGGGGAGGGCTCCTCGGGACCTTTTCCTTTTAGCAACCTTTATCGAGGAGGTTTTGAGCATGAGAAATATTGCCGATGTCATAGAACAATTTATTATCAGTGAGCTTTTTGCCAACGACGAAGATTCCATCAATGTCAAAAGAAGCCAGCTTGCGGAAAAGCTTTCCTGCGCGCCCAGTCAGATTACTTATACCCTAACAACGAGATTTACTCCGGATAAGGGCTTTGAAGTGGAATCCAAGCGGGGCAACGGGGGATTCATCCGTATTGTCCGTCTGCCTCAGGAACGGACTCCTAAAAAACTCTCCTTGCCGCCTCAAATTGAGTCAGCCGAAGGTATGGTGGACGCCCTGGTGGAACATCGCATGATTACGATGCGGGAAGGCCGCCTGCTATCTTATTTTCTTTCTTTCCTCGGAGATCACGTGACGGAAAAGGATAAGGAAAAGATGATCGTCTCTGCATACCAGTCCCTGACTAAAGGAGCCTGATCGTGGCTAAATCCGTAACCAAGTACGTCTGTCAAAAATGCGGCTACGCATCCGTCAAATGGCTGGGAAAATGTCCGGAATGCGGGGCCTGGGATTCTCTTGTGGAAGAAGTGGATGCCCCCGTAGATCGCCATCGCCCAAGCTATCTAAAAACAGCTGAACACGTGGCGCCCAAGACGCTTCGTGAAGTGGATAAGGTCAAGGTCAACCGCATACCGACGGGCATCACCGAATTCGACCGTGTCCTTGGCGGTGGCATTGTCCCAGGATCCCTCATCTTATTAGGGGGCGCGCCAGGCATCGGGAAATCAACCATTACCCTTGATGTATCGATGAAAGCGGCCAATCGCGGGATTCCCGTCCTTTATGTATCTGGAGAGGAATCGGAGGCCCAGACGGCGATGCGGGCTGAACGCCTGGGCACGGCGTCCGATGCCTTAAAGGTCATGACCGCAACGGAGCTTGGTACCATTTTGGTCGAAGCGAGAAAAGATGCGCCGAAGCTGTTGGTCATCGACTCCATCCAGACCATGTACAACAGCGAGCTTGAAACGGCTGCGGGAAGTGTGGGGCAGGTGCGGGAGTGTACGGCTAAGCTCCTTAATTTTGCCAAGGAATCAAATATCGCCATCATCATTATCGGACACGTGACAAAAGAAGGGAACATTGCCGGTCCCCGTCTTTTGGAACATATGGTCGACGTCGTCCTTCAATTTGAAGGGGATCGTTCCTATACATACCGCGTCCTGCGTGCCCTCAAGAATCGCTTTGGCTCGACAAGTGAATGCGGCATCTTTTCCATGGAAGCAGAAGGCCTCCAGGAAGTGAGCAATCCGTCGGGACTTTTCCTTGAGACAAAGGAAAAGCCCGTCCCGGGATCTGTTATCACCGCCACAATCGAAGGGAATCGGCCCATTCTGGCTGAAATCCAGGCCTTGGCCGCCCATACTCCCTTTGGTATGCCGCGACGGACCGCAGTAGGCGTTGATTATAATCGGGTCAACATGCTCATTGCCATTCTTGAAAAACGAATGGGAATGAACTTTGGGGACCAAGATGCTTATGTAAGTGCCGTTGGGGGCATGAAGATTACGGAACCTGCAGTGGACCTTGCCATTGTAGGCGCCCTTGTTTCAAGCTACCGCAATGTGCCCGTTGGGGCGGGCATCCTCTGCTTGGGGGAAGTGGGGCTTACCGGCGAGCTGCGCCGTGTGGGACTCACGGACCGGCGCATCAAGGAAGCAGCGCAGCTGGGCTTCAAGCGCTTCATCGTGCCGCGGGGCAGCTTTATGAACGGCAAAAAAGCACCCGCTGGTGTGGTCGAATGCCGGACCGTGGAAGAAGCCATTGGCGCCATGTTCCGCTGAACTAAAGAATAAGGACGGAGACTCATCGCACGAATGCGAGGTTTCCGTCCTTTTTTCGCACTTATTCACCAAAAAATTCCACAATTTCGTGGATGGCAAGGGCCATCTGCTTGGGGTTCTGGAACGGGTGGTTGGCTCCTTCGATAGGGATAAAGGTAATGACATTATTTTCGGCAAAGGCCTTTGCTTCTTCAAAAGGAATCATTTCATCCTTTGTGCCATGGAGAATGATGAGATCATCGGCAAAGTCAAAGAATTCGCTTTTCCGTACATCATGGGTCCTAAGATCATCCAGAAAAGCCTGATCAATTTTCATCTTGCGGTCAAATCCAACCTGGATTTCCTTGCCTTTTTTGAGAGCCGATCGGTCCGCTTCCGTAAGGTAGCGGTTCATGCTTTCATCAATCGTGACAGCTGGCGCACGTAGGGCAATGCGGGTAAAGGGATTGCCTTTTTCAAGGAGAAACCGCAGCGTTACATAGGCCCCAAAACTAGTGGAATAGTTATAGACCTTTTCCGCACCCAAGGCCTTTTTGGCATAGTCCGTAACGATGGCAAGGTATTTCAGACATTCGTCCAGGAGGAGCTTTTTGCGCGCGTCCTCGCCATGACAGGGAAAATCAAAGGCAATGACGGCATCATCCTTATATTTGCTGGTCAGGTGCTGCGCAAAATTTGTAACGCCTGCCGTGTCCTTGCTGCTGCCAAAACCGTGAGTCACAATGGCGACATGCTTAAACCTGCGTTCGTTCTTGCGGCTGTCATGGCAGAAATAGCGGCAGCGGATACTGCAGCCTTCCTCGTTGATCTGTAGTTTCTTTTCAATCATGATGGGCCTTCTTTCCTTGGTGGTTCAAGGGACATTATACTCGCCGCTGCCTAATTCGGCAAGGAAGGAGGCGTCATTGCAATCTGCTTATTTTGTGTCGTTGACAACACTGCGGCCGTATAGTATATTTACCTTATATGAGTGTGAAAGATAATCGCGGCAGCGCAAGCTGATGAGGAAAGTCCGAGCTCCACAGGGCAGGATGCTGGATAACGTCCAGTGAGGGTGACCTTAAGGAAAGTGCCACAGAAAACAAACCGCCGGCTCGCCGGTAAGGATGAAACGGTGCGGTAAGAGCGCACCAGCGGCCAAGTGATTGGTCGGCTTGGTAAACCCCATCCGGAGCAAGACCAAATAGGGAAGGGATGAAGCGGCCCGCTGATCCTTCCGGGTTGTGTCGCTTGAGTCCATAGGCAACTATGGAACTAGATAAATGATTATCGTAACAGAACTCGGCTTACTGATCACTCATATCCATTTTTGAATTGTACAGGAGGAATCTTTATGGAAATCATCAATATCTCTGATAAAGCAGCCTTTGATCAACTCGTCAAGGAAAGCACGAAACCGGTCATGGTTGACTTTTGGGCGACCTGGTGTGGTCCCTGTAAGATGGTCGCTCCTATGATTGCACAGATTGCGGCAGAACGGGATGATGTGCAGGTGGCTAAAGTTGATGTGGACCAAGTCCCTGATGTAGCCAGCGAATTTGGCATTGCCGCCATTCCGACGGTTGTTTATTTCAAGGATGGCAAGGAAGCCCATCGCTTTGTCGGCGTCCAGTCAAAAGCCGCTTATTTGGATCCTCTTCAAAGCCTGTGATTTGCATGATGAAGAAACTATCTATTGTAGTCCCCGTCTTTAATGAACAAGAAAATATCCACGAATTTTACAGGCGCGTTACGGAAGTAATGGCGCCTTTATCTTATGACTATGAGCTGCTGTTCATCGATGATGGTTCCCGTGACCAAAGCGCGGCCATGATCCGTGAACTGGCGGATAAAGATCCTCATGTGGAAGGCTATCTATTTTCCCGTAACTATGGCCATCAACTGGCTCTTACGTGTGGACTGGAACACGCCAAGGGGGATGCCGTCATCTCCATGGACGGGGACCTGCAGCATCCGCCGGAAATGATTCCGGAACTGATTTCCCTTTGGGAATCGGGGTATGAGATCGTGCAGACCGTCCGTAAAGCGACGGAAGACGCCACTTTCTTCAAAAATATCACGTCAAGTCTTTATTATAAGCTCATCAATACCATGAGTGAAGTCCGGATTACACCGGGAGGTTCTGATTTTCGGCTCATGGACCGGAAAGCGGTGGATGCGCTGAATTCTTACCATGAACGGGCCCGTTTTATTCGTGGAATGGTGAATAACCTAGGATTTCGGACGACGACCCTGCCTTTTGTGGCGCCGCCGCGTTTTGCTGGTCATTCCAAATTTAACCTAAGAAAAATGCTGCGTTTTGCCCTGGACGGGATTACGGGCTTTTCCCGGGTTCCCCTACGCCTTGCTTTTTATGCAGGACTCATTTTTGGCATCGGCAGCCTGCTGCTGCTTCTCCATGTCCTCTATGCCTGGATCATGGATGAAGCCGTGCCCGGATGGACGACCCTTGCAGCGGCCGAGTTCTTTCTCGGCGGTGTGGAACTGATGGGCATCGGGATCGTTGGTGAATACGTAGGCCGTATCTTTGAGGAAGTCAAGCATCGGCCTCTTTATATCGTGCGGGAACATATCAAACACGAATATAAGGTGGCAGACGCAATCGCACATATAGTTAAAAAATAAGAGCCAGAACTGCGAAGAAACAAGAAATTTCTCCGCAGTTTTTTGATAGGGAAAGGTAAGGGGCGGCGACGAGGGCATGATTGAAAGCGTACACTGCAGCCCAATGAGAGCGGAGCAAAGGTAGGTACGCTTTTTGCCCATTGCCTTAGGATGGACAGGAAATGGACCTGCGACCACCAGGTTGACGCTCTGCGTTATCGGTTTTTTACATTTTGAATCCTTTAGCTTAACAGCCGAAGACGCAGGCTAGAGACAGCGTCTTTTGTCTTCCCTTTCGAATTTTATCCTTTTTCGAATATGGGCCTTAGGCAAATCCTGTTTGCTCTAAAAAACGAAAAAATTTCCCAAAAGTGGCTCGCCCGCCAAAGGCATTTTTTTGGGCGACTTTACCATGAGTTTGTGTACTGCAACAATTTACGTAGCACCATGATTTCATGGCCATCTCGTAAATCTTAAAATGAGAAAAGAAGGCAACTCGTGCAGAAAATCGCCGCGATTTTTACTCCAAGTAAAAATAAAAAGGGAGGACCGAAGATTGCAAAAAGCTCCCTATATTTTAACTCAGTCCGATTTTTGGACTGAGTTAAAATGCAGGGAAAGAACGCTTTTTACTCCACCGCCAGCACTGCAGGTGCGGAACCACCATTTGGGCATTAACCGAATTGACAGCTTGAAAGCGTCTTTTTTCGTACCCATTTCTTGAACAAAATGTGACATATTGGACTTTTTTTCCTTCCATTGCTATAATGTGAAGTGCAGAAAACGTAAATTTAATAAAACCGAATCGTAGGGATACGAACGGAGGACCCAATGTTGGGGTGAATTTCCTTTCTTTTAGGAATAGGGTGTCTCGACCCGAACCCGGCAGCTAACTTCGTAGGTGAATCGAGAGGGTGTGTTTATTATTTTAAAACGGATGATGCTTGGGGCTGTTGCCGCCTTTGTGCTGAGTTTTGCTGCTGTCCCTTTCCAGAGTGCGGATGCAGCGGCATTTCATCAAGGCGAATCGGGGCCGGAAGTGGCCGCCATTCAGGAAAAACTGCTTATGGAAGGCTATGATATCGGGATTCCTGACGGTGTGTACGGCGAAAGAACCGTCGACGCCATCAAAAAATATCAAGCCAGCATGGGCCTTGAAGTGGATGGCATCATTGGTGATTCCACGTACATGAAGCTCATGGGAAAACGGATGCCCCAGTATGCAGGATATGGAGTAAGCCGCGGGCGTTCCTATCGTGGCAGCGGGGCAGCGAGAAGGTTGATCTCCCGAGCCTTTGAGTACGTAGGTGTGCCTTATGTCTTTGGGGGAACGACGCCGTGGGGGTTTGACTGCTCCGGCTATACGCAGTATGTCTTCCGTCAGATTGGCATCAGCATCCCCAGAACAGCGGATACCCAGTATTACAGTTATCCAAAGGTTTCTTCCCGGAACCTTCAGCCCGGTGACTTGGTCTTTTTTGAAACGTATGAACCGGGTCCCTCCCATGTCGGGATCTATATTGGCGACGGCAAGATGCTTCAGGCTGGTTCCAGTACAGGCGTGACCGTTTCCGATGTGTTCGGCGGCTATTGGGGTGCCCGCTATATTGGGGCCGCTCGGGTTCTCTAAGTGATAAGCGGTAAACTCAATCCTGTTTTTCAGGGTTGAGTTTTTTTATGCCTGCTCTAGAAAAGCTATGCGAAAGAAAGGAACGTTATGGAACCTTGTACCCTTTGTCCTTTTACCTGCGGCGTTGTGCGTCCGCTTCATGAAGGCGGACCTGGCCACTACGGTGTTTGTCGCTGCGCCATGACGCCTAAGGCGGCGCGTGCGGCCCTTCATCACTGGGAAGAGCCTTGCCTAAGTGGGGAAGACCCTCAAAAAGGCGGCAGCGGCGCGGTTTTCTTTTCTGGCTGCACGCTGCACTGCGTCTACTGTCAAAACAGTGAAATCAGCACAGAAAACCATGGCTGGGAAGTGACGGCGGACCGCCTCCGGGCCATTTATCAGGCGCTCATCGACCAAGGCGCCTATAATATTGACCTTGTGACAGCTACGCAGTATCTGCCTATCATCCTGCCATCGCTCACGCCAGCCCTTCCGGTCCCCGTCGTCTATAATACAAGCGGTTATGAACGGGTGGAGACCTTGCGGCTGCTTGAAGGAAAGGTCCAAATCTATCTTCCCGACCTTAAATACCATGATGATGCCCTGGCCCAGCGTTACAGCCGCTGCAACAATTATTTTACTACTGCGTCCAAGGCTATCCTTGAGATGTTCCGCCAAGTGGGTCCTTATGAGCTTGACGAACGGGGCATTATGCAAAAAGGCGTCATCATCCGCCATTTGATCCTTCCTGGTCACGGTAAGGACAGTATGCGCCTCATCGACTGGATTGCCGATACCTTTTCCCCCGGCGACGTCATGGTAAGCCTCATGCGCCAATATGTCCCCTGCGGCACGGCGGCCCAGTATCCGGAAATCAATCGCAAGCTCACAGATGACGAATATGAAGAAGTGGAACTGCATTTTCTGGAAAGCCGCATCGAAGACGGTTTCATTCAGGAAAGTCCCGCCGCTGATGACAAGTTTATCCCGGCCTTTGATGGTACGGGCATCTTGCCTTAAGGCTGCGGCTTTCTATCTGTGATCGCCTATGGTAAGATAAAAGTAGAATGAACTTCCCTTTTGGGGGAAGAGGTGAGGTGTCTTATGCAGAGAGTCCCCTTAGATCGTCTCATTGTCAGCCACAATCAAGAAGACCAGCGGATCCATCCCTACTACGATGGGATGGTCACGGAGGAGCATGGATTGCCCCTTGACGTTTATTACGAAATCATTTGGAAAAAACGGCTCGGCTTCAGTAACTGGCACTGGCATGAAAAAATCCAGATCCTGCTTGCCATCCAAGGGGATATGGCTGTCATGCTGACGGACCAGAAATTTGAACTCCATCCAGGGGAAGGACTCATCATGAATGCCGGGCAGCTTCACCGCGTGATTCCCCGGCAGCAAAAATCGGGTATCCTTGTCTGCCTGAACCTGAGTCCCAGTGCCCTCGGTCTTCGCAGTGGGTCGTATATGGACCGAAATTTTGTTGAGCCCTATACAAAAAATCCGGAATTTACGGCCGTCCATCTTCATCCCCTCATTCCCTGGTGCAAAAAACTGATGGATGAGGTGCAGGGCGCGTATCTCATCAAACGGGGAGGGGAGACGGCCTACGAAGTGGACCTCATGAGCGTCATGTATCGCATTTGGTCCCTGTTCATCAAGAACGTGACCTTTACAAAGGCCAAGAAATCCACATCCGCTCGTCACCAGTCCATCACAAAGACCCTTATGGGCTTTATCAAGGCCCATTACCATGAAAACTTTGCCATAACGGACCTTGCAGCCTTTACAAGTTATAGCAGCAGCGAGTGCTGCCGGATTTTTAAGGAAACGGTCCACGAAACAATTTACCAGTTCCTCAATAAATATCGCCTTGAAAAAGCTGCAGTCCTCCTGCGAAATACAGAACTTCCTGTAAGTGCTGTCGCACAACGAACAGGATTCAGTTCGACCAGTTATTTCATCAAATGTTTCAAACTCCAGACCATGCGCACACCGCTGCAGTTTAGAAAAGAGCTCCATAAGTAAATCGGGCCCTATCCTGACCTCCCGGATTAAGTGATTCCTTCACTTAGTCTGGGATTTTTTTGTAAAAAGGCGACACGAGGAGAACCCTAAAAACCGATAATGTTCGGAAAAAAAGTGGTGACCGCGGTACACGCAATACGGTCTCCGCACGGGTTTTCCTTGACCTATATGCAGGATGATGAAATAGGACAAATCAAGATCCTCCGATTACACTATTCAATTTGAAGACTTTACAGGGAAATTTGCTGGATAATTCTTTTATCTAACCGTAAATTCTTTACAATTTAGTTGATTTTAACTTTCATGTTGTGACGATTTTCAAACTGATTTATCTACCCGTTAAAATGAGTATAATAAGTGTTCGGATATAGCGAACAAATAAGGAGGGATGGATATGAAGCAAAACAGTGCCCATAAGGGCAGACGCTGAGTGTGGAAGGAATTGGGAAATGCCTTTTGAAACCTGTTTGGTCTTGATCCGTCCAGCAGCATAACCCATTTCCTTGTGTGGAACCCCATGGGTTTCTTTGATTACGAGTGAAAAGGAGCGAGTCATCATGATGAATGGAAGAATGGCAGTTGAGGGATTATCAAGATTTTTGGAACTTGGTACGACCCTCGATGATCTGAAGACATTAGTGATGGCTGGCGTTTTTGATTCCCGTGACCTTATGAGCCGTGTTACCGGTGGCAGTGTCGAAGTACCAGAGTTTGTCAGACTCGAATTTCGCATTTGACACATATTCCCCTATTATTTCTATTGGCATACGCTATTTTTGCGGGAGCTTTTTATTCATCGAGATTATACAATAAGGAGTTTAGTTAAGAAAAATAATTGATATTGACAAATAAATATAAATAAGATACCCTCTATAAACAGACTATTTTTATTAAAAAGATAAAAATCCATAGAAATCTATTATGGGGGAGAAGGGAAATGAAACACATCCATCAAACAAAGAAAATCAAATCAAAAATTGTACTAGGCACTTTGCTTATCTTGGGTGGCACGATTTCATCCAGTCAAATGGGAATGACCGCTTCCATCGTACTGGATAAAACACTGACCAAAGAAGATCTGGCAGTCAGTAATGGAACGAATCTTCTTTCTTCAGCTTATGACCTGAGGTGGGGGGTTGATGCAGATTCTTTTGAGGCATCACTTCGTGCGCCTGTTTATGATCCTCGGTTTAATGGGTCCAAGACGCCTCAGCTCATTGGCTTTTTAGCTGATACATGGTGGTTTGTCCCAGGCTACGATCCAGATGAACTTAAGGATAAAGTCCGTTTTTCTACTTGGCTGCAGTATGCAACGCATTGGATTACGGCTCAACAAGACATCAAGATTTTAATGACCCCCAACACAAACTATATTCCTGTAGATGATACCGATTCTGATTGGCGGGAATCCCCCCCTGTCAATGCAGCCATATATGCGATGCCAAAACTCGGTCTTCTTGAGATGGAAGCGCAAAAAGGTGACGTGAGGGTTGTCCTTCAGGATGCTTACAGCCCTGATGCGGCATCCACTGATTCCATCGGGTTTTCTCCAGATACCTATGTAATCACTGACGCTGGCTATACAGTCTCTGATGATACCCAGATAGTCGGCAATGAAAAACCTGGTCCCATCCGCTCATCGTCTGTTCCGTCATATATAAAAATCAAGGGAAAGAGCAACTTCATCGGATATGTGAAGAATCAAGAGTGGAAAGAAACCGGCTATGATGAGCGGATCATCCCTCAAAACCATACCGTCCTTTCGGCCTATGGTTCCGGACTGATCGAAGTGACAGCTCGGCAGGGAGATAATACCATTTATACCGGAAAAGGAGCTCAAGATATTACAGTAGGGGTCGACAGTTATTTTTTGGATTGGACAGTCGGAGATTGGATGATGTATAGTCCTGAGTGGCAGCTTCGCGGAAAAGTCGTGTTGAATGCTCCGTTAGGCACCAATCGAATCTATGTTGAACCGGTCCATTCCGCATTCAGTCCCATTACGTATGGAATTGGGGCGCAATCTACGTCGATGTTAGGAGATGGTTATCGACCCTATAAATATCCCATTGAATGGTACGACGGGGACCGCTACCGCTCTCAAGTTGTGCTCTCAGCCAAGGAAAACGAAATCGCAGTATATAGCGGAAAGGCGGCCCAAGAAACAGCTGGCGTCATCCCGAGTAATTTTGGCAAGATTACGATTACGGCGACGGAGGGCAACAATTGCATTACCGTCGGCTCTAAGGGGGAAGGAATCCTAAGCGGTCTTTATGGCGGAGATCATGGAATCCTACTGCTCACAGCGGAAAAGGGCAATAATATTATCTCTCTTGCGGCTGAATCGGTGGCTCGAGATAGGTCTTATGCTGCTGGGATTGGGAACGTAGCGGGGGACGTTACCCTTTCAGCTCCAAATGGCAACAATTTCATAGGAGTCCGACCTGATGGGGAAAAGGCAGCAAAAACAGCCCAGGAAGTTGGACGAGAGCTCCCTAAAAATGCGCGTTATTATGGTATTAAATCGACAGGATTCAAAAATGAACGTTATGACTATTATGGCGGCTCCGTGCAGGTTACAGGTCAAAATAATGAAGTCATTGCGGATGCGTCTGAAATCAAGGGAGCGACGGGAACTGGAATCCGTGTGGATGGAAACAGTACAGTCCTGCTTGAGGCCAGTGAGCGCAATCAAGTCTTGGGGTCTTCTGCTGCAGCCCATGTCTCGGAAGGAAACCTAACCATAAAGGGCACCCAGAACATCCTTAAAGGCGGAGACCAGGGTCTTGTTGCTGAAACTAATGGCGCCAAGAATGATGCGGCCATCCTCGTTGCAGGCCAGACTGAACTTGCGGTCAATGCAGGCGGCACCGTCATCAGAAGTGATGGAAAAGACAGCGAAACGGCAAAAACATCGGTTAAACTGACCTATGAGGAACAGAGCCATATTGCAGGCGACATCAAGGCCAGCGGTGGGGGCACGGTCAGCATCAAGGCATCAGGTGACGAGGCCACCATGAATGTGGTGGGAAATGTCACTGCTTTTGGTGAAAGTGGCGCCACAAAAGGCGGTGCAGTGACCATGGACCTTCAAAATGCCAGCTATTTTGAAGGTACGGCCGATACGGGTCTTGTGACGAGCCGAAATGGATATGATGTCGCCACCGGCACCATTGATGTTACCTTGGGCGAAGGTGCCCTCTGGAAAATGACGGGCTCATCGGCTGTGACGAGCCTTTCGGGAAAGGGCAGTACAGTTTATTTCAAAGACGGCGGTGACGCCCTTGAAATTGGGACCCTTGCGGGCAGCCACACCTTTGCCATGGACCTTGACTTTAACGACAACACCCAGAGTGACATGCTCTATATTGAGAAGGGAACGAGCGATGCCCAGACCCTTTTCATCAAGAACATCGAAGCCCTGGACAAACAGATGTCCGATGGGGACCGTGTACGTTTTGCGACGGTGAAGGATTCGCGGAATGAATTTGTGGAAGGCCGCCCCTACTATGTGGCCCATGGTGTCACCAATGATGCCTTGACTGTCCGATACGCGGATTATGACAGTGACGCTCTGAACGATACGACTCAGTATAACGGCGATACCCATACGAAAAAACCATCGACGGACACGGTGGCAGAAACCTATGGCGGCAAGAACGTCTATCTGGAAAAGAAGCTGGGGACAAAACCCAATGCTGGCGGTGCTTCTCCTGATAAGTCCCTTAAGATGGTCTGGCGTCATGTATCAGATCTTGATACCTTTACAAACCGGTCCGGTGAGTCACAGTACTTCACGCCCGGTGCCAATGACGGGGCTTGGGCCCGCCTTCGTTATCAGAACCTTGGTATCGACGGCATGGGCGAACTTGACGGCAATACCTATGAGATGGGCTATAGTAAGGTCCTCAAGGACGAAGAAACGGAAAAGCATCGCTTGAGCCTTTCCGGGTTCTATGGCAAGACAAAGGGCCATCTGGAAGGCTATGCGAGCCATCTTACCGTAAAAAATACCGGCCTTGCACTCTATGACACGTGGAAATTTATCCCGTCCGAGGTGGAAATGGACCAAAAACCTGCCTGGAAAAAAGGCTCCCACAGCTACCTTGATTCGTATATCAAGTTCCATCGTTTCCATACGGATTATGAATCGACGGATGGCCAGACAGGAAACATCTACAAAGGCGAGTATGATCAAAATATTGTCAGCCTTTCTACAGAGTTTGGTCAAGTCGATAAGCTCAGCGAAAAGTGGAGTATTGTACCGCAGGTGCAGGTCCAAGGCTCCTATCTTGATAGCTATGACTTCACCGACTCGATGGGCATCAAGATTGACGCGGACCACGGCTGGAGCCTCATTGGCCGCTTGGGTGTTGACCTTGTCCGGGACCTCAATAAAGAAAAGGATCAAAAGTTCTACCTGAAAGCAAGCGTCCTCCACGAATTCCTTGATGGCATGGACCTTGCCGTCTCTGCCGACGATACCTACCTTAGAAGCCCCGGCGACAGCCAAGGCACGTGGGGCGTCCTCGGTGTCGGATACACCTCACAGATTGGTAAGAACCAGCAGTTCTACATTGATGTGGATCGCTACTTTGGAAATGATTTTGCAAGGACGTATAATATCCGTGCCGGACTGAATTGGAAGTTCTAATAAGAGGCTTTGGCGTGGATGCTTGACTAAATTTACTAACAGCGGCTAGCTAGGGACATCTTCGCTGGCTGGCTCTGACAGTTAAAAATTAGTCCCATTGAGGCAGTTGTTAGTAAAATGCGACAGCAGTTTCTGCGGAGATTACATTCATTTAACTAGTGTTCCTATCTTATAAGAGCGTTTCCATAAGGAAATAAGAAAAAAGAGGAAAAAGCCTTACCTCGAATTCATGATATGATTCGGGGTAAGGCTTGATTTATATGCTTTTCTTTAGGTTTGATGCAAAGGCTCGAACAGTCGTGATTGGTTTAGAACCTCGACCCGCGGAGCCGATCTGCCCTAAAAAGGCAGCACGTCAATCTTCGACCGATTTTGAGAGCTCCCTGTGCCTTAGCAATAGAGAAGCAAAAAATCGTGACCGGGCGCTAAAATGATTCGCTTTTGATCGGATCTTTTGCCACAGAACTCGATGCGTAGCATCAATCCGCCATACCAAGGCGGGAGTATCCACCAAGCCGGCTTGGTGGGTGGCGGATGAGGAGGGACGTTTTTTGCTCCGACGTCTCCAAACGAACGGTAGTGAGGAACATTTTCGATGGTTCTTCGGACTGCCTAGCACAGCTTGCTGTGCTAGGCAGTCCGAAGGACCGTGTTATAGAAAAATCAATTCGGCGCCCACGACCGATAGGAAGGTTTGGGACGGCGTGCGTAAGATTTTCCAAATATCTATGCTTTTAATATTTATAATATTAATCAAATTACTAAATTTAATTTTATATTTTAATGATGATTTAAGTAAGAGGGAGTTTTTTTGGATAACATAATCGATTTTTCAAAATACTTTTCAAAATTATGGTATACTACTCATAAATAGGCTTTACTTGGCAGGGAAAGTACGCTATAATAACCTTGGTTGTACCAAACCAAGGCTCGTAAGGTTACTATGATAAGGTAGTACACCGCAGAGCACTAACGCCTTGCCATTTTGGCAAGGCGTTATCTTTTTATCCAGACAATTATGAAAGGAAAGGATGAGATATATGAGTTACGGTATTGGGCTTGATATTGGAATTGGATCAGTGGGGTATGCCGTGCTTGATCTTGATCATGAGGAAAAACCGTGGGGCATTATTCGTTTAGGAAGCCGTATTTTTGATAAGGCAGAGGTCCCTAAGACTGGGGGGTCACTAGCCCGGCCTCGACGGGATGCTAGAAGTTCTCGAAGAAGGTTGAGACGTCACCGGCACCGTTTGGAACGAATCCGTCAATTGTTTTTAAAAAGTCATTTGCTTTCTCAGAAGGAATTGGATACTCTTTATGAGGGAAAATTGCCTGATATTTACGAATTGCGAGTTAAGGCATTGGATGAACGAGTGACTAATTCTGAATTAGCACGTATCCTGCTGCATCTTGCTACGAGAAGAGGCTTTAAAAGTAATAGAAAGGCAGAACTCGCAGACAGCGAGGCTGGAGCATTGAAAACGGCCATCAGTGAAAACGCTCGGATTATGGCTGAAAAACATTACCGGACTGTCGGAGAAATGTTTTTGCATGATTTTCGTTTCAAGGAACATAAACGAAACAAGGGCGGTTCTTATACCACGACCGTAGATCGCAGTATGGTTGCTGAGGAGGCTGAATTAATTCTGGATACTCAGCAAAAGTTGGGAAATATAGTTGTTTCAGATGCTTTTAAAGATGATTACATGACCATCATGCTTAGCCAAAGGGCGTTTGATGAAGGCCCTGGTGGAAAAAGCCCTTATGGCGGGAATATGATTGAAAAAATGGTAGGAAACTGTACTTTTGAGGACGGTTCTCATGGTGAACCAGAGGAGAAAAGAGCTGCGAAGGCATGCTATTCTTTTGAGTATTTTAATTTGCTTCAGAAAATCAATCATATCCGTCTTGTTTCCGATAAAGAAAGCATCCCCCTATCGAATGATCAGCGCAATGTTCTCATTTCTTTGGCTCATAAAGTAGAGAAACTGACCTTTGCAAGAATTCGCAAGGAATTAGGGATTTCTTCGGAATATTCCTTTAATATGGTCCGGTATAATGAGGTAAATAAAGATAATATTGCCGAAGCTATGAAAGCTGCCGAGAAAAAGGAAAAGTTTGAATATCTCTCTGCTTATCATCGGATTATCAAAACATTGAAATCAAAGGGCAAAGACCGAATCGTCGCATATACTCCAGAAATTCTTGATCAGGTGGGGTGGTATCTTACGATTTATAAAGGGGATGATAAACGGCGAGAAGCCTTGAAAACCGTAGGTATTCCTGATGACGATGTTGAAAAACTTCTTGAGATTTCTGGCGTAAGGAAGTTTGGACATCTGTCTCTTAAGGCCTTGCGAAAAATCAATCCTTTTCTTGAACAAGGCATGACCTATAATGAAGCCTGTGAAGCGGCGGGATATGACTTCCAAGCCCATTTGGTAGAAAAATCGATGTATCTTCCTGCTAAGGCTCCTGAATTGGACGATATAACCAATCCCGTTGCTCGCCGTGCCATTTCTCAGACTATTAAGGTCGTTAATGCAATTATTCGGGAGCAGGGTGAAAGTCCTCTTTATATCAACGTGGAGTTAGCCCGTGAACTCTCAAAAAACTTTCAAGAAAGAGGAAAAATAGAAAAAGAAAATGAGAGTAATCGGCATAAAAATGAGATGGTAATGGAAAAACTTCGTGAGAATTTTACGAATCATAAGCCTTCGGGACAAGATTTGGTAAAGTTCAAGCTGTGGCATGAACAAGATGGAATTAGCCCCTATTCACAAAAGAAGATAGAATATGGACGCCTTTTTGAGACTGGTTATGCTGAGGTAGACCATGTTATCCCTTACAGCATTAGCTTTGACGATACTTATAAAAATAAGGTCCTTGTATTGGCAAGTGAGAATAGGGATAAGGGAAATCGAATTCCTCTCGCCTATCTTTCTGAAGATAAAGGACAAGAAGCTGCTAATCGGTTTAAAGTTTGGGTGAATTCCAATGTGCGGGACTACCGGAAGCGTCAGAGACTCTTAAAGGAATCACTCACAGAAGATGACTTCAAAGGATTTAAGGAACGGAATTTAACTGATACAAAATATATCTCCCGCTTCATGTACAACTATATTTCTGACCATCTTCTTTTTGCACCGTCTGAGACCGGCAAAAAGCGGCGAGTTACAGCTGTTAACGGGATGATTACATCGTACCTTAGGAAACGCTGGGGCATTAACAAAATTCGTGGAAATGGAGACAAACATCACGCTGTAGATGCAGTAGTTATTGCAGCTGCAACACCATCATTGATTCAAGAAATTTCTGGCTATACAGCGTATCGGGAGACTGGGCGTTATAAAAAGAACTATGCCTATGAACAAGGGCTTAATGGTGGCTATTTAATCCATAAGGGTACCGGTGAAATTAAGGCTGAATTCCCTTATCCTTGGGAAGGTTTTCGTAATGAGCTGATTGCACGCTCCTCTGATCGACCGACCATGGGCCTTGAAAAATCACCTTACTATGTTAATAGGGACCTTTCAGAAATTAAACCGATTTTTGTTTCTCGGATGCCAAGAAGAACTATAACTGGTCCTGCCCATAAGGATACTGTCATGGGCGCCCGACATCTTGAAGAAGGATATACACTGAGTAAGGTTTCCTTAACTGACCTTAAGTTAGATAAAAATGGAGAAATCAAGGATTATTACAACCCAAACAGCGATCGTCTCTTATATAATGCCCTAAAGGAAAGATTGACTGCATACGGCGGGAAGAGTCAAGAAGCTTTTGCAGAACCGTTCTACAAACCTAAAACGGATGGAACGCCAGGGCCTCTTGTCAAAAAAGTAAAAATCATGAATAAGACGACAATGCCTGTTATGGTTCAAAATAAAACAGGTGCAGCTGGAAATGACAGTATGGTACGAGTCGATGTGTTCCATGTTGAAGGTGAAGGATACTATCTTGTCCCAATTTATGTTGCTGATACGGTCAAAAAGCAGCTGCCGAATTTGGCTATTGTTGCAAATAAACCGATTTCACAATGGAAAGTTATGGATGAAAAAGACTTCCTGTTTTCTCTATATCCTAATGATTTGATTTATTTTAAGAGTAAGGGAGTGAAGACATTCTCTCGAGTAAATGATGATAGTAGCTTAAGAGAAAAGTATGAGACAAATGAAGGCTTAGTATATTATGTAAAGACAGGAATTAATACAGCCTCGATTACTATTATTTCTAACGACCACAGTTATATACTTAACTCTTTTGGAGTTAAATCTGTATCGTTAATAGAAAAGTATGAAGTTGATGTATTGGGAAATTATCATAAAGTGAAGCGTGAAAAAAGGCGTCCTATTGTTTTCAAGAAAAAGAAAAACTGTTAGTGTGTTGTTATGCCATATCGAAATATTATTATTGCCTCAGAAACAGTGCTCCATAATAAGAATGGACAGCTGGTGGTGAGTGGGCAGAATCACCAAAGGGTCCCTTTAGAGGATATAAAATGTATCGTGTTGGAGAATCTTTCATGTCAAGTGAGTATTTCTACGCTCCAAAAAATGGTTGCAAATGGGACGGCTGTTTATATCTGTGATGAAAAGCATTTACCAAGTGCCGTATTGCTGCCCTTCTTTCAGCATTCCAGAACCGGATCTGTTATAGAGGGGCAGTGCTCCTTAAGTATTCCGACGGTAAAAAATGCTTGGAAACAAATTATTATCGCAAAAACTAAAAACCAAGGAAGATGCTTGGCTGCACTTGGCAAAGAAAAGGAGGGACGATATTTACGCGAATTAGCAAAGACTGTTGCAAGCGGAGATCCCAAAAATGTAGAAGCAACAGCAGCACGTTACTATTTTAAATATTTGTTTGACTCGGGATTTACAAGAGGAAATGAAGAGGACTGCCGAAATCATGCCCTTAACTATGGGTATGCCATCATGAGGGGCATGACAGCTCGTCTTCTTACTGGTTATGGTTTTCTTCTCATGAAGGGGCTGCACCATGAGAATCAGTATAACGCATTTAATTTGGCTGATGATTTCATGGAACCCCTTAGACCACTTGTGGATCTATATGTTGCAAAGACTATTAAGACTATTCAAGAAGATACAGAGCTTACGACCTCCCTTAAAGCAGCATTATTAGGGTTGATGAATGCGGATGTCCTATCCGGCGGGCAACACCATAGTTCCAGTTATGGTATGGAGCGGATGGTACAAAGTTTTGTCCGGATCTGCCAGAAGAAAGGAAAGGCGCTGATGATTCCGGAACTTCTAGGAATTGATCAACATTGCTATGAGTAAATTTATGCGTATCGTGGTCCTTTTTGACATTCCTGTCAAAACAAAGAGAGAGCGCCGCATAGCGACGCAGTTTCGAAACTTCCTTCTTAAAGATGGGTATTATATGATCCAGTATTCTGTTTACGCTCGCATCTGCAATGGCCTGGACGATTTGACGAAACATAAGCTGCGCATTATCAATCACTGCCCTGAAAATGGCTCTGTTCGGATGCTGGTGATGACAGAAAAACAGTATGAAGCAATGGATGTTTTGGTTGGCAGCTACCATCCTGAAGAGGAAGAAAGTCCTTCAGAAAGCGTATCTGTTTTTTAAAAAAAGAGGCACTCCTATGAATATAGCAAATCTAAATTTCGAAAATCACGAAGAGCAAAAGCCCTTGTGCATGATTGCACAAGGGCTTTTGCCGGTCTCGATTGTACCAAACCAAGACTCATGAGGGAACTACAACGTTGCTCGATGACATCGGCGGAGCCTCTGGATTGTACCAAACCAAGACTCATGAGGGAACTACAACCCTGACAGCCTTTTCATCGATTTCGACATAATTGTACCAAACCAAGACTCATGAGGGAACTACAACTGCTATCAATAACTCCAGCGGGTCTTCTCAATTGTACCAAACCAAGACTCATGAGGGAACTACAACCTGGTCGACTGTACAGCATCCGATGCCATCATTGTACCAAACCAAGACTCATGAGGGAACTACAACGAATGGATCACCAATCCCCTGGCCATGGCCATTGTACCAAACCAAGACTCATGAGGGAACTACAACTTAGAAAACCTTGGGGAGTTAAAAACACCCGATTGTACCAAACCAAGACTCATGAGGGAACTACAACACAGAGGATGATTTCGCTTTCCTCCGCTGAATTGTACCAAACCAAGACTCATGAGGGAACTACAACGCTTCAGTGATTGCGCCGCTATCTAGGACGATTGTACCAAACCAAGACTCATGAGGGAACTACAACTACTACGACAAACTAGCCAAAAAGATTTTTATTGTACCAAACCAAGACTCATGAGGGAACTACAACCTGTCCGTCAGCGTCTTGAATAGTCTTATTATTGTACCAAACCAAGACTCATGAGGGAACTACAACAAAAAGGACATAGGAATGCACATGCGAAAGATTGTACCAAACCAAGACTCATGAGGGAACTACAACGCGGTTAGAGCCACCGGTAAGTCCGTCAAGATTGTACCAAACCAAGACTCATGAGGGAACTACAACCAAACCCTGAGCGCTTCGCGAAATTTCATTATTGTACCAAACCAAGACTCATGAGGGAACTACAACTAAGGAAGCAAAGGAAGGGAGGTAGAACAATTGTACCAAACCAAGACTCATGAGGGAACTACAACCATATGGACGCAATGGAAAATGCCCGTAAGATTGTACCAAACCAAGACTCATGAGGGAACTACAACTTTAGTGGTAAGTGGGAAGCGTTCACACAAGATTGTACCAAACCAAGACTCATGAGGGAACTACAACAAAAACGACCTTGGCGGTCATCCGCTCAATATTGTACCAAACCAAGACTCATGAGGGAACTACAACGTGGGAACAAGCCACAATATACGCATTTATATTGTACCAAACCAAGACTCATGAGGGAACTACAACTTCTCCTCTCGCTTCGCTTGGTTTTCGTGGATTGTACCAAACCAAGACTCATGAGGGAACTACAACCAGAACAATCCTTTCAATCACGTCAAATCCATTGTACCAAACCAAGACTCATGAGGGAACTACAACCCCACGATATAGGAGGCGGTGGGCATAGCTATTGTACCAAACCAAGACTCATGAGGGAACTACAACCGGCAGCTTTTGGACCATGAAGGTCATGCCATTGTACCAAACCAAGACTCATGAGGGAACTACAACAAAAACGACCTTGGCGGTCATCCGCTCAATATTGTACCAAACCAAGACTCATGAGGGAACTACAACGCCGGAGAACCTAAAAGTCGTGACATACTGATTGTACCAAACCAAGACTCATGAGGGAACTACAACTCTAAAACGCTTTCGCCCAATACGATTTCTATTGTACCAAACCAAGACTCATGAGGGAACTACAACCGGTCAACGGCAAGGGTAAAACTAGCGACTATTGTACCAAACCAAGACTCATGAGGGAACTACAACTTCTATATTATAACGAATATAGTCGTTAAAATTGTACCAAACCAAGACTCATGAGGGAACTACAACCAACACGAGGGCCTCATTCTTTTTTCTCCAATTGTACCAAACCAAGACTCATGAGGGAACTACAACTAATGGCAATAGGGTGGAGCAGCTGGTTTAATTGTACCAAACCAAGACTCATGAGGGAACTACAACATGATTACAGGGTTTAAATATATACTTGAATTGTACCAAACCAAGACTCATGAGGGAACTACAACTTCCGCGTCGTTGATGCCCCAGGTTCCGTTATTGTACCAAACCAAGACTCGGGAGGGAACTACAACTTAGGACATGCCAAGGACGAACGGCCCAAGATTGTACCAAACCAAGACTCATGAGGGAACTACAACCGCGCATGCGGGGATGAACCTAGCGCCCTAAAATTTCTTACCACTATTTTATCATAGTGAATAGAAAATCCAAATCTTAATTCACTCAGTCCCATCCTTCCTCTGATTTACCTCCCTCTCCCTTTCTTATCTCCTATAAATCCTGTATAATAAGACTATCCACAACGAACCATCCACATAAGGAGCTTTTTACTATGGAACAAGATAAAAAATTTGCACTGCTCATTGATGCAGAAAATATTTCTCCGCAATATATCGATATCATCCTTTCAGAAGCAAACAATCTGGGGAATGTCATCTATAAACGCATTTATGGTAACTGGACAAGTCCGCAGATGGGGAGCTGGAAGTCGACCATCCTCGATAACGCCATCCAGCCAGTACAGCAATACAGCAACACAAGCGGCAAAAATTCAAGTGATTCGGCCCTCATCATTGATACGATGGATCTGCTTTACCGAACCCAGCTTGATGGATTCTGCATTGTCTCATCAGACAGCGACTTTACGCGCTTGGCATCCCGCCTGCGTGAATCGGATAAGTATGTCTTAGGGATGGGGGAGAGCAAGACGCCGCGCTCCTTTATCTCTGCTTGCAATCGGTTCCTGTATCTTGACGTCCTTTATGCAGAATCAAAACGGGAAGATATGCCTGAAACCGAACAGGCAGCGCTTCAGGAAGAACCTGCTGAACCAAGAAATCACGCAAAAATCAGCAAAGCGGTTCAGGAAGGCAATAAAAAAGTGCGGGCCATCCGCAGTGCCCTGATCAAGCTTACTGATGAGAATTCCAACGATAATGGTTGGATCAGTTCAAGTTATTTGGGTAATCTCGTCATTCGCCAATATCCCGACTTTGACGTGCGTGTTTATGGATACAAGAAATTCCTTGACTTCATCCGTTCCCTTAATATCTTTGAAATCCATTCAACAAGCAACCCGAAGAACATGACGGCAAAGACCTATTATTTCCGTTTGAAATAAAGGAGAAAGGCTGACAGGTTTCCATGCCTGATGCGAAAAGTTTTTAAAAAGGTGCTTGCCAAGTATTAAAAACTATGGTATCATCTATATCTGTCAGGTGACTGATTGGCCCAGTAGTTCAGTTGGTTAGAATGCCGCCCTGTCACGGCGGAGATCGTCGGTTCGAGTCCGTCCTGGGTCGCCAATGCGGAAGTAGCTCAGTGGTAGAGCATCACCTTGCCAAGGTGGGGGTCGCGAGTTCGAATCTCGTTTTCCGCTCCATAGGAGTATAGTTCAATGGTAGAGCAACGGTCTCCAAAACCGTGGATCTGGGTTCGAATCCTAGTACTCCTGCCAGAGAATTTTGAAAGACATGCTGCATAGCGGCATGTCTTTTTCGTTATGATTCCTTATTTGTAATGGTACACGATGATGTGAGATTATAAAATCCGCATTTAATACCGATAATAAGGCGCGCCCCAAACCGCCCTTCGGGCGGGGACTGAATAAATTTTTCGATAACACGGTTCTACGGACTGCTAAGCACAGCAGACTGTGTTTACAGGCAGCCTCGAACTAGCGAAAAGTGTTCCCCGCTACTGCTTATGCGGAGACGTCGGGGGAAAAACGCCTCTTTTCATCCACTACCCACTCCCGCAAGCAAGCTCGCTGGATACAATCCTGCTAAGAAAGACTGTTTGCAACATCATCGTACACAAAAGCCGTTCCGTTACTTTTGCATCCGCCAGATTCTAACTTAGGCGGATGTAAGGGATAATCCGACTCGCACTCTGCGGTTTCACCTTGGAGCACCGGCTTTGCCGGCAGAGGAAACTCTGACTGCTCCTATCGTCGCTGCCCTATGAGTAAGTTCGCTGCACGAATTTACTCAGAAAGACGGTGATATTTTTTGGGCGACAGTGAAATGAGAGTGTGGTACGCAGCTTCGTATGAATCGTCATGCTGCCATTGCATTCATAATCATAAGAAGCAAGCAATGGAGGCACGTTGCTCTGGATAATCGGCACGATTTGTGCACCGAGGTTCTTCATAGCTGGTCAGCCCCTTGCCTTCCTCCTCCCATAATGCTATAATACTTCTATTAATTCCATACTTATGTGATGAACAAGAGAGTACCTTTTGGCTATTGGCCCAGAGAGCGCAGGCAAGGTGGGAGCTGCGCACAGAAGCGAGAGGGAAGTTCACTTGGGAGCATCCGTCCTGAACAGAGTAGGGATGGCGCAGGCTGCGTTACGGCCGCAATGAAGTACAAATTAGGGTGGTACCGCGAACCTTCGCCCCTTTTCCGGGGTGGAGGTCATTTTTTTTTAGGAGGCGTTGGTATGTACGACAAACTGGAGGAACTGCGGGAAAAGATCCGCAAGGACTTAGGCGAAGTCAAATGTGTGGATGACCTGAAAAACATCCGTGTGCAGTATTTGGGCAAAAAAGGCGCCCTGACCGAAATCCTGCGCGGTCTCGGCAGTGTAGCCGCCGAAGAACGTCCAAAAGTGGGCAAAATGGTGAATGAAGTGCGCAGCAAGGTGGAAGCCCGCATTGCTGACCAAATGAAACTGCTTGAAGCCCGCCAGCTTAAAGAAAAAATGGCGTCTGAAAAGATTGACGTGACCTTGCCGGGCCGCAAGGCAGCCGAAGGGCATCTGCATCCTGTGACGCTCACCCTGCGTGAGATCAAAAAGGTCTTCATGCGCATGGGGTTTGAAGTCGCCGAAGGTCCTGAAATTGAAAATGACTATTTTAACTTTGAGGCACTGAACCTGCCTAAGGATCATCCGGCCCGCGACATGCAGGACACGTTCTATCTGACCGGTGAATTCCTCATGCGGACCCAGACCTCTCCTGTACAGGCTCGTACCATGCAGTCCCGTACGCCCAACAGCCCCATCCGCATGATCTGCCCGGGCACGGTGTACCGCAATGACTATGATGCAACCCATTCCCCCATGTTCCACCAGGTCGAAGGCCTTGTCGTCGATAAAAATATCAGCCTGGCCGACCTCAAAGGGACGCTGGAACTCTTCTGCAAGGAAATGTTTGGCTCTTCCGTCAAGATTCGTCTCCGTCCGAGCTTCTTCCCCTTTACGGAACCGTCCGCCGAAGTCGACATCAGCTGCGTCATCTGCGGCGGCAAAGGCTGCCGCGTCTGCAAGAACTCCGGCTGGCTCGAAATCCTTGGAGCCGGTATGGTGCATCCCAACGTCCTGCGCATGAGCGGCTATGACCCTGAAAAGGTCAGCGGGTTTGCTTTCGGGATGGGCGTCGAACGAATTGCCATGCTCCGTTATGGTATCGATGACCTGCGCCTGTTCTTTGAAAATGACCTGCGTTTCATTCGTCAGTTTAAATAAGGGGGCCGCTTGTTATGTTAGCATCAATCAATTGGCTGAAAAAATATGTAGAGATTCCGGTTACGCCGGAAGTTCTTGCTGATAAACTTACCCGCGTCGGGCTCGAAGTGGAGCAGGTCCTTTACCTGGGTGAAGGCATCGAAGGCGTCATTACGGGCAAAGTCGTGACTATTGAGCGTCATCCTGATTCCGATCATCTTTGGGTTTGCCAAATGGACCTCGGAAAAGGGGATACGGTTCAGATCCTGACAGGTGCCCAGAACGTCCATCAAGGGGATGTAGTCCCTGTAGCTCAGGTCGGTTCCCATTTGCCGAACGGCATGGAACTCAAACCCGTGAAGATGCGCGGCCTTGATTCCAACGGCATGCTCTGCAGCGCGGGAGAACTGGGCATCGACGCCAAACTGCTTCTTCCCGAGCAGCGCGACGGCATCTTTATTCTCCCTGCTGATACACCTATTGGGGCCGATATCAAAGCCATCCTTGGTCTTGATGATGTCGTCCTTGATATTGATCTTACGGCTAACCGCGGTGACTGCTTCAACATGCTGGGGCTTGCCCGCGAATGTGCCGCCGTCCTCGGAACGAAACTGACTTTACCGGACTATGCCCCGGAAAGTGGGGAAGGAACCCCTGCGAGTGACCGTGCCACCGTCGATATTGTCGCCACCGACGTATGCAGCCGCTTTGGCCTGCGCATGATTGAAAACCTTGAAATCAAGGAATCGCCTGAATGGATGCAAAAGCTTCTCCGCGCTGTCAATATCCGCCCCATCAACAACGTTGTCGACGTCACAAACTACGTCATGATGGAACTAGGCCAGCCTATGCATGCTTACGATTATGACAAAGTGGCCGGCCATCATTGGGTCGTCCGCCGCGCTCATGAAGGCGAACACCTAAAGACCCTTGATGGTCAGGACCGCGCCCTTTCGCCGGAAATGATCGTCATTGGTGATGATGAAAAAGGCATTGGCCTTGGCGGCATCATGGGCGGCTTTGAAACGGAAGTAACGGGCGCCACAAAGACGGTCATGCTCGAAGCGGCCACCTTTAACGGCCCGACCATCCGCCGGACCTCAAAAGCCCTGGGCCTTCGCAGCGAAGCGTCCCAGCGCTTTGAACGCGGGGTCGATACCATCTTGAACCATAACGCCCTGAACCGCGCCATCTATCTCCTTGAAGAAATTGGCGCCGGCAAAGCCGTTCCCGGTGTGGCTGAATGTTACCCCGTACCGGAAAAACCGGTGGAAATCAAAGCGGCTCCGACGAAACTGGCCGCCCGCATTGGCTGCGACATCGACGCGGCAACCATGAAAGCCATCCTCGAAAACCTAGACTTTACTGTCGAGGAAAAAGGCGAGGACAGCTGGGTTGTCATCGTACCGACCTGGCGCAAGGACTGCGACTGCAGTGCCGATCTCAGTGAAGAAGTGGCCCGTATGTATGGCTATGACAAGATTGAATCGAAGACGCCGGAACTCATTATGGCCCGTGGCGGTCAGGCCCCCATTGAAGATGTGAAGGACATGATCCGCGACACCCTGACCGGCATTGGCCTTGATGAAGTCATGACCTACAGCTTCTATAACGCCCAGGTCTTTGATAACCTCGGACTTCCGGCTGATGACAGCCGCCGCAAGGCCCTACAGATCATCAACCCCATCAGTGATGATTTCCGCACTATCCGGACCACACTGACGCCGTGCCTGCTTTCCACTGTTGCGTATAACCAGGCCCGTCAGAGCGAACGGACAGCCATCTTTGAAGTGGGCCGCGTCTTCATTCCGAAAACCCTGCCGCTTACGGACTTCCCAGAAGAAAAGATGGTCCTTGCCATTGCCATGAGCGGCAAACGCAACCCCCTTTCTTGGAATACGGCTAAAGACGCCATCGACTTCTATGACATCAAAGGCGCCCTTGAAGAAGTCATGGACAGCCTCCAAGTGAAAGGCCTCTCCTATGGACCGACGAAGGAAGTTTTCCTCCATCCTGGAAAGAGCTGCGCCATCAGCTATGAAGGGAAAGTCATCGGCTTCATGGGAGCCATCCATCCGACCGTTCAGGACCGCTTCGGCCTCAGCGCGGAAACCTACGTTCTCGAAGTGGAAATCGCACCTTTCGTCAAGAGTGCTGAACAGATTCCACAGTTCGAACACGTCCCGCAATTCCCGAGCGTTTCCCGTGATATCGCCGTCGTTGTAAAAGCGGGTGTCTCCGCAAGCGACCTTGAAGCCGAAATCCGCAAAGAAGGCGGTGCCCTCCTCGTAGACGTCCGCATCTTCGATGTCTATACGGGCAAACAGGTCAAATCTGGCTATAAATCTGTCGCCTTTAACCTCACCTTCCAGGATGTTACCCGCACACTCCAGGATAAAGACGTCGACGACGTCATCAAACAGATCGTTGCCAACGTCCAGGATAAGTTCGGCGGGATGCTGAGAGATTAAGTTCATATTTTAGTCGGAGCAACCATTGCTTCGATTTGATGTAACACGTGAGCCCGTTGCTTTCGGAAAGACAACTCCGAAGCAATGGGCTTATAGCGTATTGTAGGACAGAAAGCTTCACGGTTGGGGGTAGGGGAAAGGGCTGTCAAGCTGTCTATTCGGCCTAGTGCGTTGGTTGTTCTATAGCTCTTTTGATCGGTGAGAAGGTTGTCGAGCTATATATATATCCATCCTGTGGGCCGAATGACTGTCTCGAGCCTGCGGCTCTGGCTGTCAAGCAAAAGAACGTGACGCACGGCGTTAACAGGTCGAGTCTTTGCCTTACGGTCTTTTGCCTTCGTGTTTTGCCTTAGAGACGGCGAAAGCCGTTCCGCCCTGGCGGGGCGGATCGATTTTGGAAAAATCGAGCTCAGAGATAAAAGACCGGACAGGGTGCCTCTCCTCGCAGATTGCTTGTTTCAGCTTTTAAGGACAAAACTATTTTCTGCTGCCAAGGATTTTGTACTTCAGGTGTACAGTCTTTTGCCTTCGTGTTTCGCCTTAGAGACGGCGAAAGCCGTTCCGCTCTGGCGGGACGGATCGATTTTGGAGAAATCGAGCTCAGAGATAAAAGACCGGACGCGTCGCCTCTCCTCGAAGATTGCTC
>UMGK01055103.1_pt1 | contig 40756 bp, 54 predicted proteins | sample 1965251 | NCBI WGS metagenome assembly UMGK01 (sample SAMEA4836070, study PRJEB28245) | human gut metagenome | biome: gut microbiome; material: fecal sample | place: Denmark | collected 2008 | reverse complement strand
CCGCATCCGCTGCGCGAAGCAAGGGAAAAGCTTTATATGCAATGTGCGGAAAAGTACACTGCAGCAGAACTTGAAACTTTTGCAAAAATGCTTGCCGAAATAACTTTAGGGCTTGAAGCTAATCAGCAGCAGGATTTTCTTGGTGAACTATTTATGGCGCTTGACCTTGGTAATGAGTGGCGCGGGCAATTTTTTACACCATATAGCGTATGTCACTTAATGGCAGCAATGACATTAACCGAAAGCGTTTTAGAAAAAGTTAGTCGGCATGGCTGGGCTGATGTTAACGACCCGGCATGCGGGGCCGGGGCGCTGCTTATAGCTTTCGCTAATGCCTGTCTTAATAAGGGCGTTAACTACCAGAAGCAAGTATTGTTCGTAGCGCAGGACGTTGACCAGCTGGCCGGCATGATGTGCTATATACAGCTAAGCCTTTTAGGCTGTTCCGGTTATGTTGCGGTGCAAAACACATTAACAAATCCAGTGACAAGCTATGATGCACGCGGTCTTTGGCCAAAGGACGATGGTAACATTTGGTACATGCCAATGTACAGTAGTGATATTTGGATGTGCCGCAGAAGTTTTGCAAGAATGGAATCTTTATTAAAAGATTTCGGCGAAAGTGATACGCAAACTTAAGGAGGTAATTTAAATGCACTGGTTTGATAGATTGAGAAAAGAAGCAGATTTACATTTTGAAACTAATAGTGATATTGGTGGCGTAGCCGTTGGAAATGATAGTTTTTGTGTAAATTTACCAAATGGCTATGGCGATGGCACTACCAATGTTTATGTTTTTAATACAAAACGCATACCTCAAGAAATCGAAGAATTTTTAAAATTTAACATTTGTTTTGGTGGTAAGTTTAACATCTACGAAGATGATATTAGTGTATGCGATAAGGAAAAAAGTAAAGTTTTGTGCACATTAGAAGGCTATTACGGCAGTTATTACCCAAGAAATGAAATGTGGTGGGAGCGTGTTGAGCCAGTTGTAGTGCTTGAAAAATGGGAAGATTAAAATGACTAAAGATGAACTTTTAGATAAAATCGAACGTCCGTGCCCATGGTGTGGAAGTAAGGATTTACTTATTACTAAAGGCATATTTGCGAAATATGCAATTTCCTGTCGCTGTTGCCATGTTGACGTAGAATTCCCGGAATCACGCATTAGAACGCGCGAGGACGTTATAAAAGTTTGGAACAAGCATTCTGATAAAGGTAAAAAGTATGATAAAACCTTTAAACGCGGCGACTACAGAGAAAGGACGGTTAAAAATGCAACTGGTTGACGCAGATGCTTTAATAAAAAAACTTCGCCAAAACAAAAAGACTGTAAAAAGCGGTATTGGCGGTATGTATACTGCTGGAATGTTGGCAGGAATAGACTTTGCGGGCGTAACGGTAACGCAAGCACCGACCGTCGAAGAACGTAAGCACGGGCATTGGATAAAGCTACTCGACCCGAATTATGGGATAATCGGCGTTGAATGTTCCGCTTGCAAATGCGCCGTGCGCATAGATACCGAATACTGCCCATACTGCGGCGCGGTAATGGACGAGGAGGCGCAAAAATGAAACCTATGTTTTCGTACTGCTGTGCCTGCAAACACTGGAAAGGTGCTTTTTCTGCTGCCTGCTTTGGTTGCGAGCAAGATTCACCCGTAACAGCAGTCCCGCCAACACATTATGAACTGGATGATACGGTTAGGATTTACGACAAAAGCCTTTGCCCTACAGGATGTAATGAGTGCGATTTAAAATTTTATTGTCCACGCGCAAGGAGGTAAAACGATGAGCGAATGCGTTATAAAAGGGCCCAAGATGAATCTTAACTGGCTGGTTGTTGCGGCGTTTAGATATGCTGTTTGCAGACATACAACGCAGGCCATGTGGGGCATTGAGGAGGTTATACTTGATAATCTTGATGTGCTGACTACTGAGTTTATCAAACAGTTCGTCCGCGACATTAAACGCGAGCAGTATGCAACTGAGGTACAGCAAAATTTTAATAAACGCGATAGCACCGACTACTTTGCCCGCCTAAAAAACCACATTGAGGATTATCAACGCGGCTTAAAGAACGAAAAAGGCGAAAAGGCGCAGGAACTTTACAAGGCGCTTTGCCAGGTAATGGAACTGATACCACAGGTTGACATGACGCATAAATGGGATAGTGTGCTGTGGCGGCGTGTTGACGATACATCTTATTTAACGCCGATGCTTAACAGGCTTGAAGCTGAACTGCAAAAAAGAGAGGAGCAGCAAGGATGCCAGAAATAAAGATGACCGAATTAAAACCGTGCCCGTTTTGCGGCGGAAAACTTATTTTAAGAGGGAAAGAAGAACGGAGAGCAGGTATTGTGGAGTATTACGTCTACTGTTATGACTGCAATTGTTCCACCGCAGGTTATCGCTTGATGAAAGGCGCTTTTGGCGCATGGAACATGAGGGATGGTAAAAGATGAACAAACCAATCGTTAAAATCAAACTTCTGCCCGGCGGCAAAATGCCGGAACGAATGAGTAAAGGTGCTGCTGCTTGGGACTGCTTTGCGCGTGAAGATGTTTTGGTCGGTGAAGAAGCGAGGATTATCGGCTTGGGGTTTATGGCCGAGCCACCTGACGGATATTACTTGAAAATTCTGCCGCGCAGCAGTATTGGAGCAAACACTCCGCTGCGTATGCCTAACAAGCAAGACATCATTGATGGCGATTACCGCGGAGAGGTCAACGCCGTTTATGAATGCAAGTTACACACAATGTTTGGATGCAGTGGTACGCGGCTCGGATTCGGACCTTATCAGATTAAGTCGGGCGACCGCATCGCCCAGATGATGTTATGCAAAGAGGAAGATGCCGACCTTGTTGAGGTTGACGAGCTGTCAGAAACAGAACGCGGTACAGGCAGTTTTGGTAGCACCGGGAAATAAAAGGGGGTAAGAGCAATGGTTTTAACAAAAGAAACAATAAAAGAATTCATGGATATTGCCGATTTGGAAAGGTCGCGTCAGAATTTAAACATTTTGCACCTTTTAGTTGCGCAAGAGGTGGAAATCAGAACATTAAAAAGCTTGCTTTCTACCAAAATGGATACTTACGCTTTTGATTGCGCAAAAAGAATTGTTGTTCAGGACCCTGAAATAGATATGATATGCAAAGAATTATCCCAAGCAGCAGAAGCACTGAAGGCTGCTGCTGAAAATCCGCAAGCGAGATTGAAGACAATGATGAAGGCTAAGCTCGAAGGGAGATTGTAATCCGCAATGTATTGTTTTGAAAAATACGAACCAAACAGCTTGCCGTGGCTGTGCAGGATAGATGTGCTTAACAAGTATTATCCGCACCGGCCGCCCGAATTTAACGTATTTGCTGTGAGTTGGGAATATGGCAACGCTTGCCCGCGGTGTGGGTCAAAAAACACAATGATTTATATGACGTTGCCGGAACATGAGTACTTTGCTTACTGCAACGATTGTCATTTTTATGGATTGCCCCGTAAAACAGAAACTAATGCAAAGAGGGCGTGGCGGTACTGGAAAGGTAGGTTGGTAATATCATGATATTGCTTATTTGTTTGGGCTTACTTGCGTTGCTGCTGGTAATTGGTGCAGGCTGGATTTGCAAAGGCGGCTATTTTACATTGCCGGAGTCTACGGCAAAACCTGTGCCGGAACTGGTGCGCTGGCGCAAAGATAAACGCCGCCCGAAAAGCAGCAGACTGTACAAAGCAAAAATCGTAAGGAGGAAAAGACCGTGAATAAGATAGTTTTACTTGGACGCCTTGTCCGTGAACCGGAAGTGCGTTATACCACAACCGGCAAGGTTGTTTGTCAGTTCACGCTGGCAGTTGACAGGCCTTTTACTAATCAGGATGGGCAACGTGAAGCAGACTTTATCAATATTGTTGTCTGGGGAAAAATCGGAGAATTGGCCGGCAACAGTTTATCAAAAGGGCATCGTACTTTGGTGGAAGGGCGCTTGCAAATCCGCAGCTATGATGCAAAAGACGGCAGCAAACGTTACGTCACGGAAGTTATCGCTAATTCGGTATATTTTATCGAGCGCAAAGGTTATCAGCCGGGTACAGCATCAGAAGCACCAGCAACAGGCGATAATGCACCCGGAAGTGCAAATATGGAGAGCTTTGGCTCACAGGTGCCGTTTGATGAGGAGATACCATTCTAAAAGGAGCAGAAGAAAATGGAAAAACTGAAATTTAAATTGGGCGACAAAGTCTTGGTTGAAGGAGAAGTCAGGGAAATTATACCAACCTGCTCGGCGCGTTCGCCGCTCTATGGAGTTATACTTAACGATGGTGTACTTGTGGCTCAAGCCGACAATGACTTACATTTAGACATTGGTTTTAGCAATGGGACAGAGCGCAAAGAACAGTGCGTAGAGCCAGGTGAAGACGATGCAAAAACAATGCCAAATGCAACTACCAAACAAATGGCTGATTTTACACATTTTATTTGCAATAAACTGGACGAGCTTAAAGAACTGTTTAAGCGTAAAAATCGGCAGTATAGCGTAGGCGGCGACCCGTTGGCAAACTTCCGCGCCGGTGCGTTATTGTGCGACGGCAGCGATAGTTTTGCTGCAATGTATGAAGAAGCAAAAGGATATAGGCGAAAACACGTTGTGCATGTTGAACGCAACGGAATTGACGGCGACAAAGTAGATGAAAGCCTTGATGATATTATTGTTTATAGTGCAATCATGGCATATATGCGGTATTGCCACGAGCAGGAACAAAACCATGATTAAAACCTGCGGCAACTGCATATATATGCTTGATGAAGGCAGCAGTGAACCGTACTGCGCTATAAGGGATTTATATTATGCTGTGCGACCGGAAATGCTGGCTTGTGATGATTACCGCAAAGATAACGGCAATGCGGTTCAAAAAGGATTTTGGTTGTATAATGCTGATTTAAATAAAAAATTAAACAAAGAAGGTATCTAGATATGCTGACTAAAACATCAACCTGCCGCAAGTGCGGCAAACCCATAAAATTTATCAGAACGACCAACGGCAAATGGCTGCCTGTTAATCCTGCGGCGGTATATTACAGCCTGCTGGGCAACAAAGACCGCGTTGTTACCGAGGACGGGCGTATTGTTGCTTGCACCGTTGTTGATATGATTACTGACTGTGTCGGCTTTATCCCGCACTGGGCGACATGCGAATATGCAAACGATTTCAGACGGGAAAAGAAAAGCCGGGAACAGGAAAAAAGCAACAAGCTGACAGGTTTTGAGGCCGTAGCCTTATTTTAACGAGCGGCGGTGATAACATGACACGTTGGGAAGTGTTACCGCCGAATGTTAAAGTACAGAGTACCATCGGCAATGTAAAGCAGGTATCCGCTGCCGGAAAAAGCGAAAGCAAATACCACAACAAGATTGCGTATTATGACGGCATTGCTTTTGACAGCCAAAAGGAACGTGACTATTACGCCGATGAGCTACTGCCTTTAAAATGGGCCGGAATTATAAAAAAGATTGAACTGCAAGTGCCTTTTGAATTGCAGCCGCCGTTTAAGCATGGCGGGAAAACTATTAGAGGCATTAAGTATGTTGCCGATTTTGTTGTGACTTACAGTGACGGCCGGCAGAAGGTTATTGACACCAAAGGCTGCCGCACCAAAGAATACCTGCTGAAACGCAAAATGCTGCTATACAGGTATCCTGACATTGACTTCGAGGAGGCTTAGAAAAGTAAAATGAGCGTGATTAGTCGCAAAACCTTAAACATCATCAACGCAAAATACCGCCAGCGCAATGCTATAGAAGCAGCTGTCTGGCAGGCGAAGCTTGAAAGGCAAGACCTCGGAGGCAAGGCGGGTAATGTTGGCTATACCCGCCCAGACCCGACCGGCAATGCTGCCATTCGCAATGCTGCCGAAGTTGAGGTAGTGGAAATTACCAACGACCGCGGCGAGCGGATAACGGTACAGAAGCCGGAGCGGTGGATTAGCGTACTTGATGCTATGATTTATCATTATCAGCAAAATGCTGATGAGAGGCATCAGCGCACAACAGAAATTATTATGCGGCGATACTTGAAAAATGAGTCGCCGGAAGTAACAGCTGGCCTGATGGGCATAAGCAAAAGCAATTATTTTACTTTGCTGGATGGATTTTTATCTGATACAGCAGCAGTTGCATATCATGAAGGCTTACTTGATTTGCCATTTAAACTTATTAATTTTAAATACCCAAAGTAAAAATAGTTCACAAATATTTCACAAAAAGTCCAGGACTTTTTTGCCTTTACACTGTGGTAAAATGATAGTGTAAAATTTTATATAAAAACAAAGCCGGACAGCATGTGAGATGCAGCTGTACCGGCTTTTTGTTTTGCCGACTTTGAATCCACAATGTGCTGGTCAGAGTTAAGTTTCAGTAACCATAAATAAAGTTCTTACTTTTACAGACATATTTTGTTATAATAGTAACGTAATAAATTTAAGCCAGCTTTGGAGTCCAGCACAGAAGCAGTTATAGTAATATTTTGTGTTGAACTTTTATATAAGAAATGGGGTGAATGATTATGTTATATTATAAACTCATAGATGAAGAATATACTGGAAAGCCTGAAAAAATTGGTGAGATAATGGAAATAATCAATAAAAAACTTTCTGAAGATTATAAGTTAAAACTGTGCTTGTTTCCTCTGGGTGCAGAATACGAAAAAGCATATATCCGTTATTCAAAAGAGAATAATATGGAATTGCTTTTAGAAGAAACTTTGTGGAAAAATTTAACTGAAGATCAAAAAATTAATAAATTTCTTGAATACATAAAAGAGATTGATGGAATAAATAAAGAAATTTTGATTATAGATCAGTATTTCTTTTGTAAGAAGCCTGATTCAGACTATGAAAACTTTATTGTTAAAATTTTTGAAAGAGCAAAGTTTAGTAAAATATGTATTGTAACTAATAAAAATTATAATGACGCTTTATATCATAGTATAAAAAATAAAGTGAAATGTAGTATTGATTTAAAGTTTACAGATGAAATTCATGATAGATTTTGGATAGCAAATCAATCTAAAGGTTTTTATGTTGGTACTTCTTTAAATGGTGTTGGAAAAAAGTATTCTAGAATTGGATATATGGAAAATGAAGAAGTAAAAGATTATATTAATATCGTTAATAAAATTAAATAAAATTTATATATAATAAATTTTTGTGTCGTTGCAGAGATGAAGGGTCTTTTTTATAGGTAAATAAGGAAGAATGATGACTGAACCGTCTAAAGCAAATAAGCGTTAGGCGGTTTTTTGATGTCCAAAATAAAACACTAATAACTAAAGCACTTAAGTAGTTTTACTTAGGTGCTTTTTTAATACATAAACGAGGAAGGTGGCGGTCAATGCCAAAAGCGAGAAGTCCTGAACGTGATCAGGCGTATGAACTTTATAAAAACAGTAAAGGTCTGATGCCACTCCGGGAAATCGCAAGGCAATTGAACGTACCGGAAAAAAGTGTTTCCGGTTGGAAATGCAAAGATAAATGGGATGACCAGATGAATGGAGTACTCCATTCAAAAATAAAGGATAAACGTAGTACTCCAAAGAGCAAAAAAGTAGTAAAGGCCTTAATCAATGAAGTTGATAAAAACGAGGAGTTGGATGACCGTGAAAAACTTTTTTGTTTGTATTATGTAGAATGCTTTAATGGCAAACAAGCTTATATACAAGCTGGTTTTCCTGTTAACACAGACGGTTCGGCGCGAGTAGGAGCTTGTAAGCTAATGAAAAAGCCTGCAATTAAAGCTGAGCTAAAACGATTACAAGCTTTGCGAACGGAACTGCTGTTTGCAAATGAAGGGGACATTATAGAGCGCTTACAACGCATTGCGTTTGCCGATATAAATCATGTTGTAAATATCAGCCCAAATGGCCGAGAAATTACAATGAAAAGTGCTGATGAAATTGACGGTGCTTTGATAGAATCCATTGGCAACGATAAGTTCGGCATAAAGGTGAAAATGTCTGACCGTATGCAGGCATTAAGAATGCTGTATGACTACATCGGTTTAAGCTCAATGGAAAAACACAAAAAATCAGTTGACCAGGCAAAACTGGAGTTAGAGCGCAAACTTGCTGCTACTAAAATTCCGGAAGATAAAGATGGAGAAGGCTTGCCGCAGGTTATTGTATATTTGCCCGATAATGGCAGAAATGATAGTTATGGTGGAAATGGAAGCGGAGGTGATGCCAATGCCAACAATTGAACTTAGACCGCAGCCTGGGCCGCAGGAACAGTTTCTTGCTTCGCCAGCTGACATAGTATTCTATGGCGGCTCTTAGTCTGCTGGCGGGGGTTAGGCAAAACCTATGCATTACTTTTAGAATGTTTACGCCATATAAGTAATCCGCGCTTTGGCGCAACAATATTCCGGCGAAATAGTAATCAAATAAAAAACGAAGGTGGTCTTTGGGATACTGCTAAAGAAATGTATATTCCCCTTGGCGGTGTACCAATAGAAAATCCACGGCCTTTAATCAAGTTTCCGTCTGGAGCAAAAATAACTTTTGCACATTTGCAGTTAGAACGCGATAAATATGCCTGGCAAGGCAGCCAACTGCCGCTTTTATGCTGGGATGAAATTACACATTTTTGCCTTACACCTGACACTGAAGTATTAACGGCAGATGGTTGGAAATTAATTTCTGATGTAAAAAAAGGAGAAAAAGTACCGAGTTTATCCCAACGAGGAAATATTGTAATAAAAGAAGTTTTAGACACACCATCATTCGATTATAATGGCGAACTAATAAATGTTTTTCAAACAAGTGGTATATCGGCGAGGATGACTCCTAATCATCGTGTTCCTGTGAGGTCGCAAGCAAAAAACAAGAAAATACTCTATAAATTTGTGCCAGCTGAACATATGGAAAATAAAATAATAGATGTTGTTAGATGTGGCACGTGGAAAAGCAAAAAAGAAATACAATACAAACATTTTAAAATACCAACAGGACAAGGCCTTGGCAAAAATATCAATGCTGTTACTTCAGTACCTATGGATGATTGGTTAGAATTTTTAGGTTGGTATTTGTCTGAAGGAAGCTCTTTTCTTGCATCGAAAAGTGTTGGCGGGACAAGTCCATGCGTTAGCATAAGGCAAACAAAAGAAAACAAAAGCCTTGCCAACTTAATGCAGCGTTTGCCTTGGCGTGTACGTTCTGACGGCGATGGAGGATATAGAATTTTTAGCCGGCAGTTATATGATGAATTACATCCTTTGGGGAATTTATATCAAAAACGAATTCCTCGTTTTGTATTTACCTTGTCAAAAAGACAGATGAAGATTTTATTTGATGCTTTTGTTGCTGGTGATGGATATATAAGTAAATCTGGTGGCTATCAAATAGGATTGGCCAATGATGGATTGATTGATGATTTTACAGAGTTGGCATTTTATTTAGGTTATTCGGCTACTAAACGAAGTGGTATAACAAAAACTGGATATAAATACTATCAAGTTTATATATGTGAAAAAAGATTTACCCAAGTAAAGCCTAAAAACGTAAAAAGGGAATACTATAAAGGCAAAGTACATTGCCTTGTTGTTGCTGATAATCATACCTTTTTTATACGGCATAAAGGAAGAACACATTGGACTGGTAATTCCAGTGACCAGTTTTGGTACATGTTATCGCGTAACCGTTCTACTTGCGGTGTACGGCCATATATTCGTGGCACAACAAACCCAGATGCCGATAGTTGGGTAGCAAAATTTATTCAATGGTACTGGGACCCTGAAACCGGTTATGCTATACCAGAACGAAGCGGCAAAATCAGATATTTTACCCGTATGGGTGATGAAATTATTTGGGGCAATACTCCTGATGAAGTTGTAAGGCAATCTCCAGATATAATTCCAGAACAAGTTAAAAGCTTTAGTTTTATTGCAAGCAAATTGAGCGACAATAAAATTTTGATGGAAAAAGACCCGGGATATCTAGGCGCATTACGAGCATTAGGCAATGTTGAACGCGAAAGGCTTGAAAACGGCAACTGGCTTATTAGACCGGCTGCCGGAGCGTATTTTAAACGGTCGCAGGTGCAGATAGTAAATGCTATACCACATAATGTTATTGAGTGGGTACGCAGTTGGGACTTGGCTGCAACGGTACCATCAACAGCAAATCCTGACCCTGACGCTACTGCAGGCGTACTGATGGGTAGACTTGATAATGGTATGTTTATTGTGGCTGATGTAAAACGAGAGCAGGTCACAGCACATGAAGTGCGCAACCTGACGCGAAACACTGCAGTTATAGACAGTGCAAAGCATAAATATATAAGAATTACAGTGCCGCAAGACCCTGGACAAGCTGGTAAAGAACAGGCTGCCAGTTATATTAAGCACCTTGCAGGCTTTAATGTTACAACCATACGGCCAAGCGGCAACAAAGTTACCAGGGCAGAACCGTTTTCGGCGCAGTGGCAAGCTGGGAACGTTTTGGTACTCGCAGGGGACTGGAACGAGCGATATTTTTCAGAACTTGAAGCATTCCCGGAAAGCGTCCATGACGATATGGTTGATGCGTCCAGTGACGCTTTTAATACTTTGGCCACAACCGTTGGCTGGGGAGGTTTTGTAAGCTAATGCGAAAGAGACGAAATAAACCTGTTGTGCGTAATGACGGCTTTGTAGATGCCGTTATTAAGCACGGTTTTATGCAATACGTTAAAAATAATGATTTTTATTACAGTGGCGCGCCATTAAGCGATGGAATGTTAAGGCATTTCTGGAAAAATGCTTTAATGCGCCGAATTTCATCGTTGCCGGCTGAAGCTGCATTAAAAAACGGGTATACGGTTGAAGAAGATAAAGAAAACTTTATCCTACCGGCAATGGAAAAACTTGGTGCGACTGATATTTTAATCGAAGCGCTTGCATGGGCACGCCATTTTGGAAGAAGCTGTGTGTTTATGATTGCTGATGATGGTGGCGAAGAAAGCGAACCGATTAACTATAACAGACTGCGCAGTATAAAAGCGATGAAAGTTTATGACGGCAGTTGTATTACTGATGATGCCAGCGGTCTGTTGATAAATGATGACCCTACAGACCCGAACTTTGGGAGAACTGAATGGTATCAGGTAACGCCGCCGACATCTGGTAAAATGCTTTACATCCACCACAGTAGGTTGCTTGTTTTTGATGGTGACTTACTGCCTGAATATGACCGTATTGCGCGTAACGGTGCTGGATTAAGCTGCTTGGAAGGCGTTGTCAAAGCGGTTAACCGCAGCGATACATCGCAATCTACCGCACTTAACGCGCTGGAGCGTCTAAGCACTGCACTGTTAAAATTTAATAACCTAGCAATGATGTTGCAAAACGATAAAGGCAGCGAAATTGTGCAGCAACGGCTTGATTTAATTGATATGGCCCGCAATATTCTCAACGTAATTGCTGTGGACAGCGCCGATGAATACCAGGTATATAACATTCCTATGAGCGGTATTCCTGCTTTGTTGGATTCTTTTGGGCAATATATTTGCGGCCTTACAGGGATTCCATTTACTGTCTTGTTCGGGCGTTCTCCGGCCGGGCTTAACAGTACTGGAGCCGGTGACCTCGAAAACTACTACAACATGATTGCCGGCATCCAACGCAGGCAGTTAAAGCCGCAACTTGAAAAATTAATCCGCACGTTAATGCTTTGCAATGATGGTCCAACAGGCGGCAAGGAAATTAAAGACTGGAGCATTAAGTTTAATACCTTGTGGGTACCCACAGAAAAAGAGCAGGCCGAAACAGAAAAACTTAAAGCAGAAAAGCAGAAGCTTGAAGTGGAAACTGTTGCGCTGCTCAAAAATGCGCAACTTATGGACGATGCGGAAGCGCGCAAATATTTACAAGAACACACTGATTATCCTATCAGTAAAGCCCAGCTTAATTTAGAGGACATAGACCCTGATTTGGATGATGATTTGAATGGCAACGAATAAAATTCCGCGGTATTTGCGGCCAAACGTAAATTTACAATATCCGAGCAGTCCGGAACGCGATTATTACCGTGTGCTGCGCGCCGTAGTGCGCGAGCTGCGCAAATACACCAACCAATTGTTACCAGGCATTAAACCTGCGTTAAAGCAGGACGCTGACAGTGACGATATGGTACAGCAGATTTTGGAGCTTTTAAACGAAGGTGCAGTTATAGCGGCGGCATTGAACGAAGTCCGGCGCCTTATAGGCAACGTTGACAACATAGTGCGCTATAACATTAACCTATCTTTTAAAAGCTGTCTTGCCGTAGATGTTTTTATGCATAACAGTGCTTTGTTTGATAAAGTAACCAGCGAATGGTATGCTTCGCAATCGCAGCTTATAAACAGCATTGTAAGTACCTATACAGACAAGCTCGGCGGCATCGTCAGCAACGCCGTACAGCGCGGCAGTTTATATAAAGACGTTGTCGCTGACGTTAAGCACCTTTATGATGTTACCGACAACCGGGCAAAATTTATAGCCAGGAACGAAGTGGGTAATCTAAATGCCATAATCACCAAAACCCGCCAGCAGGAAGCAGGGGTTGAATGCTATGAATGGTCAACGAGCCGTGACGAGCGTGTCCGTGAAAGCCACAGAGTTATGGACGGCAATTTGTATTACTGGTCACGCAGTACGCCAGGTGAGATAAACGGTAGGAAGGTTTATCCGGCGCCGGCACTTCATCCCGGTATGGATTATAACTGCCGGTGCGTAGCGATACCCATTATCGATACCGAAAGCTGGAATATGGCCAACGCAACTCCGGACGGTCAGCCTGTGCCGAACAGGGCAACGGAAGTTGGCAACGAACAGTTTTATAAATCCATTAAAGATGTTGATACAGAAAAAACTTTAACCACCACGTTTAAAGGCACGGATATTACAGCCAGCGAAATTAAAGGATTAGGCGGTATGTTTTATTCCAGTGCCAAAGCCAATATGAAGCGAAAGCAATTCCATATTATGCGGCAATGGTTGAATGAATCTAAAAAGAGGCTGGGTATTAGTAAAGCTTCTAATCAACCATATATTATAATAGTATCGCCGGATGAAATATCCGGTGCTGCGGCAGTTTATAAGTATGCTGAAAATGCAATCTTAATTGCTGATTTCATGGGCGATTCTAAAGCAATTTTAGACGCTATGGGTAGTAGACCAGCATCTAAAGACATTCATAGTATTTTTATTCATGAATTGCTACATTGGATGGACGGTGAAAGGTTCCGTAAGAAATATGGCGGAAATACTGAAGAATACTTAAAATGGATTATTCAAGAATCTAAAAAAGAGGTTGAAAAACTACTAAAATCAGGGTATGATATACAAAAGATTAGTGAATACGCTAGTGAATCTTGGCTTAAATCACGCCTAGATGAAATTTATGCGGAATATCGTACAAAACAGATTTTGGAAAAAGGGGGAAAGTAATATGTATTTAAAGGTAACTAAAGAAGAATCCAAATTAATGGATATTTTTATGCCATATATGACTAAAACGATTACCCCTCAATTAGCCGAAGATGCCCCTGAAGAAGCTGTTGCGGCTTACAAAAAATTTATGGAAGTTACTAAAGATAAATTTGATGACTGAACCGTCTAAAGCAATAAGCATTAGGCGGTTTCTTGATGTCCAAAATTAAACATTAATAACTAAAGCACTTAAGTAAATTTTTAAACTTAGGTGCTTTTTTTATACCCATTTTTAAGGGGAGGGGGTGATTAAATTGAAAAACGTACAGCGCTATGACAGTGTGCAGCTTGTTGCCGGTGCGGTTACGGACGCTGACGGCTTTATGCGCGATTCTCCGATTGTTGCGCGCACCGGTGTTTATGAATACCGTAATACGGATGGCAGTGTTAGGCGCGAATACCGGCCGCCCGAAGAAGTTTTTGCCAGTGACGCTTTATGCAGTCTTAAAGCAAAGCCTATTACCGTACTGCACCCGAAGAAAGGCAGAGTTACAGCTGATACCGCTTTCGGGCTGGCCATTGGCACCATTTTGTCTGATGGGTATCCGAAAGATGATAAGTATGTTGCCTGCGACATTGTAATCTATGACCCGAAACGGCTTGGGAAAAACCGCGAACTGTCTTTAGGCTATCGATGTGATTGCGAAGAAATACCCGGTGTTGCTCCTGATGGGCAGCGCTACGATGCAGTGCAGCGTAATATCCGCATAAATCATTTAGCCGTTGTGCCGGTGGCACGGGCCGGAATGAAAGCCCGTTTAAATTGTGACGGCGATGAAATTATAGAAAGTGAGGGAACAGATAATATGAGCAAATTTAAAATTGACGGCGTTGAGCATGAATTGCCTGATACAGTTATCAACCACATTAATGCGCTGCAGTCCCGTGTGGATGCAGCAGAAACTAATTTGACCGCAACCAAAGACGCTATGGCAGCGGTTACCGCAAGCAAAACCGAATTGCAGACTAAACTTGACGCCATGACCGGCGAACGTGACGGTTTGCAGGGTAAACTTGATGCTATGACCGCGGAGCGCGATAGCCTTAAAACCAAAGTAGACACTGCTGAAGCCGACAAAAAGGCTGCTGTTGACAAGGCCGTTGCCGATACCAAGGCAGAAGTTAAAGAGCGCGCTGAACTTGAAGGCGATGCTAAAAAAGCCAAGGTAGAAAAAACTGACGGTATGGACAACAAACAGCTTAAAATCGCAATTATTAAGGCTGTTCGCGGCGATAGCTTTAATGCTGATGGCAAATCTGACGATTATGTAAATGCTTACTATGACAGTATCCGTGCAGATTTGGACAGCAACAAAACCGCCGGCCAGTTGCACAACCTTTATAAAAAAGATAAAAACGATAACGGCGGCGCAACTAAATCTGCTGCACAGCACCGTCAGGATATGATTGACGGCATGATTAACAAAGACAAGGAGGAAAAATAACATGGCACAGTTATCTTATAACGCTGAGATGAGCCCCGCTGTTGTAGGCATGATTGCAGATTTAAGCTGCAAAACCGTTGACAGCTTTGCTGCTGAAGCAGCACTTAATCCGGGAGACCTTGTTGTACGCGGTACTAATGCGGAAAAACAAGTAAAACTGGCTGGCACTGGCACTGTTGCAAATGCCATCGGCATTGTAATTCATGAACACAAAGAACCCGGTGATACCAGCGGTTATTATCCGGTTGGGTATGAGGTTGGCGTTATGACCCGCGGCCGCATCTGGGTCCCGGTTAGCAAAGCTGTTACTGCAGGTAAAATTGCAAACTACAAAATCGCAGAAAAAGCATTTACCGATGAAGCAGTTACCAGCGGCATTGAAGCGCCTGGCGTATCTTGTGTATTTTTAACAAGCACCAGCGGCGCAGGTATGGCACAGATTGAAATCGGTCATGCAAATGTTACTATTCAAAATATTACTCAGGGCGAAGGCTGATAAACTTCCCCACGAAAGGAAAAAGGAGGAATAAAAACATGCGTGAGCATTATGATGAATTAGACCTGGTGGCCATTCAGTCCACCGGGCGCTTGGACGCAAACGAATCTATTTTCTTTGCAAAAGAACTGGATTACGTAAAATCCAAAGCCTATGATGTAAAATATCCTGCCAACAATGCTTTGGCACTGTTCCCGGTAACTTCCGAAGCAGACCCCGGCGCTGATACTATTAGCTATGACAGCTACGATATGGTTGGCATGGCAAAAATCATCGCAAACTATGCTGACGACCTGCCGCGTGCTGACGTAAAAGGTACTCGCGAGACTGTTAAAGTGTTCGGCATCGGTACTTCTTACGGTTACAGCACTAAAGATATCCGGCGTGCACGCATGGCCGGCAAACCGCTTTCTACCAGAAAAGCAGAAGCAGCGCGCCGTGCTAATGACACCAGAATTAATAACATTGCTTTCTGGGGCGATGAGGAATCCGGTATTGTAGGTATTCTTAATCATCCGAATATCTCCAAATATGTTATTCCCGGCGATGGATCTTCCAGCGCCACCGAATGGGCATCCAAAACTGCGGAACAGATTATCCGCGATATGAATGCGGCGGTTTCTTCCGTTGTTGACGCAACCAACGGCGTTGAAATTCCTGATACTATGCTGCTGCCGATTAAACAGTACAATCTGATTGCAGGCATGTTGATGCCTGATTCTAGCGGTTTTACTGTATTGAAGTTTTTCCTGGAGAATAACCCCTACATTACTACTGTTAAAGCAGTACACGAACTGAAGGGCGCCGATGACGGTGATGACGTAATGCTGATTTACCGTAACTCCAGCGATGCACTTTCTTTGGAGCTGCCGCTGCCTTTTACTCAGCTCGCACCGCAGCGTAAAAACCTGGAATTTGTTGTGCCTTGCGAATCCAGCACTGCCGGTATTATTGTATATTATCCGCTGTCTGTATGCCTGGCTTCCGGCATTTAACAGCGGCAATAATAACGTAACAATCAAATACAATAAAGCGCCCACAACGGGCGCTTTTACTATTTAAGGAGGAATTATAATGCAAGTTACTAATACTGCCCGCCGTCTTATTACCATTGGCGAAACAAGAATTGCCCCAGGCGCAACCGTTGAACTCCCTGCCAATTATGAAAAAAATAAAGTCGTTTTAAAACTTATTGCGCAGGGCGAACTTGGCAAGGGCAAAGTTGAAACTAAAGTTTCTGCTGCAAATAAAAGCAAAAAATCTGCCGGCAAAAAGAATAAAGCGCTTGATGACATGACGGAAGATGAACTTGTTGCTTATGCCGAAGGCAAAGATATTGACCTTACCGGCGCAGAAGACAAGGAAGGTATTCTTGCCCTTATTAAAGCAGCTGAGGCGTGATTGTTATGCCAACGGAAGAAGATGCAAAATTCTTAAAGATTTTCCGTGCGCTTTGTCCTGACCTTGCCGATGCAACTGACGATACCGTGTTGATTTACCGTGACCTGGCTGCTCCGATGATAAGCAAAAGCAAATTTGACGATTTGTATGAAGAAGCGCTTGTTTATTTAACGGCGCATAAAATGGCTTATCAAAATTTGATTGCCGAAGGCGGTTCGAGCAGCGGTGCTGTAATTGCAGGAAACGTTATTTCCGAAAAAGAGGGCGACCTGCAGCGTAGCTATGGTTCTGCTGGTGGCGGTACTTCCGGCAATGGCAGCAATTACACGGACGCTTACGATAAAACCGCCTACGGCATTTCATTTAAACAAATACGTGATATGCGTATTTTAACCGCTGCTACGAGGTTCGGCTGATGGTTACCGACAAGGATTTTGGCTGGGATAAAATAATGGACGAAATGCGGAAGCTTGACCAGCAGGAAATTTATGTTGGGATTCAGTCTGATGCTGGAAATACCAAAGACGGTAGCCTTTCAATGGCACAGCTTGGCGCTATCCACGAGTTTGGGACAACAATAACGCAGGGAGCGCGCGCTCAAACTCTTTACAGAAAAGTTGACCGTGAAGGTAATTTCAAATACGGTGGTCGCTTTGTAAAGCGCAAGCGTTCTAATTTTGCTCAAACCGTCAATACCGGTCCGCGAAAAATTATTATTCCTGCTCGTCCGTTCTTGCGCACCGGCATTGATAATAATCAGCATAAAATTGAAAATGTGATGCGTCAGGAAATAATTAGAATTTTATCCGGCAACCAAAATGCCGAAGCTGCATTGCAGCGGATAGGGCTTTATGTTGAAGGCAGAATTAAGAAAAATTTTGTTGAGGGCAAGTTTGATAAGCTTGCGAAATCCACTATCAAGAGAAAAGGCAGCAGCCGTCCTTTGATTGATACCGGGCATTTACGACAGTCTATTCGTTATGTAATCCGCAGAAAAGGCGAAGAAAAATAAATATAGATTTTGGAGCACTTAAACAAATTTTGTTTAGGTGCTTTTTTAATGCCCAAATTTGAGGAGGTGAGAGCTGATGGTTGGAAGCAGCTTCAGAAAACCGATTAAGGTTTGGCGTTATACAGAACCGGCAGTACTCGGCAAAGACGGCAGGTTTACAATTGCCGAACCAACCGAAATAACTATTAAGGCATCTGTACAGCCGCTTAAAGCTACCGAAATGGAAGCACTGCCGGAAGGTCGCAGAGGAAGCCGTGCCGTTAAAGTTTATAGCGATACGGAATTATTGATGGTTGACCAGCAAAGCGGCCAACAGCCGGACCAGTTTGAATGGCTTGGTAGGCGCTATGAAGTGGTAGGCAGTGACGCTTTTCGATCTGGTGTTATTAACCACTACCGCGCGTATGCTGTGGAGGTGACGAAAACTTGAGTGTTCGTGATAAGGTAACAGATTTTATGATTGCGGAACTAAAAAAGTTTTATCCTGATTGGCCCGTAATGAGGGCAAAACAAGATTATCCGCAGTTGCCTGAACAGTATATAACCGTTGACCTTATGGCTGAACGCAGCATTGGTAATCAGGAACGCTGGAATGTACCTGATGAGGAAATTGCCATTGTAGGCTTATGCGAAGCTACTTTTAACATTCAGGCTTTTGGGAGTGGAGCAATAGAAACGCTAGCAATGCTTAGCTGTAACCTTGAACGGCCATCAGTTGTAGATGAGTTTTATATAGCCAATATCGCAGTTAACGGTATTGAGGATGTACAAGATTTAACTGACTTACTTGATGATAGGTCATGGGAAGAACGGGCCAGTGTGGACTTAACAATCAGTTATGACCGTTCGGTTATTGATAACCCCGGTTGGTTTGATGTCCTTGTAATTAAAGGCGTATTAAAAGCAGGTGCTGACGGTAAGACACTGCAGCAGACGATTTTTTCTGTTTCGGCAGATATAGATATTGAAAAAGAGGAGATGAAATAATGGCAAATCTTGACCGTATTGTCAAAGTTGATATTTCTCTTAACACAGCTGGCATTAGTAGCGCTGGCTTTAGTACTTTGATGGTAGTTGGGCCACATGCTAATTCTTTATCAAGAGTATTATCAATCACAGACAGTGACGAGTTACTGGATTTAGGCTTTAAATCTAGTGACCCAATTTATTGTGCTGTAAATGATGCCTTTAGCCAAACACCGAGTCCGAGTGTAGTAAAAGTTGGCCGTTGGCAATGCGACAGCATTAAAGTAGGGCTTACAAACGCAGAAGTTTCAGAAGGTACTGAATACGAAGTAAGTGTCAATTATTACGATGCTGACTATAATACTAAAACTATCACTGGCAAATATGAGGCTGTTGCTGATGATACAGCAACAGAAGTTGTCACACAGATTAGCAGTTTGTTAGGTACCGCAGACAGCGACAGCTTGTTTAATTGTACTGTATCTGGCAGTGAAGTAGTAATTAAAGCCAAAGACCCGCAGACTTCTTTTACCGTTACTACAAATGCTCAAATGCAGATAACGCTTGTTGAACAGGCGGCAAGTATTGATGTGGCAGCTAATATGCAGATGATTTGCGATGCAGATGATGACTGGTATGGGCTTGTTTGTGCTGACCGTACTGATGATACTGTACTTGCTGTGGCAGAATGGACAGAAAGCCATATTAAATTGTACGGGGTAAGTTTATCTGCAGCTAATATTTTAGTTGCCGAAAACACCAGCGACATTGCTAGCCAGTTAATGGCGAAGAATTATTACCGTACCCATTGGTGGTACCATCAGGCGACTGATGAATTCCCAGAGGCAGCTATTTCTGCACGTTGCTTTGCTGTTGACCCAGGCGGAGAAACTTGGGCTAATAAACGTTTAAGCGGCGTGACAACCGACAATATTACAGAAACCGATTACAATACCATTACTGCGAAAAACGGCAACACTTTTGAAGCATTCCGCAATGTATCAATTACTCAGAACGGCAAAGTTGCAGCAGGTGAATGGATTGATGTTATCCGTTTCCGCGACTGGCTGCAGGAAACTATTATGACAGAAGTATTTAGCATGCTTATCAACCGTGATAAGTTACCGTTTACTGATGCAGGCATTGCATTGGTAGAGTCTACTATTGATAAAGTGCTTGCTCTTGGCCAGCGCCGCGGCGGTATTGCACCGACAGAATATGACGAAGATGGCAATGAAAATCTTGGTTATACCATTAGCGTACCACTTGCGAGCAGTATTAGTGCCAATGTAAAGGCCCAGCGTAAACTGACTGATGTTAAATTTACAGCGCGTCTTGCCGGTGCAATTCATGCCGTTGAAATTGATGGTGCCCTTACTTATGAAAATCTCATTGCAGGTTAATTTGGAGGTAAAAACAGATGCCAGCAGTAAAAACTTATGACCCTAAAAAAGTAACTTTTATTTTTGGCCCGTATATTATTACAGGTTTTGCTGAAGGTACTTTTATTAACATCGAAACCAATGGTGACGGCATTACTGCTATTGTAGGCTGCGACCAGGAAGTAGTACGAACAATTGCGCCAGACAGCATTATTAAAAATATTACTTTAACTCTGCTGCAGTCCAGTGATAGTAATGATGATTTAACTACATTACTTAACATGGATAACCAAAACGGAGCGGGCATCGTTCCGCTTGCCATTAAAGACCTTTCTGGGCGTACTACCCTGATTTGCGACCAAGCGTGGATTGCTAAGAAGCCTAATGTTGTGCGCAGCAACAATGCTAGTGATGGTAATACCGAATGGACTATTTATGCTGTTGTTCCGGAAGACGCATTTATTGTAGGAGGTCATAGCTAATGGAGTTAGCTTCTTATGATGTAAAAAGTAGAGAGATAGGCGGTAACACCTATTATGTAACCGCTTTCCCACCGTTAAAAGCTATAGAGCTTTTAGGTGATTTACAAGCTTTGATTACAACCGGCGCCAAAGATATGGACATAAAAAATGCTGACACTAAAGAAAAAACAGATAGCATTTTTGAAAAGAATGTAAGTGTTGGTGCTTTAATAGCTGGAATAGGCAGCAATTTGCGCGGCGCTACACTTGTTAGTTTTGCCCAACGAATTGTATCTCCTGAAAATGTAAGTGTACAAAGGCCTGGTGAAACAAAGCCGGTACGTCTTGATAAGGCTATATTTAATAACCTTTTTACAGGCAATTTAAAACAATTATTTTTACTTATAAAGTTTGTTCTTGAAGTGAATTATGAAGATTTTTTCGAGGATGCGCCAAACCTTACTGGATTTATACAGGCGCTGACAAAGAAATAGAAATTCCAGGCATAGTTAGTCCTATATTAACAAAAGAATCGTTCATTTGGCGGCCTGTTATTGCGAAGGTTGTGAGTATGAGCGAGATAAAAAACGGCACCGTGACGCTTGTAGATTTGCAAAAAATAAATGCAATGCTTGACATGAAAAACGACATTGCAAAATTTTACGCCAATAAACCGCCCGATAAAACAAAGGATGGTGTTTAAAATTGGTAATTAGAGAATTACTTGTTTCATTAGGCTTTAATTATGATAAATCGAAAGCTGATGCGGCCGAAAAAGATATAAAGCAAATAAAAACCGAATTTACCAAGGTTGAGCAAAGTTCCAATAAAACAGCCCAAACGGTTAACCGAAACATGGACAAAATGGCCAGCAAAGCCCAACAGAGCGGCCGAGAGATTGGACGTATTGCCGATAGGCTTGAAGCCTGGGGTAATATGCTGAACGCTTTTGCCGCCATTGCTGGCGTTGGTTTATCTATAGGCGGAATTGTGCGTATGGTTGACCAGTGGAAAGTTATTGCCGGCCAGGTTAGTCTTGTTACTAAGAACCAGGAAGAAGCTAAAGCGACACAGGAAGAACTTTACGCTATCGCTGGCAGAACACGGCAGGAATATGCTGCAACTGCTGGCCTTTTTACAAGCATAGCACGAAATGCTAGTGAACTTGGTAAAAGTAATAGCGATATATTAGCTTTCACGGAAGATGTATCTAATGCAATGTTGCTCGGCGGTGGAGACCAGGCTTCGCAACAGGCTGCATTAGTACAGTTGGGTCAGGCTCTCGGAAGCGGCACGCTGCGTGGCGATGAACTTAACTCTATTATGGAACAGGCTCCGCGCTTGGCAAAAGCAATTGCTGAAGGCATGGGTACAACCATTGGACAGTTACGCCAAATGGGTGCAGAAGGAAAACTTACGGCAATAGATGTCTTTAATGCTATTCGCAGCCAAAGTAAGCGGTTAAAGATGGAAATGGGACAAATGCCATGGACAGTAGACCAGGCTGCGACTAAAATGATGAACAGCCTTGGTCGCTTGTTTAATGGCATTGAAAAACGAACTGGTATAATCAGTACTATTGCAGAAGGCATTGCTAGAGTGGCTGATTACATTGATGATATCAATATTGATAAGTTGGTTTTTGGATTTAAAATGCTAGCTATATATGCAACCGCTTTTTTTGTCGCAAGTAAATGGGGCGCGATTGTTCGCGGAGCACAAATGCTTGTAGGTGTATTAGCCAGTGTTAGGAATGCTTATCTTGCCGCTAATGGTGCAGCTGTTGCCTTCAAATGGGCTGGTGCAGGTGCTGCAGCAACAAGTATTTTAGCTTTCGGCAAGATATTGTTAATAGCGGCGGCAATTGCTTTAGTTGTATTGGCCGTTCAAGATTTTATTGGCTGGATAAATGGTGCTGATAGCGTTTTTGGACGCGTATTTGGCAAATGGGAAGATGTAGTCAACTGGTTCAAAGAGGTATGGGATGAAGTTACTGATACAATCGATAGATTTCTGCATAAACGTGTAATTGAAAGCATAAAAGAATTGATTGATTGGATTGGTACAGCATTAGAAAAACTTGGAATATTGCGTGAAGAAAGCGATAAAAATAAACCGGGACCAGGCGAACCTGAAGACGGTGGATTTTGGGGTCGTATGTGGACCGGGTTCACATCTGAGTTAGATAAAATGACTTCTTTAGGCTATGACAGCGCAGGAAACCCCAAACCAATATCGTATAGCGATGGACGGCATTATAACATAAACCAGACATTTAATATTTCCGGCAGTGCTCCCGCTGAACAGGTTGGAAATGCTGCAGCAACAGCACTTACCCCTTCTAATAATGGCAGTATGTTTAATGCTGATTCTATAAGTTATGAACAGGGGTGATATTATATGCTGGCGGATATTTTGGGATATAATCCTAAAGCACCAACAATGATTGGAAAATTAAGCATTGATATTATGCGACAGTATGAATATCAACTCGACCAGGAAGTAACAGCGCATCCGGTTGAAACTGGTTTTGAAATACATGACACAGCTATAAATCACCCTGTTAAAGTTACCATGGTGGCAGGTATATCCAGCCACCCTGTAACATGGTTTTATGTAAATGGCATAGGGCAAAGCAAATTTGCTGATGGCCTTGATGCGCTGAAAGCGATTCGTGACGCTAAACAGCCGGTAACGATAGTTCGGCCGGACAAAATATGGAAAGATATGTTTTTAACTAGTTGCAGGCCGCTTAAAAGCGATGAGAGTAAATCTGTTATCTGGGTTGATTTATCTTTTCAACAGATTGATAAAGTTACAGTACAAACTACAGAGGTTCCGGAAGATATTGTTGATGCTTCAGTTGCCGATTCTGCTGGTGCAACAGCAGCTGATGGTGGACAGGCAACGCAGACAGATATAGGTGATTTAGATGCTGCTTCGTCCTCAACAGAAACAGCTGCTGAAGCAGTAGACAATAGAACTTGGGCTGCTCAAGGCGCTGACTATATTAAAGAACAGTTCTTTGGTAAGGGAGGTTAAAGCTATGCAGACTATTACATTTAACGATGTAAATGACATTGTTGTTGGTGTTAGCTTAGAAGATGTGCAATATAAGCTGCGCTTAATGTGGAATGCGTTAGCGAAAAGCTGGACTCTGCAAATTTGGGATGCAAATCGCGTGCCTATTTTGCAGAATGTTAAACTCGTGCCGAACTTCCCTGTTTTGATGACCCATCACCGGCCTGGCATACCTCCCGGTGAGATTTTGGTAATAACTGATGCAGATACATTAAGCCGCGACTGCTTTGCTGATGGCTCTGCTACTCTTTGTTACGTCCCGGAGGCTGAATGGTATGGCACAGTTTGACCGTATATACAGGCTTACCGTTGGCATCGAAGGCAGCGATGGTGTTGTAATTGAAGCCCTGCCGCGCCAGCAAGGCTTGAGCATTGGATTTGATATAGACAAGGACCTTACCCAGCAAACAAATAAATGCAGGGTACAGGTCCTTAATTTATCAATGGCTACAGCCAAAAAATTAGAACGTGACGGCAGCATGTGCTTGTTGGAAGTAGGATACAGCGAGGATATTGGCCTGCGCCGTATATTTGTTGGTGAAGTAACCAACGCATGGACGCATATGCAAAGCCGCGACAGAGTAACGGAACTGGAACTGTCTGATGGTCAGAAAGCTATCCGCGACTGTGTTGTATCTTTGTCATATGCTGATAATGTATCCCGCAAAAAAGTTATAGATGATGTCGCTGCACAAATGGGTCTATTAGTCCATTATGCCGAAGGATTAACCTTTACAACTTTTGCCAACGGGTTTAGTTTTATTGGCGCCGGCCGAACCTGCCTTGATAAAGCCTGCATTGGTACAAATTTATCCTGGTCGATACAAAACAATGTATTGCAGGTCATTGCTGAAGGAGAAAGCACCAAAGTTGAAGCAATAAAGCTTAATGCATCAAGCGGCCTTGTAGGTTCGCCGGAACGTTTAATTAAAGGCGTAAAGCGAATAGATAAAAACCAAACGCGCAAGGTTAAAAAGACTAAAGCCGATAAAAAAGCAGGCTGGCGTGTTAAATGTTTGCTGCAGCCAACATTAAACCCTGGCGATTTAATATATTTGGAAAGTGTACCTGTGACGGGTTGGTTTAAAATTGAAAGTTTAAAACATTCGGGACGATATGATGGTAACGAATGGTATTCAGAACTTGATGTTTACGAAATTAGCAGTAAGGAGCAGCCGCAATCATGAGTAATAATCAAAATATGGCTGCGCTGGAAGCGATAATTAAACAGCGCATTGGCGAGATACATACTGCTTTGCCGGGAACGATTGTAAAATTTGATGCCGGAAGCTGCATTGCTACGGTAAAACCATCTTTATCATATTATGCTGCAGACGAAAGCATACTTGAGTATCCGCTTATTACTGGTGTGCCGGTATTTATGCCGCGGGCCGGTAATGCCCAAATCACTTATCCAGTAAAAGCGGGGGACAGCTGCTGGGTCTGCATTAGCGAACGCAGTATTGACGAATGGATGAATAAAGGAAGTACGGATAATCATGACCCACGTCAATATGATTTAACGGACGCAGTTTGTTTTGTTGGGATGTGCCCAGCACAATCAATATCAGCGGCTAATGTTGAACTTATAAATGGTGGAACATTGGTGAGTGTAACACCAGACGGAGATGTCAACATTGTTGGAAATGTTAATATACAGGGCAATATTACTTGCTCTGGTACAAGCCACATGAATGGAGACATTACCTGCGATGGTGATGTCACTGCCAGTGGCATATCATTGCAGACTCATCGCCATAGCGGCGTTGAAAGTGGACCGAGTAATACCGGAACACCGGTTTAATAAGGAGGTGCTATATTGGCTTATGATTTAGCACTTGACGCAAAAACACATGACATCGTTGTTACAGCTGACAGCGATGTCTTTTTTATTGATAATGCCGAACGAGTTGCCCAGCAGATTAAAATACAACTTTTAACTATGTTAGGAGAATGGTTTTTAGATATCACGCATGGCGTTCCATATCTTGAGTATATTTTAGTAAAAAATCCAAATTTTGAACTTATTCGGCAAATATTAAAAGAACAAATACAAAACGTAGATGATGTTGAGGCTGTTAACAGTTTGGAACTTGACTATGACTCGCGCCAGCGGCGTTTAAGTGTTACTTATGCGGCCGAAACAACTTATGGCCTTGTGACGAGAAGGGAGGTGCTTGGATATGGCAATAATAGTTGACGGTACGGCTTATGGAGTTACTCCGGAAGGGTTTAACCGTATGAGGTTGCCGGAGATACGGTCCAATCTTTTTGAGCGTTTGGAGTCAAAACTTGGTTATCCGGTAAGCCGGAAAGCCAATAGCATGATTGGCGTTTTAATCGGAATAATTGCAGAAGAAAGCGACCGTCAGTGGCAATTGGCTGAATATGATTATTATGCACGCTCGCCGGTTAGTGCGGACGAAGGAAGCATTGATAATACTTTAATGTATACCAATGTTTTGCGCCGTGACGCAGAAAGCACTTACCTTTTTGAGATATGCTATGGTGCAAATGGTACAGCACTGCCTAGTAATTGCCAGGTTAAAGGTAATGATGGGGAAAAATATGACATTGCGGCGGCAAGTGTTATAACGCTAGATAATTGTGTGCATGTGACTTTGACTGCAGCAACAGTTTCTGAGGGTACACAATTTGACATTATCTTAAATGATGATGTGCATTTATCTTATACAGCGGCATCTGGCGATAATGCTAGTGTTGTTTACTCCAAGTTGCTTACGCAGCTTGGAAGTAGCGGCGAATGGACGGGTAGGACAGCTGACGGCAATTTGGTATTAGAACAGACTGACCGCCGTTATGGTGGAACTTGCGTACCAAGTGAAACATTTAATGTGGTGCGCGTAGGTAGCCCAATTAGGTTTAATGCCGAAAATACAGGCCCAATTGACCCACCGTTAAATAGCATTACTCAAATCAACACAAATTATGACGGTTGGACTGCGTGTAATAATGAATCTGCTGCATATGTAGGACGCAATGCTGAGACGGTTGCAGAGGTTAGGCAGCGTTATGCATCTGCCGTATATAGAAACAGTATAAGCATGAAAGAAAGCATACAAGCTGGCTTACTGGAGTTGCCGGATGTTACTGCAGTTACTGTTTACGAAAATCGTAGCGATGAAACAGTTGATGGCTTAAAGCCACACAGTTTTGAAGCTATTGTACATGGCGGAGATGATAGGGAAATCGCGCAAACGATTTTGGAAAAAGCACCTATCGGCATTGATACAAACGGTAGCGTTATGGTGGAAGTTAGTGACAGCGAAGGGACCACCGAAAAAATTTATTTTAGCCGGCCGCAAGAAGTTCCGATTTATGTCAAAGTTATTATCGAAGAATATACCGAAGAAACTTTGCCTGGCGATTTGGTTAATACAATAAAACAAGTTGTTGCAGATAATGGCAATGCATTGCCAATGGGCAAGGACGTAATTGCACAACGGTTTTTGGGCCCGATTTATTCGGCAGTGGACGGGATAAGTTATATAAATTTGACTATATCAACTAATGCATCAAGCGGATTTACGGGAGAAACAATCGCAATTGCCCGTGGGCAAATTGCTACGTTTGCCGAAGATAATATTTCCGTGGGCATTGACAATTAGGAGGTTGGTGGTTATGGCAGATATTTTAAATGATGGCAGCAGCAAGCGTATGATTGGTCTGCTGCTTTCGCAATTTTATGATAAGCCAGTAATAAAGGCTATTCTTGAAATGATTGGCGAAGAATTTGACCAAATGGCAAATGTCCGACAGGATATTCGAACAAAAATTTGGCCAGATGTAGCTACCGGAAAACAGCTTGATATGTGCGGCGAAGTTGCTGATATCAGCCGTAAGGTTGATAAGGCAATTGCTGTTGATTTTTTTGGGTTTCCGGACCACGGTAATAATGGCTTCGGCATGGCGCGGTTTAGACGTTATGGCGAGCCGTATTTATCAACATCAGAATTGCGAGACGAAGAATATAGGCTTGCTATTTTTAGTAAAATTGCAAAAAACACAACGGACGGCAGCCGCCAAAGCACTATTGATAGCATTAAGCGTATGTTTAATATTTCCCGTGTTATTGCTGTAAACGGCGGCAATGCGAAAATGCGTATCGGCGTTGGCCGTTATGTTACATCAAATGAATTAAGTTTAATCAATGAGCTGGACCTTATTATACGTGGGGCCGGTATCGGTATCATTTATTTTTATTGGTTTAATGATGGCAATACCTTTGGCTTTAGCCGCGGCGGAGAAAATCCTGGGAATTTTGCAGGCTTTGGCAAAGGAACTTTTGCCAGATTATTACAACTTGAAGGGAGTTTGTGAAAATGCCAGAACCTAGAAGCGTAATTGCGCAGCCTGATTTTACACAAATTTTTGCATCAGCAGCTGCTTTAGGCGAATTGTTAACCTGGCCGAGCGAAGATTATTTGCGCGGCTGGGGTTATTTGCAACCGCAAGAAGCGCCACCGATGGAATATTTCAATGCTTTTTATAACGGCACAGACACGAAATTGCTTTATCTGTTTTCTGCAGCTAACATTCGCAAGAATAGCACTGCTTATCAGGTGGATGATATTCTTACATCGCCTAATCTAAATAGCCAGTTTTGGCTTGTCTGTACGCAGGCAGGTACTACTGACACCAACGAACCTGATTATTCGGAAGTTGAAGCAAATCAGGAGATTATTGACGGAACTGCGAAGTTTTTGGTTACACCGAAAGTAAGTAAAGGTATTACAGTTGGTGATACTGAACCCGATAATCCACGTGAAGGTGATTTGTGGCTGCAAACTTATAGTAGCAAAAAAACTGCCGAATTAAAACAACGAACAGCAAGTGGCTGGTCAAAAGTTTTAATTGAAACAATTTTAAACGCAGTTACTGATAGCCCAATTAAAACACTGGAACGAAATACAGCTTGTAATATTAATACTGTTTATGCAGAAGTCACCTTGCCAAAAGGTGGCTTTTTAATTTGCACGCAAGCAGGAACCACTGGTGCATCAGCGGCAACAGGATTTTTAGATGCAGAAGAAGGGGAAGAAGTAACAGATGGTACAGCAAAGTTTGTTGTTCATTATTTTGAAGAAATAGCATCTAATAAATCAGTTGTTAAGTCTATAAATGATATTTTGCCAGATGAAGAAGGTAACGTTGACCTGCAAACAGGTTTAAATCTTTTAAGCCGCAGTAAAGCGTATCAATATGGCGACATAGCGTATTCACCAAACCTTCCGTCCTGGGCATATTTGTATTGCGTGCAGGCAGGTACAACAGCAGCTTCCGAACCCAGCTTTGCAAGCGTTAATACAATGGGTCAGTATATAACAGACGGCAGCGTAAAATGGATTGTTGATGACGTTAGGTTTAACATACCTGTCGGTGTACCTTTTTATGATACCTATCTGCATGACGGGTGCGTAAAATTAAACGGTGCAACGGTAAACCGTGCTGATTATATTCGCCCGGCTAAAATTGCAATCGATAAAAACCTGTGGACCAGCAGCCCAAGTACTGAACCGTATAAATATGGTAACGGCAACGGCAGTACAACAATGACGCTGCCGGATTATCGTAACCGTGTAATCCAAGGTGGGGATTATATAAAAATATTAGAAGCTGGTTTACCTAACATTAATGGAATTGTAGGCGCACCTTATTATGCAGATATGGGTAGTTCAGGCGCATTTTACCCAAGTTTAGAAACTGTTAATTTAGGTGCTGGCGGAGCAATAAGTACATATTCTAAAATTATATTTAATGCCGCTAACAGTAATGCTATTTACGGCAAAGCAAATACGGTACAGCCTCCCGCTATTTCACTGATACCCCAAATCAAGTTTTAGCCCCCAAAAACAGGACAGTGATAACATTGGGGTTGTTGCGCCTGGTTTGCCAAATATTATTGGTACTACAAATTTAAACAAAACTAATGCAAATGGTGCATTAAGCCCAAATGTTAATACAGGTGCGTTGTATAAAACTGCCAATGGAAGCACTTCAACCACCTGCTTTAGCGCTTATACCACAGATAAAGTTTTAGTATTTTATTTGCGGAATAAGACCAATAGCTGGCGGTTGAACGGTATTGGACGCGCCGTAAACAGAAGAAGCGCGTGATGCATCAAAATAAAGACCTTGTGTATTTGCACCCCAACTACTGAAACTACCTTGCATGCCAGTGCCTTTATAACATGTGTTGCCACTAAGAATTTCCGGTTGGCCAATTCTACCAACACCAAAAGTTAAATTTGGCAATCCGGCATCAACAACGCCAACACTATCACTGCCCTGTAAAAAGAAAGGATGAATAAAAATGACCAAAACAGTTTATTGTTATGACGAAAAGAATTATTACGAAAAATCTTTAACACTTGATAAAAGCGATATCAGCCCGTCCGGGCGCTGGAATATACCTGCGCGCTGCACTGAAATCGAACCGCTTGCAGAAAAAGAAGGTTACAAGGTTAAATGGAATGGAACAGGCTGGGAGTACGAACAGGAAGAACGGCCGGAGCCCGAACCAGAACCGACTTTTGCAGAATTACAACAGCAGAAACTGCGTGAAGTGGACGCGTGGACTGCATCTAAAATCACTGGTGGTTTTGTATCAAGTGCCAGCGGCGAACCTGTAACGTATGATAGTGATAAAGATACGCAGCTTACAATGCAGGGAATTGCACTTAATGTTAATACAGAACTTTTTGCTGAAAAATATCCGACTGGCTGCCCGGTGCGCGGTTACGCACAAGGTGCAGAAGAAAAAACTATTTATATGCTTAGTGCTGAACAAGTAATGAACTGGTGTGCAGACCTGTCTATGCACATAGGCACGTGCAAGCAGGCGGGATGGGCAAAGCAGGCAGAAGTACAAGCGGCGACTACGAAAGAAGAATTGGACGCTATCGTTTTAGACTGATTATGCCTAAAACATGCAAAATGCTGATGAACACTGCGTTTGCAGGTGTTTAAGACTGCCTGGCATAAACAGTGCCATATTAGTGCCAGCAAAACGCAGGTGCAGCAAGGCTTTAAAGGTTGTGTGCACGCCAAAATTAGTACCACGTTAGTACCAGCTATGGCAAAAGGTCAATCGTTTTGCGTAACTGCGCAATGGTTTTATGCGTATACACGCCTTTTGTTATATCCTTTTCGGCGTGGCCCAAAATCAGCTTTACACAGTGTGGGTTTGCCTTGGTATTATCAAGCCACGTTGCCAGTGTGTGCCTACATTCATGTGGTGTATGTTTGCAATGTGTAACCTGCATTACTTTTTTAAAACGTGCAAATAACCGGCGGTAATTTATCGGTGTAACATCGTCAAGCATTATTAAATGGCTGCCGGGCTGCTGCATCCAAAATTCAAAGTAGGGCATCGTCCGTTTGCTTATTGGAATAATGCGGTTACTGCTGCTTTCGGTTTTGGATTTACCAATTTTAAATATCCTACGCTTTAAAGATACATCTTTTTTTAATACCCCAGCAAATTCGCTGGGTCTTGTACCCGTATAACACATCATTACAACGCACATTGCCCAGCGTGCAAGCGGGTGTGCAACATCATCAGCAACGGCACGCACGCGGTTTAACTGCCGCGTATTAAAGGGCGTTTTTGGGTACTTACGTTTATGCTTATCAATTGTGACATACTGGCTATAATCAACGGCATCGTTGCCCAAAATACAAAACTTAATGGCGTAGTTATAAATATGGTGCATTACCGTCCGGACCTTTTTCTGGGCATCGTGGTTGCCGCCGTTGTCGCGGGTATCGGTAATTATTTGTTGCAAGTCAGCAGTACGCAAAGCTGATATGGGTTTATCCCATATCTGGCGGCAGTGCTTAAATGATGATTGGTAATTAGCTATGGTGGTATCGTCAAGTTCGCGGCCTTTAAAGGTTTCGTCACAAACAAGGTTATAAATCTGCGCGAATGTAGCCTGCTTGTATGATTTTAAATAGCGTTCCGGATGTGTTCCGAAATCGGCCAGCATTAAAAGCCCGTCCTCGTAAGTTTCGGCGTCGCCGATATAAACCTGCTTACCGTTAACAGTAGTGCGTACCATTGCAGGTTTTGCTCGGTTCGCGTCCTTGCGCATAGTAACGCTGCCTTTGCCGTTGGCACGCTTTGGCGGTTTTTGTTTTAATAACATATTTATCACGCTCCTGTAATAAGTATACAGGGGCTTTATTTACACAAAAAGGGGATGATTAAACTGTTTGATTTTATATGCGGTTATGTATGCGGGATGGTTTTAACTTTTTTGGCTATTATGTTTTTTATGGGCGCTAATCGTAATTAAAAAGGCGGTGCAAAATGGAATTAGAAATAATGACGGCGCTTTTTAGCGCAGCAACTTTTTGTTGTGTTTGGCTTTTTAGCAGGCCGCAAAAGGTGGAAATGCGGGCAATCAGAGAAAAGATGGAAGCCGATGCCGAAGCGTCGCATATTAGCTTGAACCGCAATAGCGAAGCGATTGAAAAGCTGACGCAAGAGTTGCAAGAAAGTCGCGAGGACAGGGCAAAAATGAACGCTGAAATTAAAACACTGTTTAATAGCATTAAAGATATTAAAACAGATGTTGAACATTTGCAACAAAATATGTTAGCTTGCCGCCGGGGTGACAATTAATGCTTGAAAAAATAAAAGATTACATCGGCATATTTGTTGCCGACGCCAAAGCAAAACTGAATAATATGCAAAAGCCGATACAGTGGATTGTTATCGGCTATTTTTTAATTGTGCTTGTTTTGGTGATTACCTATTATGCAGCGTGGCTTTATTTATGGCAGGGTGGCAAAGCTGTCCTGCCAGATTTGCTGGCAATCATTAAAGAAATGATTGGGCCGGCAATGATAGGATTCGTTACCTTTATCGGCGGCTGCTTTGTTGATTTGAACAACAACGGCGTGCCGGACAGATTGGAAGATAATGACAAACCGGGAGGTGGGCGCAGGTGAAGTGGATTTTTCAAGCAGCGTTAGAGGTGTTGGCGACTGTGATTGCTTACCTCACAAACTGGTTTGTTATTCTTTTTGCCGATGAATGTGGCCAGTTGCCGAAGTACTTAAAGTGGTGGCAGACTTACGATAACCCGCTGGATGTGGAATGGATGATAACAGAAGGCGTTGTACCGAAGTTTGCGCGGTATGACTTTAAGCGGCACTATGAATATCACTACGAGGATAAGGGCGACAATTATATGAAGCCTGGGTATGTTAAGCTTTTAGACCCTAACTTCACTTTATGGGAGCACTTTCAACGCTATATATGCCGCCTTTGGTGGATTTACCGGAACAGCAATTATGGCTTTAGCTATTATGTAAACGGCAGGACGGTTGACGGCAAAGACAATGTGATACTGCTGGATATTAACGAACCGAATAACAGGCAATTTAAAAGCATTGTCAAGGACGGTAACTGGTGGAGCGCAACATGGTGCTATTACTATGAAAAGCCGTACTGTAAATGGTTTAAATTACGTGTTTATTTAGGCTGGAAATTAAAAAGCGTGTACGAAGGCAAGCAGCGTCATATGTTGGCGTTGTTTTTTAGCCCTTTTCGAAAGGTGGAATAAAACATGGCAAAAGTATTTTTAAACCCTGGCCATTGCCCTGGCATCGATCCCGGAGCAGTAAATAAAACAACAGGTATTACGGAAGCTGACGTAGCACTGGAAATCGGCACGCTGGTTAAAAAATACCTTGAGGCAGCTGGTTGCGAGGTGAAGCTGCTGCAATCTGACAATCTTAATTATGACGGCGTTGGAGAGTGCGTCTGCGAAGCAGCAAACAACTGGCCTGCGGATGCTTTTGTAAGCCTTCATTGTAATGCTTTTAATGGCATGGCAGAAGGTACGGAAATTTTTACAAGCAGAGGGCAGACAGCAGCTGACGAACTGGCCACCTGTATTATGTCGCAGGTGGAAAATACTTTCGGCGAACAGCTAGTATTGCGCGCAGAGTGGGAGGATGGCGATATTGACCGTGAAGCGGGCTATATCGTGTTAAATAAAACTAATATGCCGGCAGTGCTGTACGAAATGATTTTTATTGATAATGATGCAGACTTGCGGTTTTTGATTTCAAATAAAGACGAAATGGCACGTGCTATTGCTCGCGGCATTACTGATTATCTTTCGCAAAATAGTTAATAAAAAACTTTGGACTATAGAAATTTATAGTCCAAAGTTTCAAGAAAAGTTAGACGCTACTTCCCAAAAGGTTTGATTTTTGGGAAGTAGTTCCTATTGATTTCTCAAAATATTAGGAATTTGCAAAAAGAAAGTAGGTTTAAAAATGACTAATAAAGAAAAAGTTGAAAAGGACATCGAACTTGTAAAAGCTGCTATTGAACAGCTGAAAGAAGATATCGAATTACTGGCCGATGAAGAACGTGCTGAACTAAAAGATAAAATTAATGCAGCTCTTGCCGAATATACTGACGAAATTGAAGCCATCAAAGAATTTGACCGCACTTTGATTGAAAAAATCGGTAAACACGGCCGCACTTTTTTATACATTGTAGTAGGTATCCTTGCCATTACTGGAATTGATAAAGCAATCGGCTGGGTAAAAGGCTTATTTTAAAAAATAGCAGTAAAATGCAAGAAAAGCCATGCCCACAGATTGGCACAGAGCGGATTTTTAATAGCAGCGCTTGTGTTTCCTTGCGTAGTGCATAAAAAACGCTTATACTGTCAATTTGTGTACGTGGCTTGATTTTGCATAATTTTAGTGAATAAGAGGCTTTTAAATGTTTGTAGAAGGATATATTTTGCACCCATGGAATGTTTTGCTTGGCTTTGCAAAGAATGAAAACGAAATAGAAAAACGATTTGAAATATTTTTGTTGTTTTTTGCCATCGCTTTTGTTGAACCAAAGGACTAACAAAAGTAATTAACCTGTGATATACTGTATTTAGTACACTATGGCGTATTAATTTAAAGAATTCTTACGTCAAGTCAGAAGAATAACAGTCTGCGAGTGCCAGTCGTAGGCTGTTATTTTTGTTTTTATGAAAATTATGAGGCGAAAAAATGAACTGGAAAGAATTATTAAAGTTTGCGGTTACAGGCCTTATTTGCGCAACCATCGCACTTTGTGTTTATCATTTTTTTATAGCCCCAGATAAAGTCCCTATCGTAACATCAGAGGATATAAAAACAGGAAGCAGTGTTGAAAAGATTGCTGCTTCGTCTGGAGTAAAACTATCATCGGGGCAGGCGGCGGAAGTTGCAGATAAAATAAAAAAAGCAAAGCCGGCCGAGAGTGTTAATACTACTGCCGGAGATTTAAAAAATACAGCTAAGCAAATGCAGCAGCAAAGCGGAAGTGATTTTGCGCCAGTGGTGACGGACGAAGATTTATCTAAAATCGATAAGGATACGCCAGTGGAACTGCAGCAATACCATATTTATGCAGCCCCTAAAGTTTTGCGTGAAGTTGGGCTAAAAGCTGGTACTGATGGCAATGCAGTTGACGGTATCAGTTACGGCATTAAGCACCGCATCAGCACCGAAGGGAAATATATTGGTGTGCGCGCTGATTATGACTGGAAGGAAAAAGAAGTTGCTGTCTGGCTAACCTATACATATTAAAAATTATCCCTGCCGGTGTAATGCTGGCAGGGAAGTTTTTTAATTTGCTTTAATATTATTTTTTACGATATTATTTACATTATCTCCAGGATAGGCAGTAAATGGAAATCCAGTTACATTGATTATGTTGGATTTAAGATAAACTGTTATACCTTTTTTTCCATTATTTTCGATTATTTTATAATCGAAAATAGAAATGGTATTATTTTTTATTTGTCTAATAATTGATAAAATTTCTTTTTCATTTGACATATCATTAAGCGAATCAAGAATTGGCGCTAATTCACTTAATAATTCTTTTTTTATCGCAGAACTTTCATCAATTGTTTTATCAATTGCAGCAAACTTTAACGCTCGAATTATATCATCATATTTTTCTGCAATAATTTCAATTGGAGTTTCTTCTAAAATTGAAAGTTCACATGCTGCGTCTGATACTTTTGCGTTACGGTTTATATCGGTAGAATTAAGATAGTAATTCTCTATTGAGCCTTTTCTAAGAATAAAACAGCCAAGTTTTTCAAAAGTTTCTAAAAGCTTTGTTAATTTTGTTTTTATGCTTTGCCATTGACGTTTATTTGGCCAATTTGCTAATTCTTCTTCATTGGTTAAAAACAATTGTGCAATTATAGAACGTTTTACAGCAGTAGAGTCATTTGGCTGCTGAGTATAATATAAATGTTGATTATAAATTGATTCCAAATTATTTTTATCAATTTCTATTTGTTCGTTTATAGAATTTTTTATATTTCTTACCACTGTTTGTAGATCAGGAGCAACTAATTCATCAGCTAATTGTTTTGCTTCATCTAAATTTGAAAAAATATTTATAATATCATTATTATCAGTAAATCCATCTAAATCAGTTAATACAATCACATCTTTGCCTATTAAATTGAAAAGTTTTGTGATAATAGGAAAATGACCTTTACCGTCAATAGGAATTATATGAGTTCCCGCAGCATCTAAATTTATATCAAACTTAGTACAAAGATAACGGCAAATTAAATAATCACTTATACCTTCTATTAGCAATATTTTTTTTGCAAAAAATCCTTCTTTATAAATTAGGCTCATTCGAAGAATAAATTCTTTTATTTGCTTGCTATTTAATTCTGGTGATTCGGAAGAAAGTTGTTTGGGAATACTATTAGGTTTAAAGAAGATAAAATTGGGAAGATCGTTAATAGTATTTAATTCAATCATATCAGCTGAATGTGTGGAGATAATTATAGATTTATTATATTCTTTGGCTGCTTTTTTTATTTCACGTAACAAATATGATTGTAATTGTGGATGTAAAGAAACTTCTGGTTCATCTATCAAAAGATATTTAATATCTTCATCATATAAAGCAGCTAAAATTGATATAATATTTATTAAACCGCTAGCTTCATAAACAATAGGGTATTCTGTGTTGCTATTTTCATCTTCAATAAAAACTTTTAAATTACCAGAAACCCACTCAATATAAATTTTTTTACTAAATAGTTTAGATAATCGTTCAGTAACTTTTATATAAATATCTTTTCTATCGTCCATGGCAAAAAAGTCACCAGTTGCTGTCTCAATTTCTTTTCTTAGGTTTTTTGTATTTTGATCGCCTATAAAATAATTATCTGCGGAATAGATATTTTGACTTACTTTTGAGCGGTAATTTTCCATGGTACCAATTCTATTGGATGATAAATAACGAACTGAATTCTTTCCGTATTTGCGACGTAATTCATTCCTTAAAATTTTTAGTGTTTGCGTTTTACCAGAAGCATTTAATCCAACAAATGTAGTAAGTCCTGAATATAAATTTATTGTTACTTCTTGATTATTGAAAAGATTGGGAACTTTAAATGTTAGTGGTTCAGGGTAAGTCATATTTTTACTACCTTTCCTATTTATTTTGTTATGTTATTAGTAATAACATTTAAAACAATCTTATCATAACTCTTGATGATTTTCAACACTTGTGATAATATTACAAGTAGCATAGTATATTTTTGCGGCAGAGGAGGATAGTTATGAGTGCTGAACTCAAACAAATGATAGCAGAGAATGTTCTTTTTGCCAAAGAAGCTGCTGATTATTTAGGCGTAAGTATTCAGAGGTTGCATCAGTTGACTCATGCTGGTCAGATTACTCCTCTGAAGCAAAGTGGCTCTGGGACATTATTTTATAAGCAAGACCTTGAAGAACGTAAAAAATCAATTCAAAGCATTGGCAAAACTACTGTAAAAAGAGGTAGTTTTGAATCGATGAAAATAGATAGTGATTTAAAGCAAGAAGCTTTAAATTATTTTACTGTGCAAGCATTCTTTAAAAATTCTGATAAGAAAACTGCTCCTATTTTTGAAAAATTAAAATTGGAAATCGATGCAACTAAGCCTTTGGTAGATAATCAAAATATTGTTGCTGATTTTCTTAATATTTCTACAGAAATGCTTGAAGCAGAATATTTTAATACACTTAATGGGTTTAAACTTCTTAAACAAAGCGATATTATCTTAAAAAAAGGAGAAGAAGGATATCCAGAACGACTTGCCGTAACGGATACTGCTCCACCTTTTATTTTTGCAAGGGGTAATATTGATTTATTAAAAGAAAAAATAGTCGCAGTTGTTGGAACTCGGCAACCGAGTGAAAATGGAAAGCAAAGTGCTTATAGGCTTTCAGAAATATTGGGACGTTATAATATTGTAGTAGCTTCTGGGTTGGCAAGAGGGATTGACACACAAGCACATAGTGCAGCTGTTGAGCACAATAATTGCATGACTATATCTGTAATTGGTACTTCTTTGGCCAAAGCGTACCCGGCCGAAAATAGCAAATTACAGGAATTAATTTCTGAAAAAGGTTTAGTTATATCTCAATTTGCTCCATCAGAGAAAGTGCAGCGGTGGTTTTTCCCAATGCGCAATGCCGTCATGAGCGGTATTTCATTGGCTACAGTAGTTATTGAAGCTGGAGAAACAAGTGGAGCATTAAAGCAGGCTGACTATGCACTTAAACAGAGGCGTTATGTATTTATTCCACAGAGTGCTTTGGATAACGAAGCTATAAAATGGCCACGAAAATATATTCAACGTCCAGGTGCATATAGTTTTAGAAAAATCAATGAATTATTGGAAAAACTACAAAATGTTGATATTTTAAAAACGTCTACGGAGAAAGATATAACATTATTTAATGATAGTTTGAAAGAGGTTCAATATGTATCTGCTGAATGAGAAGATAAAAATTATTTTTATTGATATAATGTCTATTCCTCGTTATTTTGATGCATTATGGGGAACTCTTTCAGAATTTAATAAGTTAGTATTTTTATTTTCAATTGATGATAAGGAAAGAAAATCAAATCTTCGTAACTTCGGTGAAGTTGTTGATTTTGTAGGGTTTAATGGTTTTTTTAGTAATGTTTCTAATAATAATTTAATAGTTCAAATGTTAAAAGAACATGCGGTAAATTCTAACCTAGCAGTTATTATTACGGCAGAATTTGAAAATATTCGTAATATAATGGATTTTAATATAACTTGCATTCATTTAACTGATAAAAGTTATAATTATGAATTAGCTCCGGATTTTATATGCAAAGATATTTCAGGTATTAAGGATGTGATAGATGGTAAAAATGGTGGTTATTTTGCTGAAGCTATGGTGAATGAACGGTGCGATTATCAATATGCTTGTGTTTTGAACAATAAATATAGCTGCGGAGAAAACATGATTGATGTATGGGCCGCAGGTAGATATTTTGCTGCTTGGACAGCACAAGGTCATTATCATTTATTAAGCAGTAAAATTATTTCAAATAAACGTGAAGGTAGAGAACATAATTTATTTTATTTGATTTTTTTAAGGATGATTGTGGCGTATAGTTTTGAGCGTTCTAATGTTGTTATTTGTGCTATTCCACCTAAGCCAGGTCAAAATAACAGATTTGCAAATATAGTTAATAGAATTTGCCAAAATTTAAAAATTGAAAATGGGTTAAATTATTTGTATTGTAATAAAGATTATGGAAATAACAAAATCCGTGGGGCAAGAGATAGAGAAATCAGTTTAGAAGGAGTTTTTTCAATATCTAAAGATTCTAATCTTAACGGTCGCAATATTGTTATTATCGATGATGTTCTTGCTTCTGGAGCTACATTAAAAGAATCTGGCAAGGTTTTGTATGAAGCAGGGGCTGCTACAGTTACAGCGTTTGTAATTGGAATTAATCAATTAACAAGTGAATGGAGAAATGTGAGATACATTCCATTGAAATGTCCTCAATGTGGGGGAGAACTTAATTTAAAAATTAATAATAGAAATTTGACACCATTTTATGGTTGTGAGAATTATCCGAACTGCCGATATACAATGAATTATGACGATGGTTATAGAATAATAAAAGAACAGAATATAATGAAATTTATTGATACTGGCGAGGGTGTTGAATTTTAGAATGGCATTTGCCATTCTATTTTTATTTAGGAGGAATAATAATGGAAACTGCCTTTTGTATTTATTCAAAAAAAGATGAAACTAATGCTAGTTTTAAAGCAAAAGAACATATAATACCTAAATGTATTGGCGGAATTGAGTGTTTACCATTAGGTTGGGTATCAGATGAAGTTAATAATGAATTTTCTGCTTTGGAATTAGAGTTTGCAAGAAATAATCCTTTGATTACAATTAACAGAATGTTTGAGACTAAGACTGGTAGAAAAAAACATAAAAATAGAGAAAAAATTATACTGTTTAAAGATGAAGATGAGTATGGATTAGGATATATAGTTGAAGGCAGACCAATTACTATTGATTGTATTAAATGCAAAAATCTATTTAGTGGTGGAATGCTAAAAACCAATGTCTCAATGGATATATATACGAATATTAGTTTAAATTTAAGGAAAGAAGAATTTTTTAAAAGTGTAAATAATCGTTTAATAAGTGTTTTAACTGAAATTAAGAGTAAAGGGTTTACTTTTTATAGGATAATACGAGGAGAAATACCATTTGGAGAGGTTTTAATAGGGGTATATAATCATGAAATTTATTTAGCTTTTTCTCGTTATGTTGAATTAGATGATGCTTTAATTAGTTTATTAAATGAAGCTATTGATAAAATGTTTATTTCTAATAAAATAAAAACAAATAAAAAAAATAGTAAAGTGGAATGTTATATAGAGTTTAAAACAAATATGTATGAATGTTTCAGAGTATATGCAAAAATAGCTTTTAATGCATTGGCTCAATTAAAAGGAAATAATTTTATATTAGATGAGTCCTTTGATGAAATAAGGGATGCCATTTTATTTGGAAATAACATTCAAAAGTTTGTGTATTTTAATGAAGGACCAAATATTTTAAAATGGCTCTGTCACAACAAATGGTTGATTTTTGACGAGAAAT
>UMGK01066176.1_pt1 | contig 41885 bp, 47 predicted proteins | sample 1965251 | NCBI WGS metagenome assembly UMGK01 (sample SAMEA4836070, study PRJEB28245) | human gut metagenome | biome: gut microbiome; material: fecal sample | place: Denmark | collected 2008 | reverse complement strand
TCTTCCAGGCCATTATCCGTGGCGAAAGTGTGGTTGCCGTTGACCCAAAAGGTGAGTTGTGCGAAATCAGCTACAATTTATTCAAACAGCATGGCTATACCGTATGGGTCTATAACATGGTACACCCCGAACGCAGCAACGCATGGAACTTCTCTGAAGAAATCTTTGATGTCAATACGGGGCGTATGGATTTCAGCCGTTTGACCGCTTACGTCGATATCGTAATGACAAATACAATGGATGGAGAGAAGGAAGATGGATTCTGGGGTCCCGGTGAACGTAACTTGTTCCAGGCGGTCGTGGCGTATAATGGTTGGAAATTTGAACAGACCTATGAGGAGAACTTAAATCGAGCTGCCGACCAATGGGAAGAACAGGAACTTCCATTTATCTCGGATGAAGAAAAAGAAAAGCTGTTTTCTATTATCCGTGACCCGAAAAAGAATCTGCGTGAAAAAGAGAACGCATTGCGGCTTATTATGAAAAGTAGCAATTTGGTTGGCGAAAATGAAATCGACGGGTATATTCGTGAAATCAAAACCGCTTCTGACCCTGTAACGATTGACCGGATTTTCGGCATGCTTGTGAAATATGACCTGAACGAGGTCATGCAGATGTTTGATGAGGCCAATATCCCTACATCACATCCCGCCTCAATTGCATGGTCCATGTTCAAGCACAGCGATGCAAAGATTCAGCCCAATTTCGTGCAGGGCCTTTCTCAACGACTAAAACTGTTTGCCAATACCGACATCAATTCCATGTCGGCACACGAAGATATTAACTTCCGCACATTGGGTGACAGGAAATGCGCTATATTCTGTGTCATTTCGGATAAAGACTCTTCACGTAAGCTGCTGACCAGTCTGTTCTTCTCATTCCTGTTCCGTGATGTTTCTGATGCGGCCGACGAACTCGGAGCAAAAAACCGCATTCCTGTAAACGTGATGTGTGACGAGTTTGCAAATATTGGCCATATCCCGGATTTTGACCGCGTCATTTCAACGGTCCGTTCTCGTAAGATTTACTTGACCATCATCATTCAGAGCGTTACGCAGTTGGCAAAAGCGTACGACGAATATGACCAGGGCACAATCATCGAGGGCTGCGACACGGTCATCTTCCTGGGGTGTAATGGAGACGCAAACGCCGAATTCATTAGTAACCTAAGTGGCATCGCCACTATCATCACGAATAGCGTTCGGGACAACAAGAATGTTTCCGGTATGCGCGGCATTGCCCAAGGCTATGCAACGAGCGAAGGTGCCGGTAAACGCAATCTGGTTACCCCAGACGAAGCAAAACACATGGGCGTGGAAGAAATCTATATCTATCACGCGGGACATCAGCTGCTGAAAGCAAAACGCTGTGGATATATCTGGCACCCATTCTACCGCGACGGGTTGCCAGAGGCAATGCCTCTTTCCAAATTCCCACGTACTGAAGAGATTTACGGGCCGTATGTCAGCATTTTCGAGGACGTATCAGAGGTTGACATTAAGAACCAGAAGATTTGGAACAGTGTTAATGCCCGGCTTAATCAGTTTTCGCAGGGCAGTAAGAAACGGCGTACCAACACACAAGACCGCAGTCATGATGACGATTTGGACACTGCGGATGATGCTGAAAGTCCTGTTGTAAGTGATAAGCCGAAGCCCCAAGCAAAAGCCCCACAAAACCCGAAGGCAAAAGCCAAAAAGCCAAATGGTGGTTCGGCTAACTCCACGGCTCCGATGCAGAGTTTTACTAAACGGGCATCACCTTATGATAATGGCGATGATGAACGCCAAAAGCGGGGCAACCCCGCAAAGCAAGTGTCCGATTCTAATACGACTATTCCAAAAGACAAAACTGCACAAAACAGTTTGGCTGGAATAGGGAATACCTTCAACTCACATTTCTGATATTTTTTCGCTTAAGAGGCATCCATGTGATGCCTCTTCTTTTTATACCCATTTTGTCGGCGCCCGCGATGCAGCGCGGGTTTCGAATAGATAAGCTGGCGCATCCGTTCAATGCACCGGCCGCACTTTGAAAGGAGTTTTTTAAATCATGGACGAAAACATGAAAGACACCGAAATTCAAGAAACCGAAATGCAGGATAAGCCTGATGAGGCCGCAGAAGCGGCTGTTTCCGAACCTATCAACACCGAGTCTGAGGCCCCGGCTAATGAAGAGGCCCCTGGCAAAGAGACGCAAACGACTGAGGCCGAGCCAGATGGTAATGCCGAGCCCGAGCAGAGTGAAGAACAACAGCCTGCACAGGCTGCCCCACGTCGTCGGCGCCGTACTCGTGGTCAGCGTGACGAAGCTGATGTGGTTAGCGAGAGCGCCAACTATATGGGTGCATACTATGATGTTCAGCGTGCTGATGTTGCCTACCAGAAAGAGCTCAAGGGCATTCAGGACATCATCGATAACAACACCCGTGTTTCTCGTACCGGCGAAGGCGAATACCAGTACATGGTTGCCATGATGACCGCAAACGACGAAGTCCGTGAGGGCAATGACCCCAACAATCTTCGTGCTGTCCGTGTCTATGCCGTTCAGGTTCTGCCAAATGGGGCCGGATACGGTACACTGCGTCTGATGTTTGACGGCGATGATTTCACCGCCTATTCCAACATCGTTCGTAATGAGGAAGACAGCGATTCCGATATGCTGCGCCGTCAGCGCCGGTACACGAACCACGCACCAATGAGCAAGTTCCAGTGCGTACCTATTAAAATCGTGTACCCGGAACCGGATGAGAACGGATATGTCGGTCTGCCCACCGTCATTTGCTCCCGTGCCTTCGCCATGGAGAAACAGCAGGATAAGTTCTTCTTCGGCGATACGCCGCTTGCCAAAGTCGGTTCACATGGTCCTGCCTACATCATGTCGGTGGATAACAATGGCGTCCGTGTTGAGTTCATGGGCATTGAGACCCGTATTACTCGCGGGCAGCTGACCTCTCGTCACCTTGTGACCGATGCAACTGAATACTACAAGCCTGGCATGGCCATTGATGTAGCAATTCGTGAACTGGAAGTCGATAAGGAGAATCGGACGATTCAGATTCGCCTTTCCGGCGTCATGCGTGAAGTACAGCTCGGGCTTGTCAAGAATGTCAAGAGCATTGACCTGTCTACCAAGCCTCATGAATTGGCCGAAGTCGTGGTCGTTACGCAAAACCATTACATCGTTCGTCTTATTTCCTGGGGCATCATCGGCATTATCGCCAAGGATAACGTTCGTCCCAAGGTACCTCTGGCAGTCCGTGACCATGTTTTCATGGAAATCACTGGTGTAAACGAAAAGTACAACCGTGTAATCGGCAACTGCTACAAGGTTTAATCCCATTACCCCGGACTATGCGTCCGGGAACCGCTTATGTTGACGGCCTTCGCGTGGCGAGCGGTGAACAACAGCCTGACGGCTGGCTAACGTCAACATTCCATTTTAAAAATTCATAAGAAAGGAGCCTATCGTGTTGCTACGAGCTGATTTGTCAAGATTTGTTGACGCACAAAACGAAGACGATACCTACATTACTATTTTGAAGAAACTACAGAGTGGGGAATCCATTCCGTGGGTCTGGTGCGTATTTCCTCGCCTAAAGCGGGTTAAAAAAGCAGAAAACAGCGACCGCTTTATTGCCGGGAAAAGAGAAGCGATACAATACCTTGCACATCCCGTGCTTGGAGCGCGGCTAAGAGAAATAACGCAAACTGTCTTAGCGCTTCCTGCAATCGATATTTATGACGTCTTTGATGACCTTGACTTTTTTGACTTTCATTCCAGCATGACGCTCTTTTATCTTTGCGGAAAAGACCCTCTGTTTAGAGACGTATTGGAAAAATATTTCTCTGGTGATTACTGCGAGTACACAGTCGAACTTTTGCAACCAAGATTTAAACGGATTCTAAATCGAGCATTTATCATTTGAAAGCGAAAGGGGATATTTATGGTTCAGAAAAATGAAACTTCCACGTTACCGGTGGAGGTTGAGGTTCAACAAAGAGCGTCTACGCTTACGATAACAAGTTTTACAGCGATAGGTAAAGATGATGTGGAGGAAACCGTAGTAAGAAGTCAGCTTGAACAGCTAAACAAAATTGCCAAAGACGGTTTTTACACATATGCCTATAACGGACTACAGTACCTTATCAAATACGTGCAGCGGCTTGTTCTATATGACGCAACTCGGAAAAATAGTGCCATCCAAAGTGCGATTGACGATGGCGTTATCCATTTGCGGGCCGCCGCATTTTCAATCCTACAAGGAGGCCATGAATAATGAGTAGTGGTTATAGAGCAAGAAGAATTCCCGTAAATGTAACTGACTCAGGCCGCTGCTTTAATGGCCTATTCCGAACCCGTAATGTTATTGAAGGACTTATCTTGGCCGCCGGTCCAGCACTGTTGGTTGGTTTCTTCTTTAATCCAGCAGAACTCACCCTCAAAATTCAGGTTTTAACTGTGGCGGCTGGATTACCACTCGTAGCTGGCGTATTTGGCGTTCCACCTTATAGTCTTGTCGAATTCCTATCCCTTTTTATTCGCTATTCGAAAGAAAAGCACTATGCAAAATATAATCCACGTCTCAAATGGGAGACTAAACCCGAATATCTGATTCACGGGTATGAGGAGCCATTTACCAAGACACTCATGAACGCCCTTGATTTGCTTTTGAATCGTGATTCGAAAAAGGAAGAAACCATCGATAGAAATATTACAAATCCAACGCATGATGAACGGTTTATAGAGGATGCTGACTTACTGCGCGAACTTGGACAGACTCCGGATGACCTGAAAACACCATCTCAGCTTCGTGCAGAAGCCAAAGCCAAAAAGAAAGAGGCAAAGGAAGCCGCTAAGGCTGCGAAACGGAAAGAACGTGAGGAACGGCGTAGTCGTCGTAAGGGAAAAACGCAAGAGGGGAGTGATGAATGATGCTTTTCAAAAAGAAAGAGGAAGCCGCTGCAGAATCTGAAGCGCAGAAAGTCGAGCAGGAGCGTATTGAGGCCGTTGAAGCTCGCCGCAAGGAAATCCTTTCTCAAAAAAAGCGCAGTGAACGGGCTCGCCAAAAGGCTGCGGCCCGCAAGGCGAAAGAGGAAGAGGAAGCCCGCCGGGCTATCTGGATTGACTCTACTCAGACCTGTACCCATGTACAGGATGTAATAGATAGCGTCATCGTAACCGACGATAAGCGTTATCTGAAAATCATCGAGGTTGTACCACAGAACTTTGATATGCTGTCTGTCCGTAAGCAGAATGCTGTCGGTGATTCTTTTGGTGGTCTTTTGAATGTCATTCCATACCGCGTTCAACTCAAATGCTTTTCACGTAAAGGTGACGTGGAAGAACTTATTGCCATTATGCGGGAGAATATGGCTGGTGAGACCAATGAGACCTGTCGTGCCATGCAGGAGGACTACCTGCGCCTGATTCGAGATACCGCACACACCGTTGGTGTAAAGCGCCGTTTCTTCATCATCATGGAACATAAAGATTCGGCGATGGCTGACGGTACGAACTTTGATGACACAGTTGCCAACCTCAACAGTTTTGCAGCCATGCTTCGAAGTCGTTTACTGGAATGCGGCAATACAGTCCTTGATACTGGCGACACCGATGAAGGCGTCAATTCTATTCTTTACGAGATTCTGAACCGCCGGCTCTCTGAAACAACTCTTTTCCGTGACCATGCGGAGGAAGTATTCAATAACTATGAGTTAGAATCTATGAAAGCTGCAGAGAACGGCGAAGAGAAGAAAACGGCTCTGATTGCTGCTAACGAGTTTATTGCTCCACAGTGGATGGATTTCATGCATGCTCATTACTGCGTTGTGGACAATAAGTTCTATGCGTTCTATTACCTTGACGCCGATGGATATCCGCAGCCGGCCGTTGTGACTGGCTGGATGAACTTCTTTGTCAACTTTGCAGAAGGCGTTGACGTCGATATCTTTATTGACCGCGTTCCCCAAGATAAGGTACGCGAGAAGATTGCGCGTAACCAACGCTTTAACATGACCAAACGTCAGAACACCGAATCTACCGATATGTATGATATGCAGAACCGCGTGGCTTCTGGTACGTACATGCTTCAAGCAATGGCATCACAGCAGGAATACTTCGAGGTTAGCATTCTCGTTACAGTATCAGCCGATTCGCTTGAAGTGCTCCAATCTAACGAAGACTTCCTCATTAAGGCAGCTAAAGCCAGAAACCTGAAACTTCGCAGCTGCCTATTCCAACAGGAACAAGCGTTCTATTCAGCTCTGCCACTCTGCAAGCTGGATAAAACGATTCGCTCCAAGTCCTGGCACAACATGATGACAGAAGGTGCCGCATCTCTGTATCCTTTCCTCTCCTTTGAGCTGCAGGACCCGAAAGGTATCATGATGGGCACCAATGCCCGGAACAATTCGTTGGTTTCTATCGACCTGTTCGATACGGCTCGCCATGTCAATGCTAACGTGGCCATTATGGGTAAATCTGGTTATGGTAAAACCTTTACCGCACAGTTATTGGCTGTTCGTGAACGTCTGCAAGGAATTCAGGTCTTCATCATTACACCGCTGAAGGGCCGTGAAGACTATAAGCGGACCTGCGATAAAATCCAGGGGCAATATCTTGCAATGGGACCTGGCACACCGTACTCCATCAATATCTTCGACATCACGGCTCCCGACGAGACGGCCATGGAAGAAGGATATGTTGCTAAATCGCTGTTGGCTCAGAAAGTTGCCAGCCTTCATACCTTTATCCACCTCATCTGCAAGGACATCACCTATGAGGAAGAAATGCGGATGGATGGATTCTTCTACGAGGCATATCGCCGTAAAGGGATTACCGACGATAACGAGTCCATCTATATTCCCGGCACCAAACAGTACAAGGAAATGCCATTGCTTGAGGATGTGTATGAACTCCTGAAAAATGAGCCTGGCATGACTCGGATGGTCCATTTGCTCACTCCCTACGTGAGTGGCGCACACAAGGAATTCAATCGCCATACTAACGTAAACCTGGATAACCTTTATATCTGTTTCGATATGGACGGATTGAATGGTGACGACTTGGCGGTCGCTCTATTTGTAGCCCTCGATTTCGTATGGCGAAAAATCAAGGAAAACAAGGCGGTTAAAAAATCTGTTTTCATTGACGAGATTTGGAAGCTTATCGGTATCGAAGGTAACGATATGGCCGCCAATTACTGTGTCGAGATTTTCAAGACCATTCGCGCTTACGGTGGTTCGGCAGTCAGTATGACGCAGGAAGTTACTGACTTCTTCAAATTGAAGAACGGTGCCTATGGTAAAGGTATTATTTCAGCAGCCGATACTAAGATTTGCCTCCGCTTGGATGAAGGTGAGCTTGCCAAATTGCAGGACGTCATGGAATTGTCCGAGTCCGAACTCGAACATATTCCCAACCTGCAGCGCGGCACTGGCATTCTTGTGACCGGCAATGCCCGCGTTGAGGTAAAATTCACGGCGTCTGAAAAAGAGAAATATGTTATCTCCACTGACCCGGAATTGGCTCGTAAAGAACAAGCCGAGCGCCTTGCACGCATCCGTGCGCTTAGCGAACTGCAAGGAGAAACCAAACCAGATGCTGATACAAGTGATGCAGATAATATGGCCGATGCTGTAGATTCCGAAAACAGCGATTTTTCAGAATGACGATATATCGTCAGATAATTTATGGAACCAGGAGACAAATTGAACGTTGTAACGATGGTTATTTTAAGGGACGTTTGTTCCTCTAAACGTCGGCAAGTCGATTTATAGTACTATCCTGCAAATATACTGCGTGATGCGTCAAAATGGCATTCTTCAGTATTTCCAGACCAAATAATGGAACCGAAAAATCAGAAGGAACCATAAATGATTTTCCGGTTTTAACAGAAAGGAATACATTTTATGAATATGAATCAAGAGATTTCTCGGATGGTGACACGATTCCATGCCATTCACCGGTCCGTCTTGCTCCTTTATATTTCCCGGTTTTGCAATATCTCGATGGATATGGCCAATAATACGCTCCATCATGCTTTGGCGGCCCACTACTGTTACGAGATGGGCGATTATATCTGCGAATCGGACCTTGTCAAAACCGATTCGTATGCCAAGCAGATGAGTCGGGCCATTCGTGTGGCTATGGAATTTATGGCGCTGGAGGAATACACCTTTTTCGAACGCCGCGTCTTGACCGCCAGCGATTGTACTGCACTTCTGTATGTGTTGCTTCCACCTTCCGAAGAAGCACTGAAAAAGAATGCTGCAGCTGCTACACAGCTGCTTCAAATCAGCTATATCCCTCGCGGTAGCGAGATTGCCACTTCACGTATGTTGGCATCCGTTCCCATTTCAAAAGAGGTGCGCAATGTAACCCGTCGCGTGGCCATCGTCGAGACTGGATTTCGGCAGGAATATATCGCAAAAGCTGGATATATGATGTTTATTCGCTTCGGAAAAGATAAGTTCACCTTCAATTCCGATGACGTATTCTACACGGATAAGGAAACGCGGTGGGATGATGTTGCCGAAAAAACGCGGTAAGCCGTCATATCACACAGCCCTCGAATCCTTGGTACCACCAGAAGAAAGTGCCGCACAGAAAAGCGACCAGCTTAACGATAAAACGCCAGAATTCGGCATCTCACATCAAGAACTCTACTATATTGGTCATAAGGCTGCATCTATTCAGAATCATGTCCTGAAACTGTTAGAGTTTCCAGACCATGAACAGTCTGTCCTGGATATGTTACAAGATTTGGAGTTGGCACGATTTTCGGCCCGGAAACTTGCCGATGGAATAGCCTTACCAATGCCAAATAGCAAAGATGGCACCATCAAAAATATAGAAGTGCAAATGCCTGACATGCCGATTCTCCTCCAGCTGACTCTTTTCCCTTTGGTTCCGTATCCAATCAAAGGTGCTTATAACGTCTATTATGACGTCAAAGAGGCATTGTTTCGATTTACTGAAAAGCAACCATTTCGGTTTGATGCAACAGAACGATTCACCCTCGTTTACCAGCGGCTTGTCAAAGGAACAGTCCGGCTTTCTACTGGCTGCTGTGATAACGACAACTTCGAGATGAAGCGAGTGACAAACGCTATCACAGAAGCTATCGGTATTGCCGATTCTGCGGACAAGTTTTCATTCTACTACACAACAATCACCGGGTCTGAGGCAAAAACCAGGGTGTTTTTGGTCTATGAGAAAGACTTTCCCTTGTTGCTAAATGACAACCGTTTCAAAAATGATAAGTCACTTTGAATTGGCAGCGTTTTGCTGCGCCTTTTGAGCGCAGTGTTTTGTCAACCATTTCAATCTGAAAAAACCGATGTTTAGGCCGTATTGTCGGCACGCACGCTGCGGACTGCGGGAATATTATGAGAACAATCCAAGGACTCATCGGGTCAATCAAAAGTACAAAGGAGATAATAGGTTTATGCGGGCTATCTACAGTGGGGGAATAAAAGCAAAAATCCTATTCACACTCCGAAATTATGGAGATACCAAAAGGGCTTCATTCGTCAATCGACTCTCCGAACATCACAGACAAAGCGTGGATAGGGCGCTCACAGGGTTGTTGCGAGATGGCTATGTAGAGCAATATAAGAAAGCACCACAACCAAGACAACGACCCGTCCGATACCTCACTCTTAGTGACAAAGGGAAACAAGCTATCAAACAACTCGAACAAGAACATGGAGAGAACCCACCAAACCAAGCGCTCGTGGCTATCCGACGTAATGAACGCAAAGAACTGGTGATGCAGGTATACAGTGCATGTCGAGCAATGGGTATGATGGTGGATACAGGAGAAAAACCGAACTTGGCCATTCTCATTAGTCGTACGCAAATCTCTGATTCGGACGAAAAAACGAAAATCGAGGAAATGCAGCGAGTCGGGGCTTTCTACTCAATGACAGAAATCAGACAGACTGCACGAGAAATGTATGGGTCAGGCCCACTCAATCAAACAAGATGTATCGGGGTGGTTATCAGAAACAACCGGATATTCTTCCTATACAATATGGGCGGTAAACTCATTTTCTTCAACTCATCGGTCGAGCGCAAGATAAAAGAAGAAATACTGGGGTTATTCGAGAATTCACAGGACTTGCGCGAGACCATACAGTTCACATTAAAAAAAGAAGCCCCCTGCATTCTGTTTTCTAATTCTTATAATGGAATCGCTCAACTATTCTTCAAAAGGCATAGTGGTAGCATGCCGGTAGAAGAAAGCACAGGAAAACCGATTGAACGAAAAGGAAAGTGGGAGCCGAACCGTGACCGCATATCAATCGATGTGTTGGAAAGCATTTTCACAGAAATCTATTTCGTTCCCGTACGTGATACTGATAATGTGTTTGCTAGTGTTACAAGCATAACCCCAGCTAGGGCACACGTAGCAGTCAGTCGCTGGATTGCGCAGCAGGAATCCCTTAGAGAATTACAAGACAGTAGCGGAGCCCAAGCCATTGATAAGGCGTCTGGGTTCCGTGTTTTTGTATGGTTTGATAACAACCTTCGCACCTTGCACGCTGTCTGGAAAGGGAAGGACCCACTTTTTGTTGTTGTGCCAATGTCAGGACCCGAGAACGGGATTGCTAAAGTGTTGGGCACCCGGTTACTGAATATCCAAGCTATAGGCGGAGCGGTATTAAAAGTTAAAAAATATGATGATTACGGGAACCTCATTAAGAATGTTGAGGAGGAAAAGGGTACCACATGATTTCCATACGCCGTTGCCCAAGATGCCATCGCTATTTTGATGCGTATGGTGAATCACATAAAACGATATGTCCTCTATGCGAATATGGCGATTCCTTTTTAGGTGAGTTTGATGATGACGCGGTCTACTCTCCTGACATTCGGGCACCCAGCGAAGAGCCGTATACACAAGACCTGAAAACCAAAAGAAGATTATGGAAGCTATGTGAATCTGATATCAGGATGCAAACGAATAATTTTGCTGACGATGAGGATGATTTGGATGACCCGCTCAATGACGATTTTGTGATTGATGCGGAGCAAAATGTGAAACCGTTTATTCCTCTACTATATCAGGATGGCGATTTTATTATCGGAAATGATGTGGATAACGAATGTGCAGCGCAGCTATCCGAGAATGTACTAAGCAGAAGCGTCAATGCGAAGCCCAATCACATAAGTTCTACCCCACCACGATTCACATTGAAAAAACGGGCCGACCCGTATTCGGGGGCCTAGAGCTCATTGGAAAGGAGCGAGATTATTTTGGATTTGAAAGAGAAATTTCTTGCCCTGCGCAAAGAGTATATTGATTCGCGGTTTCCCAGATTGAACGACCGCCAACGCGAGGCAGTATTCCATACTGAAGGACCCGAGCTTATTATCGCCGGAGCTGGAAGCGGTAAAACGACCGTTATCACACAGCGCATTGCCTATATGATTTTGTTTGGCAACGCTTATGAGAGCAATGAAGTAAATGGAGAAGTAACAGAAGAACTGGTTGCGGAGCTGGTAGCGCTGATACAGGGCACCATCACAAAGCCAAGCGAAGCTCTTATTGATGCTATGCGTGTTCGCCCGGTTTCTCCCTATAACATCATGGCTATCACGTTCACCAATAAAGCTGCCAATGAAATGCGGGAACGCCTGGCAAAACAGCTGGGTGACTTTGATGCCCGCAAAATCACTGCGTCGACATTCCATAGCATGTGTGTTGGCCAGCTTAAGTTGTATGGGCACCTGATTGGGTACCCGCGCTCCTTCACCATCTATGACGATGATGATTCCAAGTCTGTCATGAAAGACCTGCTGCGTGTAAAGAATAAGCCTGCAAAAGATGTGGATGCAGAATGTGTGTTGGATGATATTTCCCGCTGGAAAGATAATATGCTGACGCCTGATGAGGCAAAGCAGGCTGCCGTGGATTTCGAAGAGCGGGAACATGCAAAACTATATCAGCAATATCAGGACCGCCTTTTTAAAGTTCGTGCCATGGATTTCGATGATTTAATTTTCAATATGGTTCGTGTACTTACAGAATGTCCTAAGGCAAGACAGAAACTTCAGAGCCAGTTCACCTACATTATGGTGGACGAGTACCAGGATACCAGCGTGGCTCAGTCTTTGCTTGTCAAGCTCCTGGTCAATGACCGCACCCTAAATATTTGTGCTGTCGGAGACGATGACCAATCGATTTACAGTTTCCGTGGCGCCGAAATCAATAACATTCTGAATTTCCCAACCATTTTCAAAGGATGCAAGAAAATCCGCTTGGAAGAGAATTATCGGTCCACAGGTACGATTCTGAATGCTGCCAACTCTGTCATTGCTCATAATACTGAGCGGCTCGGCAAAACGCTTTGGACCAGCAACTCAGATGGCGAAAAAGTGTCCTTTGCCGATTACGAAGACGAGAATGAAGAAGCCCGCCGGGTAGCGAAGAAAATCAAGCAAACGATTCAGTCCGGTGTTGAACCTAAAGATATCGCTGTTCTATTCCGCTCCAATATGCTGACCAACGCAATGGAAAAGGCGCTGACCCGCGAAAAGATTCCTTACCGTGTTATTGGCGGCACACCTCTTTTTGCCAGGAAAGCTGTCAAAGACATTATCGCGTATCTCACGCTATTGGTAAACCCGGCGGACGATACACGTTTGAAGCGCATCATCAATAAGCCTTCACGTAAAATCGGCCCGGCAGCCATGCAGAAGTTGGCCGAGACAGCTAACGCTTATGATATACCGATGCTGGAAGTTGTTAAACATCTTGAATCGTATATGGAACTCGGAAAGTATGCCGAGCCCATATCTGGATTTCGGGATGTGATGAACCATATCGAAGAATATGCGGAGCATGACCTCGTTTCTCTTATCCGGCAAGTTATCAGTTGTACTGGATACAACATTTACATCCAGGAACAGGATGATAATGACAAACTGGAAAACCAAATGGAGGCATTGCAGAATGCGGCGGCAGAGTACCAGGAAAAGAACGGCAAAGAAGCCACTCTAGCCGGATTCTTGGAAGAAGCCGCACTACTCGCTGACCCAGAACAAAACGGAACGGCGAAAAATGCGGTGTCCGTCATGACTGTTCATAAAGCAAAAGGTCTCGAATTTGACACGGTGTTTGTCGCGGAATTGGCAAATAAACTTTTCCCTGTTTCCAGTTGCCTGTATTCGGAACGGGATTTGGAAGAAGAACGACGGGTATTCTATGTGGCTGTTACACGCGCTAAACGCAAGCTGTATCTTTCTTCTGTTCGTAGACGATTTAACTGGAAGAAAAAGAACGATTCAGATAACGAGCTTGAACCGTCTATGTTTATTGATGAAATTGACAGTCAATACGTAACACATGAGCCCAGTTCGCAAACGGTCAGTTATACAGCGACGCCCGCACAAACACGTGTTCAGTTCTGGACCATGACTTTTTGAAAAATGGAGGCGCACAAAGTGCTTAAAGTAATTTTTGTGATTCTGATTATCGGCGCTATTCTTGGCCTGGTAGCCGGCATGACCAGGTTGGTGATTGCCGGATGCGTATGGTTTGTCATTGGACTTGGCGTGATGCATTTCTTTGGCGCAGCAATCGTTGGTTTTCTTGCCACACTCGGCTTGGTAGTGTCCGCATCGGTCATTCCACTCGTTTTTGCCGCTATTGGTATTGTGTACAGTCTAATTGACGGATAATGCGGAGTAGTTAAGAGAAAATGAGAGGAGGATTGTTATGAGCCAAGATGATGGCGGCTTTGGCATCAGGCTGAATATTAGAGACGACGATGATTTTTCAACGCCGCTGAATATCCCGCCGGACATACAAAATGATGGTTATGTGAATGCTGCAGGTTATTCCGATACATTCGCCAACAAACCGTATGTAGAGGATAGCGATGAAAACAACTATGACGAATATGGTTACGGTGATTATGGCGAGAATTATCGGAATTATATTGACCATCCTCGTGATTTCACAGCCAGAAATACGTTCTTTTTGATTGGCGGCCTTTTGCTGTTTGGCTTGGCCGTCTTTTTTATTGTCCGTATCGCCGCGTCTATCCATGCGAATGATATTCTGGCCGAGTCTATCAATGCGATTGACTTTTCAATGGTGCAGGTTGAAGGGCCGAAGAATGAACGAGTATCGTTAGAAGAAGTTCTTGCACAGCCAATCTCGATGGACGGACCGGATACTGGTTTTATTGATGAACTGAGTGACCGCATAAAGTATCTGGAAGGACACGTCAAGGTGGACGAGGACTCTGACGCTGATTACGTTATTTATACAGACGCGGCTTCACATTTTCTGATTGCCGACCAGCTCGAAAAATATTTCGGGACGCTTTATTGTGACGCATGGGGCTTGGAAGTAGATTTGGCATATACCAATTCGCAACAGGCACTCGACGAACCAAACTCGGCTTGCGTCCTGACTCCAGATATTAAAGGATTGCCTGGCATTGGCGAACCCGGCGGGGGAGCATCTGTTATTGTCGATAACAACACACAAGAATTCTCGGCCCTGCAATATGCGCAGCCAGGGGATAAGCTGTATATCACAACAGTCTACGGCGAATTCATTTATGAAGTGTCCGCAACAATGCTCGGCATGATATATGACGGTCAAACCATAATCCTGGAAAACAATCAGAATCTGATGGATTACTGTACAAGTGGGGCCTATAATGGCATCGCAATGTATACAGCATATCCATTCGACAATTCCGAGCCGGATTCCAACTACTGTTTTGTTGTGTTGGCCCGCCTTGTGGACGGAACTTCGATGACGCTCTGATGAACTGGTGGATAAAATGAATTCAGCCTTTCTTGTTATCCAGCACATCATATCGGCAATATCCTCCAATCTAATCTTTTACTTTCTTGTCCTTGTATTTGCGGAATGGACATTACGAATTTTGACGAATTTCCTTGTCGCATATTCATTTGGAAATAAAGCCGCTGATGTGTATGATGGAGACTTGACGTTTCTTGGTGTTATTCATCATGAATTATCACATGCTATTTTGGCCTTATTGACTGGCGCTGAAATAACGGGGATGCGACTTTATATTCCAAGATGGACACGGAATCGTTCAGAGAATCCAAGTTGCCTGGGATATGTGTACTTTGCAACAAGAGGAATTCAGCCTCTACCACTAATTCAGAGACTAGCCACAGGATTTGCGCCGGCATTGTTGGGGACTGCTACATGTGTATTCTGTTCAGCGTATATTTGGCATGAATGGAAATCTGTTGGGTGGATGATTTTCAAGGAACCGCTTATATGGCTCACTGCCTATGCTATCCTGAGCATCTCGCATCATGCCTGTCCAAGTGGGCCGGATATGAAAGCCGCCGGGATTAGCCTTGCCGTGGCATTCACTATATGTATCTTGTTTCCGATGTCTGCGGAGCTATCAGCCGACATACAGCATGCAACTATGATTCTCTTGATTTTTGTGACATTACCGGTCGTTCCATTTATGATTGCGGCCACAATCAAGTTCACTGCAAAAATAATCGGCGGAAAAATCGCTCGAAAAAGTAAGGAGGAAATTTCTTGAAACGCAATACAGCGATGGCCTGCATTTTGACGGCAGGCATTACGACGGCACTCGTTACGGGTGTCGCATTTCTTTTTACCAAGGATATGACCCGGTTGAAGCAAATGCCGGTCTCGCCAGAGCTCACACAGGAAGAAACCCATTATAACTATTCGTTTTCTGAAGTCGACCACGGCGGAAGTATGAAGGCTTATACAGGATTCTATTTTGGTGATGACGATGGCATTGTCCTGCACGGTCTCCATTCAAATGTGTTTGTGAACCTAAGCGGCTACGAACAGTTCGCCTATTTGCCGGACGAGAACAAGGTCACGTTCCTGGACAATGGCCTTAATTATGTGTGTACGATGACAACATTGGAACCGGCCGTCAATAATGGGGAGGTTGTTGTTTGGCAAGATGAAGGAGTATCCAAGTATTGTATCCCAACAGTGCTGAATGAAGACGGAGATGGATTCCTCGTTGCTACAGAAACAAAAGGGGAGCCGACAGAAGCAGAATTCCAGCAGATTCAAAACACGCTGGCGAATATTACCAAGCAAATTTCCCTCTGCACAGACGGTGCAGAAACCATCTCGATTGCCGGAGTTTCGATTCCTCTTTCTTCAATTTCCTCAATCACGCCAGAATACGTAGTGCTGGATGAAGGCGGCCGAGAATCTTACCTGGAAGTCTCGCCACTGGAAGCCGACGAACAGGAGAATCTGGAAAAAGTATATGACCAGTTTGTTGGTGGCGAACTATCGGTACGCTATACCGATTCCGTGACGGATACGCAGAGCGGTTATACGCCATACGTATTCTGGAACGATGGTGTTCGCTTCACTTTATACTGCAACGCGATTGAGGTGGCAACTTCGATAGCGAATGAGATGCATCTTGTTTGATATCAATATGGGCGTCCGCAAGGGCGCCTATTTTTTTGCGTAGGAGGATGTCGTTATGCCACCGGTACAAGAAGGACTACACCCGGCCGAAGACAAGATGCCGAAACCCAGACACCATCTTAACTGGATACCTCTGCTTGTTGCCATCATGCTTTCTTGTGCTTTTTTGCAAGGCTATTTGAGCGGCATTTCAGCAGGGGAAAATACCCATCATACAAACTGTAGAGAACTAACCACCGTCACCTTACCGAAAGCAAGCGGTGAGAGCGGGACGGCCTCATCAAATTTGGGTCAAATCTCGTTACCTCAAATGAAAGCCGTCCTGTCTGGTGATGAAAATGCTGTATATGATTCGGTTGCCGCAGCTATCCGGAATTTTGATGACCAGGCAGTGTTTACCGTTCGGTCCGAGACTGCAGTCAGCATGGAACGTGTTATCGAGATTGCCCGCATAGCACAGGAAACACCAGAATTCTTTTGGGTGGAATCCATTACCTGGTGTACTTGGACCAACAATCCAGACGGGACACGCACTTATACACTTGACATTACTTATTGGCTCACAAAAGAGGAACGAAATGCTTATCTCCCGCTATTAGAAGCGAAGCTCGCCCGGCTTCAAGACCAATTTGGCGCGTCTGATATTTTCGAGGCGTCTAAACAGGTAAACAAATATCTGACATACAATACCTCTTATGTACAAAATAAGGCCGAGCAACTCGAACATCCCTATGATACGATTCTCGGTCCCTTGATTTTTCGCCAAGCTATATGTTCCGGGTATGCCAAAACATATAACTATCTCATGTCAATGCTCGGCTATGAGTCTGCATACTGCCTCGGCTATACCGATGACAACGTATTCCACGCTTGGACTGCTATACGCGATGATGGGAACGTCTATTATACTGACCCCACATTCAATTCTACATCGGGTTTCTCTAAAAAATGGCTCAACCTATCGCGGTCCAATTTTGCAGGTCATCAGGAAACTGAAAAATATTGGTATCGTTAGGGTTATATTCGTTGCGACACGCGACGTATTGTGGTATAATATATGTATTGCAAAATACACCTCATAACCTTTTCCAAAGGAGAGACCAAACACATGTCGAAACGCATCAAGACCATCGTAAAAACCTGCGCCAAATGTCATAAGCCTTTTTCTACGGCTGATGACAACATTACCCTGTGCCGTGAGTGCATGAACAAAGACTTGAAGGCCGAAGCGGCTGCAGAACTGGCACGTCAGAACACTGTGGCTGAAACCCGCAACTGCAAGTATTGCGGCAAGGAATTCACCATCACGGTGGGGGAGAAGGAGTTCCTGGAAGAAAAGGGATACTCTCTGCCGAACTACTGTCCAGATTGCCGTAAGGCACTGAAGGATTACAAACGTGAGCACGGCGGCCTCTCTCATATCTGCAAAAAATGTGGCAATGAGTTCAAGTATTCCGTCCCTATGGTCCTGGATTTTGTTTTCAAGCAAAAACCGCTTTATGAAACCTGCATGGATTGCCATCGCAAGGAACGCGAGCAGGAACGTGAACATCGCAAGGGGCATTTCGGCAACCGCCGTAATGAGGTTTATGCCACGGCAACTTGCCGTGACTGCGGCAAGGAATTCGTCATCACTGTCGGCGAACATGATTTCCTTGTGAATCATGGGTATGAGAACATGCCGGTTCGCTGCCGCGATTGCCGCCACAAGCGCCAGGTCAATGCGTTGGTCACGGATATGCGCCGGATGGGTGAAGAGCCGGTCGATACCATCATCACTTCTGACGAACCTATCGTACCGCACGAAGACGCTGCCGAGATGGTTCCCGATATCGATGCGATGCCGGAACAGGTCGATGTTGCCGCTGCTACCGAAGCAGATACCTCGACTTCCGAAAGTCAGGAAGCCGAGGCTGTCAGCAACGAACCGGCAGAGGTGAATACGCTCTCTGGTTCCTTCGACAACGCTGCGGATACCGCCACCGATAACGATACAAACACCGAAACCGCCTGATTTCTTTTGCCCCAGTGGTCGTTCAGGCCATTGGGGCTTTTTCCGTACATATTATTCGCTTTTCAAAAAGTGAGGTCTGCAACGTGAACGACTTTAAAGTGTTTCTTCTCTATTTTAAAACCGTTGGCGATGATTCAGCGGCGCCGAGTAAACAATATCATCTCGACAAAGTCATCGAAACAAACGTTCGCGGTGAGACGACTATCAATAACAGTGCCAACCTTCTCAATATGGCTCAAGCTCTGGCATCCAAATGCGCTGAGAATATCCCAGACGTGAAAAATTTGGAGATGGTTTTGGGCCGCAAAAAAACAGTAACAGACTATCGTCATCTCTGTGATTGGCTGAATAAAGCCGATTCTGAACCCGAGCGACGTCGGCTCTGTACATTGGTCTATGTTAAGGATAGAAACGACCCGGATTTTGTATGGCCTGTTTTCCTGGCCGGCTATGATATCCGCAGTGAGAATAACCGTGCAGATATGGTCAAGGCGTGCCAGGAAATTTCGGTTCGTAAGATGGGGAAAGTACCAGGACGTGCCTTCTATGCCGATAATATCCAAATTTATTATCAGAGCAAGGGAAACGATAAGGCCGACGAACCATTTGATATTGCCTATGCGAATCTGTTCTTCAAGGAATTTGCCGAACTCAAAAAAGACTCGGCATCATACACGGCGTTCATTTGCCCGGCGGACAAAGAACCTGCAAATTGAACGACTGAGGTCGTAAGCAAAAGAGCGGTGGGACAATAGTATGCAAATATACCCTAATCGCGGTAAGCGAAAAGAGGATGGCCGATGGGTGACTGGCTTTTTCTATGAAGATACGCCGCTGTATGCCTTTGCTGAAGATGGGGAACGCATTCCCCGCGAATGCTATATCCTTGAGCCAGATTTCGCCGACTGGGGCATGCCAAGAGCTATGGTTCTGTACAAGGTCATCCCGGAAAGTATCGGCGTGTATACGGGGATGAATGCAAAAATGCCGGATGGCAATACGGTCCCGTTGTACACCGGCATGCGCGTCAATCTGACTGACATTCACGGCTATCGCAAGAGGGTAGAAATCAAGGGGCCGCTTAACGGTGCATTTTACTATGGCGGTGATGGGCAACAGGAAAAATTGCTCTGTTTTGCTAAGAATATTCTCATTATTGGTGACGCGGAATGACCTGGTTAAAAGGGGTGAGTCGTGACGTTTACCTTATCTGAAGACGAGTTTAACGAACTTCTAAAAAGGAATCCGGCTCTTTCCGTTAACCGACCCAGTAAAAAACAAGTCGACCAAAGAACGGAACAGCGGCCACAGAAAAAGAACAAGTACCGAAATTTCCCGGTATACATATTCCAAGACGGGTTTGTCTTTAATACTGCTGATTGGGCCGACGGGAAGAATTCCCTCAAAGAGAAAATTGCAGCGCTCATCACAGGTCATGGCGCTGTCAGTCAGAATTTCGACAGTGTAAAAGAATATTACCGTTACCAAGAGTTGTGCCTACTCGAAAACGCTGGTACGATTCAGAATCTTGAACGGCAGGCAGTACTCATTATTCAGGACGGCTGCGATTATCAAGGTGAACATCTTCGACCCATCAGGTATTGTGCTGATTTTCGCTATGATGAAAATGGCGTAACTGTTATCGAGGACGTTAAAGGTTACGATGAGAAAAAGAAGAAATGGCTGACAACACAAGTATTTGACCTGAAGTGGAAACTATTAAAAGCAAAGTATCCAAACTATAAGTTCCATTTATATTAAGGACGAGGACCAACAATGCAAAAGCAAATCAATATTCGCCGCAAGCGATATATCATCCTCCGCCAGGAAAAAGAACAGCTGGAAATCTTCTGTGGTCTCGCACGGAATATAGCACTAAAATCCCAAATTGCAAGGTGTATGAGATGAATAACAAATGTCAAAAAAGCCAAGTTGCTTTCAGGGGAAATAACAAAGCTCTACGAAAATACGAGCGAACTTCACACAAGGAGAATCCCAAATGGAAAAGCACAGAGACTAGTCCTCGCCGTATTGCTCTGTTTTTGGCATTCCTATGGCCGATTCTTTCTATTTTCATCACCTACCAGATAGCTGACCCTAGCAAGGGATGGTATGACTATGTATCCTGGTATATGTGTGTTTGCTTTCCATTCGAAATTGTTTTTGCGTCCGCAGCAATTATCTTTTACAAAAATGACCGAAATGCTTATATGGCGCCGTGTGCCGGTATGAGCAATACGGCAGTCATCTTTGAAAATAATAAGCTCGTGTTTCGATATGTGGAACAGGATTGGCAAAGCCAGGTTTCATTAGTCGATTTTGTGTTGACGCAAGACGTAAATATGAGCAGGCGAACAACCATTAACACAAAATATACTGAATACGAAATTCCTTATGCTGGAATCGAGGCCATTGAGAAAGACAAGAATCATCCATCCGAACTCGTTTTGACAGCCCGATGCGTCAAATATATACACAACAAATACCGAAACGCCCCTGCCGCACGCACTGCTTACGGGTGCTTTGAAAATTATCAAGGAAAACCTGCTATTGTGCATATTCCACTTCTATTTGAGGGTGGAGAATCCGCAGAAGAAAGTTTTCTGACTCTTCTAAAGGAAAAGGTCAAAGAATGATAGGACGACATTATATATACGGTATTGATTATGTCTCTGGCCCATTCAGTGAGGTCGTAGACTTCATCGAAGAAGCTCATAACGATAAATCCGCAGTCCTTATAGGCTTTGCGCCTATGACATCCGCAGCAAATGCAGTCCGGAACAAAGAATATCGGAATATTCTAAACAGTTTTGATATTGTCTGTATGGACGGCGCCAGTATTGTTCGAAAAGTCAAAGACGCTTGTTTTTGGCGAGCAGAGCGTTGTAGCGGTCCGGACGTTATGCAGGAAATTATGCAGCGTACGGCTTACTCGAACACTCGGCATTTCCTATATGGCACCAACAAACTGGTTCTGGAGAAGTTGCGCAATAAGCTAACCTCAAATGGCGCAAATATCGTAGGTACCATGGCACCGCCTTATCTTTCATTGAATGCGTGGGGCGACCGCAATTGGCGAGACGAAGAGTTTTATAAGGCCGTACGGAAGTGCCAAGCTGATTATGTCTGGGTTGCATTAGGCGCCCCAAAGCAGGAATATTTCTGTATGGCCGCCAAGAATGAATTGCCTGGAGTTAAGCTCTGTGCTGTTGGTGCTGCTTTCAATTTCTTATCTGGAGAGGTTGCTAGGGCGCCCGATTCATGGCAAAAAGCTGGTCTCGAATGGCTCTGGCGTATTATTCATGAGCCGAAGCAAATTGGCAGATATGTCAGCAGCGGATTGATTTGCTTTGCTGAACCCATTTTCAAAACCGTTCGAAAGGAGTGACTGCGAATGTATGACCCATGTTCGTCCTGTCCGAAAGGCGAATATAGCCAACCATATTGTTCGGCACAATGTGTGTATGGCAAAGACCTTGACGAACTGAAGATGCTGCGCGAACAAACCAAGAAACTTGCAGAAGTGGTTGGCGGAGAACTTGTACAAGGTATTGATGCTGACACCTGTACCATCGAGGATTTGCAGACGCTTCTGCGGAACGATTTTCATGCCATCGGCATTGTGACCGTTATTCGGGCAATCAATGCCCTGAAAGAGCAACGCAGAAACAAGATGCCTCTGACCATTGAGGAAGTCAAAGCTCTGTCTGACAAGGTCGAAAATAATCCCAATCAATGGGTCTGGATTGAGATTTTGGATTACAGAATATCGAAGCCCGGCTGTGGCAAAGTTTCCGCCTATTATCGAGTCCAGTATGACTACACACACGGAGAAGCTTTCTGTTGTGGGTATCCGGGCATAACATATGATTTTGACTATGCCGAGTACGGCAAAACATGGTTTGCGTACACACATCCGCCCACCAAATAAGCTCTCCAGCAATTTTGCTGTTACATATACCTCGCCAAAATTAGAAAGGAGAATTTTCATGCCCACACTCTACGTTGTCGGCATTGTCATTGCCGTCATTATCTTCTTGTGCATTTTCGTAACTGTATGCTACAAGAAAGCTCCTCCCACTGAAGCCATTGTCATCACGGGTCTTGGCCATCGAGAACCCAAGGTTGTCTGCGGCAAGGGCGCGTTTGTCATTCCGTTTGTTCAGCGCGCGGATACCCTTGATATGCGCATTATGAAGATGGACGTCAAGACCCCGGAAACAGGTGTCAAAACCAGCGAAGGTGTTCCTCTGTGGATTGACTCTGTCGTCACCGCACAAGTATACTCCGATAATTCCAGTATTTCTGAAGAAGAAATGCTGGAACTTGGTGTCGAATCGAAAATCGATTACATTACTGCCCGTCAGTAAATGGCCATTTCAAACTTCCTTGGTATGGAGGAAGAAGAGATTAACGAGAAAGTCAACGACGTTCTTCAGGGCAATCTGCGCGAAATTGTTGCTGAGATGTCTGTCATGGATGTTCTGACTAAGCGCAAGGAATTTGCACAGCGCGTGATGGAAAATAGTCGTCCGGACCTCGCTAAGATGGGCCTGGAGGTTGTGACCTTCACCATTCAGGATGTTAAGGACGCCGTGGATAGCTGCGGCGAATCTCATGGCGTTGTCGAAGCTATCGGTGTCCAGCGTGAGATGGAAGTCAAACGCGACGCGGCCAACGCCCGCGCCGCTGCTGACCGCGATATTAAAATTGCCGAAGCCAATGCCGCAAAAGAAGCCAACGACGCCGAGGTTGCATCTAAGAAGGCTATTGCCGAAAAGAACAATGAACTCGCTCTGCGTCAGGCTGAATTGAAGGCTGCCGAAGATAAGGCGGCTGCAGAAGCGGATGCTGCCGGCAAAATCGAAGAACAGGTTCAGGCCAAGACTATTAAGGAGCGTACGGCAGATGCCGAGATTGCGGCTGAGACCAAGAAAATCGAATTGGCCGCCCGTGCCGCAGAGGTTGAACGCGAACGGCTGAATGCCGAGGTTCAGAAGAAGGCCGACGCGGCATTGTACGAGTCGCAGCGTAAAGCGGATGCCCAGGAATACGCCCAGCGCAAGAATGCCGATGCAGCTCTGTATGCGAAACAGCAGGAGGCAGAAGGTATCCGCAAGGTGGCCGAAGCCGAAGCTGCCGGTATCAAAGCCAAGGGTATCGCCGAAGCCGAAGCCATGGAGAAAAAAGCCGAAGCCTATAAGAAATATGGCCAGGCCGCTATGGCTGAGATGGTCGTTAAGATTCTTCCTGACATGGCCGCACAGGTCGCCAAGTCCATTGAACAAATCGATAAAATCACCATCTACGGCAGTGATGAATCCGCCGCTAATAGTGTCGATGGCGTAGCCGGCAATGTCCCGACCTTGCTTGCCAAGACCTTCGATACAGTCAAGGATGCTACTGGCATTGACCTCGTTGACATTGTGAACGCCCAGAGCTACGATGCGCAGGTCAACCGCCATGTGAAATTGGACGTGGCCTCTTTGCCTGATATGAACAAGCAATCCTCTCAAGGGACAGAGTTGAAAAGCAACGGCACTCCTGATGCGCCGGTAGATAAAAAATAACCATCGTCTGAAGTGGCAGGCCTCTCGCAGATTTGTGCGGGAGGCCTGTTATTCGTTGCGACGTAAAGTGTCGAGTGGTATAATATATGTACAACGATTCTCTGTATTTTGCCTTTTGAACTATGTCAAAAACCGAATTGACGAGAAAAATTGAAAAAGCCTTGTTCGCTTGGTATCCAAAACAATTTGCCGGATGCCAGGTAGATACTTTCCGTCCAGGTTTCAGTGCGACTGAAGTGCCTGTCGAAAATGGCACGACAACAGGCGGTCTAATTGACTACGTTCGGGTTCAAGAGTGTTACCTCAACGAACAGAAGGCTGTGAATGATATTGCTAAAGTATCTGAAACAGCGGCTAAAAGAAGCGCAGGAAAGAATTCGCCGTGATGACATATTCTGATTTAGGGGTGATTTTTTATGTTGGCGAAATTGAAAACAGTTTTCGAACATCTTGGTTTTATCAGCTTTGCCGGGTATCTATTTTGTGCCGCAATGCTTATTTTAGGAAGTGTGATAAGCGCAATGCTTAAAATAAAAATGCCGTATTTCTTTGCAAATGCGACACTGCTTCTGATATTTTGTATTGTATTGTTTGCGCTAAGTCTTTTATTTTTTGTTGTATTAGAAAAGATATACGAAAAGAAGTAACTACTCGAAAGGAATTTTCATGTCCGTATATATCTTTGGAGACACCCATGCCGGAATCGACACTGCAAAGTTAAGCGCCCGGCAATTTCCCGAATCGAAAAAGTTGACCGAAAACGATTATGTCATAATTTGCGGTGATTTCGGCTTCCCATTTCTCACATCAGATATTCTGCCAAATTCAGAGAAAAATCCAAATTGCGATATTCGGTCCAGCCGCAGAACATACAGGTACTGGATGGACTGGTTTACCAGTAAACCATTTAACATCCTTTTCGTAGACGGGAATCACGAGTGCTTCGAATACTGGTACAACCAGCCAAGCGAGGAGTGGCACGGTGGCTTGATACACCGCTCGACCGATGCCCCAAATGTGATTCATCTGCAGCGAGGAGAATACTACGAAATCGACGGCCATACTTTCTGGTGTTTTGGCGGTGCCGAATCCCATGACAAAATGTTCCGCACTCCTGGTTTTGATTGGTCTCCTGCAGAATTGCCAAGCATGTCAGAATGCCTGCACGGATTTTCGACGCTCGGCAAACATGACGGAAAGGTCGATTATATCATTACACATACGGCGCCCAAACGTATCCTGTACGAAATGGGCTTTGATTCGAGCTATTTCGACCCTGTATCGGAATATCTCGATGTCATCTTAAAAAACACCAAGTACAAGCTCTGGTTCTGCGGTCATATGCATCAGGATATCCTCATTCCGCAATATCAGCTGGATATGCTGTATAATGACCATTTTCTTATAGAACGAGGGGTGTCACAATAATGCAGCACCCAAAAGACCCTGTTGACGACTTCCTGGAGAAAATGCTGATAACCTGCATCGTCATTTTCCTGTTATGCAGTCTATATTTTCTGTGGCAGTTTCTGTACCTCTTCTATCTGATTGTAGCGGCTTTCATCTGATTTCTTGGGGAGGAATATATTATGGCCGAAAAACTTCATCTCGGTGAATTCAAAATCAAGCCGGAAACCGAGGAAACGGTTTGGATGGACCGGAAACGGTTGACGGTATTCGCATTGCCAATCTCGTTCACTATTTACCGGCTGTCACCGTCTCGCATCAATATCCAAACAGGGTTGCTTAACACCCGCGAGGAAGAAATCATGCTGTATCGAGTGCGAGATGTCAGCTATAGTCAGGGCTTCTTTGAACGTTTGAGCGGAACCGGCACTGTAATCATCACATCTACTGACGCTACTACACCCGCTATCCGCTTTGAGCATGTAAAAAATGCTCGCGACGTCAAAGAACTGGTTGTCCAGCTCGTTGAAGAATGCCGCCGCAAGAACCGTGTACGCACGGCAGAGGTAATGGACGAAGATGACGGCGACGATGCTGACAACAGCGATGGCGAAAATATGGTATAATATACTTATCGCGCTGCAAGGTGGGGAGGGCTAGAATGTCTGATATTTTTGTGGTTGGTGATGTACACGGAAACTATCCCAAGCTGATTTCGGCACTGGAAACTGCTGGATACCAAAAGGGTGATGATGTCGTTTTTGTGGGCGACCTAACCGACCGTGGCGCTCATAACGCCCGCGTTGTACGATTTGTCCGTGACCTGGGCGAAAAAGCACATGTGGTCCGGGGCAATCATGAATATCAACATCTATTGCTTCTCCCCATGTACCAGACGATTCTTTCCTTCGGCAAGAAATATGTTGCTGCCGCTGCTTTGGTTTTCAAGTTTTTCAAACCTGGCGTCATTTATCCGAAAATGGCCAAGGACTGCGAACAATGTAAATGTTCTCTGGACGAACGTTTTGCCATCATCGATACAAGGCCAAGAAATTTCGAGGAAGCAGTCAGACGGTTCATTGTCTACACGCTGGCCTGGGAGGATGATTCCATGTGGAAATTGGTTGTCAGCCTCTTGGATTCGATGTGTGGACCACCGTATGATGCTGAGCACACGTTGTACGAATACTTTTCCGGTTCTGCACCAACGCGGGAAGCCTTTGAAACCATCTGGCGTAATCCATGCCAGGAAGTTAATATCACTACACCAAAGGCTGAATACAAACAAGTCACAATCACGCACAATAACCCATTCGGGCCTAATATATATTCTATCGACCTGCAGGCAGGGAAGGGAAAGGACCATACCGATATTTTGTATATCTTTGGCCATATCCCTGTAGAACACATTAACGAATTTGAAGACCATCGTTCACATTGCAAATACATGGATATCGACTTGTCACCCAAGCAGGTCGGCGTAATCAAAATTGAACAATAGGAGTGTATTGCGGAATAAATGCTAAAAAGAGCTAAACCAAAAACCGAAGTCACTGACTGGACGGACCATGTGTTTGAATTCCGTAAAGGCGGTGTAGTATACGAAGCCCGGCATCGAGTCTATGTTGACCAGGCCGATGGCAAGAAAAAAGTCGACGAAAACTACATTGCCACAAAAGAGGAAATTAAGGACCGCGCAGAGGGTGGATACAAGCCGTATCTGGATGGAAAGCCGTACAAGGCATAATATAAGGAGCATGGCATGAAAAAACTTTTTACAGCCATTGATAAATTGATTGCCGATATTCCCGATGACAAGGGAGCATGGGAAAAAGCGATTGAAATTTTAGATAACGATGACCTGGTCGAATCCATTATAGATAAAATGTCCGCTGGAAAATCATCGTATGGGTACGCCAAGGATATTTGGAAAGACACAAGGGATATTGAATTTGCCGTACATGTAATGTCAAGTGTGCCTGTTTATGTTATTGTCGCCGTTGACGAAACAGGCAAAGAAGAGCTTTCTTGTGCTACACTGTTGCCTGAAGAGGACCAGACGGATTTGTTTGGAGATACCAATATTGGCATTCCTGTTTTCATTGACTTCGAATCTGCGCAAAATCTGTTGTCCAGCAGTGAGGAAGAAAATAGTGGAAACGCTTTCGTTTGCCGTATCCCATTCGCTCTTTTGGTCGATAACCGCATTGGGCTTTTCGATGATGATAGCGCACCTGAACTTTTGATTCTCCTCAATGGCGACAACTCGACCATTATCAATCGTTTCGAAATTTCGCCCCTTATGTGCGCGTCGGCTTTCGCTTTGCGGACCTCATTTCTTGACGATATTGCTGAGAATATATTCGATTTGAATAAGCGTGACGATGAAGACGATGACGACGATGACGAACCATTTCTGCCAAAACTTCGCATCCTGAATGATTTGCCACCATGCTAATTTGCAGTCGGCAAAGCCCATAACCCCTACACGTCAACTTAACGAAGAGCCGTCGGAATTATCCGGCGGCTCTCGTTCGTTAGTTGCGAATATTAACAATTTGTGGTATAATAAATATATAATGAGCGTAATCTGCCAGCCAAAGAGGATGAACAGACATGACATATACACAAGCCGGTCAAGAATTGGTGAGAGCTTTGGATTTTGAGTACCTGAAAAAGAATTTTCTAAGCCATCCTGAAATGTTGAGCATTGTTATCCAGGCAGGGAAAGGTCAACATATCAGATTGTTTAGGAAATTCTGTCAAAAATTCCCCCCTCCTTTAGGCGGGGGATGAATTGGCCACCGCACTTTGCGCAGATTGAAAAAACGACGATTCTGTGATATAATATAGCAAACGACATCTCACAAAGAAGGTGAACATTGTGCCTGCAAAAAGGCTGAATCGCGCTATCAAATATAGAGCATATCCGACAGATGAGCAGGCAGAATTGTTTGCCAAAACCTTTGGATGTGTTCGTTTGGTTTGGAATAACATGCTTGCCGATGCACAACGTTTTTTCAATGAAACGGGTGTGTTTTTTATCACTACGCCGGCAAAGTATAAAAAAGAGTTTCCGTTTCTTAAAGAAGTTGACAGCCTTGCCTTGGCCAATTGCCAGCTTAACTTGAAAGGTGCATATCACAAGGCCCTCTCGGAACCCAATGTCGGATTTCCCAACTTCAAAAGCAAGAAAAAAGCCAAATGCTCTTATACAACAAACAACCAACTTACGACAAAGAAAGATGGTTCAAAATCTCAGACATTGTATGTCGGTCAAAATTATGTTCATCTTCCCAAAGTTGGTGATGTGAGAATTTGCAAACACCGTTCGCCAAAGAATGGTTGGCATATCAAGTCTGCTACCATTGAGAGAACGAAAAGTGGGAAATATTTCATCACTGTACTCTTTGAGTTTGAAGAAGTCATCGTACCTGTTGAGGTAAAAACCTCCATTGGTTTGGACTATTCTTCTCATGACTTTTATGTTGACAGCAACGGTGATGCAGCCAACTATCCGCGCTTTTATCGTAGAGCTGAAGCCAAACTCACAAGGGAGCAGAGAAAACTATCTCATATGAGGTGTGGCTCCAAGAACTACGAAAAGCAGAAATATAAAGTCCAGCTTCTCCATGAGAAGGTGGCCAATCAGCGCAGGAACTTCTGCCAGGAGCTGAGTACCGCGATAGCCAAACGGTGTGATGCTGTTTTTGTGGAAGATATTAACTTGCGCGGAATGGCTGGTTCTCTGAAGCTGGGTAAGTCCACCAACGATAACGGTTTTGGGTTGTTCCGCAACATGCTGGAGTATAAACTCCGGGATAGCGGAAAAGTCTTTATCAAAATTGATAAGTGGTTCCCATCCAGCAAGATGTGCCATGTATGTGGAACGCTGAATGAGAAGCTTGCTCTTTCCGTTAGAGAGTGGACCTGCTCCTGTTGTGGAACTCATCATAACAGAGACCATAACGCAGCAATCAACATTCGGAACACTGGCTTGCAGATGATGCAGCAGGCTGTTACCGCATAATACTAATAACTCTCTGCTATGCCGGTCGCAACGCCGGTGAAAGCCTGTTGTACTCGGTCGCATGGACGGTACCATGCCTAACAGTCCGTTGAGCAGGAATAATTTGTGAGTCTGCGGATTCACAAGCCCCCTCCTTTAGGTGGGGGTAGTTGACTTCTGAGTATTTCTCACGCAAGGTTCTCAAACACCTGTACGATGTCGGTGCCTTCAACACAAAACACAATCGTTTCAACGGAACGGTCGATTACGAGTTCATGCTCAAGATGTTCAACAAGCGTGACAAGAAGGGTATCACCGAAGCGCAGCATCGGAAGATTCGGGCTATTATTGTCGCGTCCATCAAACCGTATCTTGAAAAGACGTTGCAAGATAAGGTTACCCCTGCTTGAGAGGGGGCAATTCTTTGAGGGGGGAAAGTCCAGTTTGAAATTCAGAATTTTTCAAAAAGAATTTTTGGAAACTCCGGATAAGTCCTGCATCCAATTCCAGGACGGGAATGGCAAGTTTGTTCGCATTGTAAACTGATGTACGATTTGCAGCCCGTCTGGGATTAACTTTGCTGTGGAGCCGCATCCTTCGGGATGTGGAGTCTAAGGCAAAGCCGTATTCCCAGAGGGTTAGGCCCTCCTAAATAAATTGGAAGGAAGCCCGCAACTTTAGTCGTTGGAGGTTCACTTATGTTCATTTGTATCTCGGATTCAGCAAAAGAAATCCTGGACCGTCTCAGTGCGTCAGGGTTCCATGCCTATATTGTGGGCGGCTGCGTTCGAGACAGTCTGATGGGTAAAGCGCCCCACGATTGGGATATCTGCACCGATGCATTTCCTGAAGATGTTATTCGCATTTTTGGGAAAGAAAACACCATTCCGACCGGCATTCAGCACGGTACTGTTACCGTCAAAACCCCTGCGGGGATGTGTGAAGTGACCACTTTTCGTATAGATGGGGAGTACCTGGATAAGCGTCGCCCGGAATCTGTTTCTTTCGTACGGGAACTGAGAGAAGACTTGGCCCGCCGGGATTTCGCCATCAATGCAATGGCGTATAATCCGAAAGAAGGTCTTATTGACCTGTTTGGTGGCAAAGAAGACCTGGAAAACAAGGTAATTCGGGCTGTTGGTGAGCCGCGTAAGAGGTTTCAGGAAGACGCTTTACGTATTCTTCGCGCTGTTCGATTTTCAGCTAAATTGGGTTTCGCTATTGAACCCGATACGTATGAGGCAATGGGGCGAGAAATCAGTGGTCTGAGCAAAATTGCTCACGAGCGAATCGGCTCTGAGATACTGCAAATCGTAACGGCGCCGTATGCAAAGCAGGCATTGGAAGCTCATAACGGCATGGTCATCCGTTATGTTATTCCAGAATTAGAGATGTGCTATGGTGTAGAACAAAACAACCGGTATCACCACGAGGATGTGTTTTACCACATTTTGAGCGCTCTCGACAATGCAGAGACCTGCCATCAGTTCCCCGATGAGTGGGCTGACCCGTGTGTCAGAATGGCATTGCTCCTTCATGATATTGGTAAGCCGGATGCTAAGACGACCGATGAGAATGGTTTTGACCATTTTTATGGCCACGCTAAAATCAGCGCCGAAAAGGCCAAAAAGGTTTTGAGCCGGCTGCGGTGCGGCAATGAATTTTTGAATACTGTGATTGAGCTCATTGCCAATCATGATGCTGAATTTGTCCCAACAAAGCCCTGTGCCCGACGGTTTCTCAACAAGCTGGGTGTCGTCCAACTTCACCGGCTCCTGAAACTCCGAGAGTGTGATAACAGGGCACACACTTCCGCCGCCTGGGTAAAATTTAATAACCAGACGGTACCTTTTGCTGAAGTCTTGCAACAAGTGCTGGATGAAGAGTCTGCGTTCAAGCTCAAGGATTTGGCCATCAATGGTAAGGACTTGATTGCTGCCGGATACAAACCTGGAAAAGATATGGGTCGTGTATTGGATGCGTTGTTGGAAGAAGTCATCAACGAACAGATACAAAACGATAAAGCCACTTTGCTGCATCGGGCCAAGGCATTGTACCTAGAATGGCCAATGTCGCAAAGTAGATATACTAATACAGCCAAAGCATAGCAAACATTTTAATCACAACTGAAAATACGCTGCACAAGGCAGTCGCTTATTGGAAAGTAAGCGGCTGCCTTTTTTGTTTTGGCAAATTCGTATCTAAATCTAAAAACGCAAATAGCGAAAGGAGGATGTTATGCATCTGAAAGAAGTTGTTGCAAGACCTGAATATGATTTCTTGCGGACCAACCCACACCTCGGCGATAACATTATGTTTCTAACTCTCGGCGGAAGCCATGCGTATGGTACGAACGTTGAGGGCTCTGACATTGATGTCCGTGGTGTAACAGCAAACACTGAAGCGGAACTGTTCGGATTGTCCAATTTTGAGCAGACCATCGACAACGCGACCGACACAACTGTTTACGGATTCAAAAAGTATCTGAGCCTTATTATGAACTGTAATCCGAACGTTATCGAAATGCTCGGATGCCGGCCGGAAGACTATGTCCAAGTATCGCCCGGCGGGCAGCTTTTGCTTGACAACAAGCATCTGTTCCTGAGTCGCAAGGCTATGTATTCCTTCGGAGGCTATGCGCAAGCGCAGCTCCGCCGGCTCCAAATTGCTGTTGCCCGTCACAGGGTATCGCCGGAAGAAAAAGCCGATTTCATCTTGACGACTTGCAACAGCAGCATGAATTTGAAAGAGAACGAGCATGGTATTCCGCACGGCTTGTTCAAACTCAAAACCGCTGGTTTTAAAGAGAATGGCGACCCCGTTATCAACGTGTATGTTGATGATACTCAGGCGTTTCATGTTTTTGAGACTATGGGTATCCCTCTGGCTGAGATGAAGGGGTATCTCGGAGAACTGGCTGGAATCGTGAAAAGTTACGATTCTCTTGGCCGGCGCAATGAGAGAGCCAAGGACAAATCTGACAAGCAGCTGAATAAGCATGCTATGCACCTCGTCCGTTTGTATCTGATGGCGCTCGATATTCTCGAAAAGGGCGAAATCAACACCTATCGGGACAAGGACCACGACCTGTTAATGAGTATCCGTGCTGGAAAGTATATGCTCCCAGACGGGACATACGAACAGGAATTCTTCGATATGGTCACAGAATACGATAAACGACTTCAGTATGCTGGAAAGCATACGGATTTGCCTGACCATCCGAACCGCAACCAGGTCGAGGAACTGGCAATCGAAATCAACCGACTGAACTTGAGTCGCATGGGAGGAAGGGTGCTTAATGGCTAAAGTATATCCTCAACGCAATGATTGCGGAGTACCCGAATCACAGTGGATAGACGGCAAATGTGTTGCTTGTGGCCGAGGAAGATATTGTGATATGCGTGAAAAAGACACTATCGAACAGCGTGTGTACGACTGGTTTGTTAGGCGAGGCGTCGTGAGCAACGGAGCTATGCTGTATCGTTCTGAAGCTGTTCGGTATGTCAATAGAATGAAAGCTGCTAAGGCAACTGTGCCAAAATATATCCAGCGGTTCATTGACACTATGGACGAACAACAGAAAGGAAAAAACAATGAGAAACAGAAGTGATTTCACCATCACAACCGAAAAGACCGTACGGAACGGTACAATGTGCCGCATCTTATACAAGGGTCAGAGCGTGTATGCGTTCGGGACATGCCCGGATACGTATCAAGTCCAGCGACGGGGACGCGACAATGCGTTACTTGAAAACGCAGAGGTCACAATTCGTCAGTTGATGGCTGGGTTGGTTCCTTCGGCAAATGTACTGATGGATGCACTGGATGCTTGATGATGGGAGGACTTGAAATGACTATTCAAGAAATCTTGTCAAGATGGTTTGAGTTCAGTGGGTACGACCCCAACCAGCATAAATTCAATCTTTTGTCAAGCGAGTGGGATTACCACAAAGCCGGAGACAGAATCTCAGCACTGCTAAGAGACTATGAACCGTCCGGCGCTTTGGCAGTTTTATACGCCAAGCAGGTATTCAAAAAGGCTATGCAGGATACTCGAATTCGACTCTGGGATATCCTTGATAAGCCGGAAGAGCTCAAAGAGTACCAGGCAGCCTATGCGGATTTCCATTCTCCGGTCGTACTTGAAGGCGAAAAGGCTTTTGCCGACCACCTTCAGAAGGTCGTAGAGCAGATTTGCGGAAAAGCAATGCTCGGAAAACGGAATCTTGAGCAGGAAAAAGCTGTAATAGCTGATTCTGTTGAGGCTGTCGTCGAGAATCTTTCCACCCTCCACTACGACTTGTATCGGAAGGGCGGAAAGGTGAAGTCCATTGCCAAATACTCATCTCAAATTCATGTTTTCCCAACACTCGCACAGTGCGTATTGTCCTTGGACAAAGCCGAGGATGGTATGTATCTCTGCTATATCACGATGGGTGACACGGCGGATGGGTACTTTGGGTACTTTGTCAAAAGCAATGGAAATCTAATTTCCGCACACGAACGACCCGATGAAGCATACCCGGGGCAACACCAGCGCTCTCGAAACGGGCGCTGGAGTGATAGCAAGGCATACAGCATTTTCCCTTATGAAGCGTTTTCTTTCGGTGATTACGACTACAAGGGATACTCCCATGAGCACAAAATTGACGATTCGAAACTGCGATTCGTTGAGTTGTCTCCGGAAAGCTATATTCCCGTCATCCTGTCGATGGTTCTGCTCAGCAACAAGTTCGTTGGAAAGCCTATCGACTTGCCGCAGACCTACATCGACAGCCTGATGCCTGTTAATCTTCGGCAGGTCGAGAGCAGGGGAGTGGACATGGTTCCGTACCAGAGCAACGCTCTTGTGCAAACCCTCAGCTCGGTCAATATCGATTTTTCTAGGGATGATGTACTGTCTGGTGCGGCGGGAGCCGAGTTTGATTATGACAGCAACAAGGATAAACCATACTTGGAAAAGGGACATTTCAAAAAGCAATCTGGTTATGCACAGATGCTTGTCGATATGTACGGGGATGACTTCGAGTTAGATACAGCGTCACTGCTACGGTCCGATTCGTGCCTTGCTATGCTGCCAGAAAAATCGGGTGAAACGTATACACCTGAGTTTGTCGGGTCTACTGCAAGGATGCGAATGGAAGCGTATCGGCAATGTCGAATCCAGTTGGCGAACCACATCAAACAGAAACTGCTGGAAGAGTATATCTCCTTTGGTGGTATCAACGCCGTTACTGAGTGGTGGCGTGATGCGATTCTGAAACGTAAGGACGTTATCGAACAAATTTGCTGTCAAATCTATCAGAAAGAGGATGTCGCACATTGGGATAAGCCTAAGGAGCCACATCCCTATCTGAGTGGAGAAGTGGTAGATGTGGAGTGGAACCGCTCAAAGTACAAAAAAGTAGCGTGGCAAGGAATCGACGTCGCTGTCTTTCCAGATACCAGGTATAAAATTCCAGAGCTGGATTACAGCACACGGTTTTCTCTGTGTACATGCGATATCGACCTTCGCAAAGATTTCGGCTCTGATGCACAAGGAAAAGCCAGTCTCTGGTTTTTGATTATGCCAAGTAATTGGAGGCAACTTGAATCGTTGAGCCAGTGTGAGGTGCCAAACCTCGTTAAGGGCTGGGACCTTGCCGAGATACCATATGCAGGAAATTCAATTCTTGACTCGACTGATGCAGTTGCCGAAATTGAGCATCCGTTTAATGTAATGCGGCGCCGAAGTAATGACCCGTATAGCAAAGCTGGGCTGGGAAGATATGCATCCTTCTCGGTCCTTGTCGGATTCTCAAAGCGGCGGTTCAAAGCACTGTTGGTGGAAGGGGAAAAATCACATGAAGTTGTGTGACCGCTGCCCTGTGGGTGGATGTTGTCTCGACTATCTTGTATGACCTTTGTAAAGATGGTGTATCAGAAAAGGATATGATTAAACATTGGTTCGAATCTGAACCTGGACCGGAATAAACTTTTTAATTAAAGCCATCGGTCTGTTCTTATTGAACAGGCCGATGGCTTTTTCTAAAGTTTGTTGGTGTAAAGGTCGATGAAATAATTCACGCGCCCTTAATTCGTTGCCATATAAAGTGTATCGTGGTATAATATATGTATAATAAGAAAAGGAGGTCATCCATTTGGCCGTAAATTTAGTTAAGTCAAGAAATCAGAAAACGAACCGCGCACTGACAGCCGAATGGTCGACTCCACAGTGGTTGTTTGATGAGCTGGATAAAGAATTTCACTTTACCCTGGACGCCTGTGCGCAACCATTCAATGCAAAATGCAAGAAGTTCTATTCCCCTAAAGAAAACGGCCTGGAACAAAGCTGGAAAGGGGAGGCAGTGTTCTGTTGCCCGCCAAGTGGCGTGAAAGGACTTCGGCAATGGGTCGAGAAAGCTAGTGCTGAAGCAAAAAAGAAAGGCACGACTGTGGTTATGCTACTTCCGGTTAGCACTGACAGCCGGTGGTTCAAGGATAACATCTATCACCAGAATGGTGTGGTTGTTCGTTTCCTTCCTAAACGAGTCAAATTTGTCAACCCAATCGTTCCTTCCTGGGTCAATGGCAATAATGAAGACGAAACACATCCGGTCGTCGGTGGAATGCGTCCATCTATGGTCGTGATTTTCACTGGTAAGAAAACAAAATTTCGCGTCGAATAAACAATGAGGTAAAATATTTTGAAGCGTATTGCAGCATTTTTCTTTTCAAACGATTATAACCAGCAGTTCCACATGGAGACTACTATCCATCGGCTGACCTGTGACAACAAGGGCAATGCATTCGGTGATACTCAGGAAGAAACCGGCAAACTGCTCGACAATGAGCTTTCGCGAGATGAAATCACCGTCAAGGTATTTTCCGGTGCCCGCAATAATGTAGTAGGGGTGGCCAAAGCTACCTATATCACGGTCCGCCCCGAAAGTAATGTGTCGATGCAAAACCGAGTATTTGAAAGCGTTGAACAGGTCGGAAGCTTGTATGCGTCCATGCAGCTGAATCGTTTGCGGCTTTCTTTCACAAAGTATGACCCGCCGAGTACATCGGTTTTGGTGCTGAAGAATATCGAAGTCCTGCCAGAATATCGGGGCAAGGGCATCGCAACCTCTATTGTGGATTACCTGTTCCATCAGCTCAATCCAACCTATATGGCGGCGGTTATTGTTCCGGTCTATACACCGGTATTGGATACCACTATCGTCTCCCCGGCGGCCATTGATGTGGAAAGAGCCCGTGATTTTCTTCGCCGCATGGATTTTGAGCCGGGCGGCGACGTATCTGTCCTGATGGCCGGAACGCGCACTCCTATGCCGCTATACGTCGTTAACAATGAGGAGGCGATGCGATGAGACTTGCCTGCGTATTTGCCGTCCCGGATACTGAAATCCCATATCTTTGTGAGACCGTATTTCCCACTTTGTGGGAACAGGGCGTACAGACTATCGTGATGACCAACGGCGAAACATCCGAACACGACTACGCCATCGAACTTTGGCAGACTTTCGAATCCTTTGCAAAGAATGCCCATTGCGAGGCGCCGGCCATTGCTGATTCAAATTCTGACATCATGGACCAGCTCCTCATTTCTGGTGCGTGGTTCATGGTCATCGCTTCAGCCGACGTAAGCGGAACATTAGCTCCAGCCATCAAGGGATGGCAGATGAATCGCCCAGTCATCGGATATACGCGCAAAGGAGAAGAAAACGCCAGAACCTGGCAGCAAAACTTCGTCCGGGAACTTAAACGTACACCTCTCATGGGCGTGCGCAGTAAAACACAAGCTGTAGCGCCACCCCATGTCGTAATCTCTAACAACTCTAATAATCTCAAAGAAACTCTGAATTCTTTCATCACACACGCTGCCGACAGAATCGGCGCCTGACACTATACACCTTTTTCGAATACGGCAAGAGCACAGCTTTCTTGCCGTATTATTTTTGCCCTTTTTCTCATCCATCACTTTGAACTTGAGGAGTGGTTCCCAATGCACATAAAAATCAGACACACTATTTCTGTGATAATATGTTTTTTTGCCACAGTCACATTGGTGTGTTTCATGTCTTATAGGCCGCTCATGCATCACCTGAAGGAAGAGTCACTGCGATGGCGATTTGAAACGAAAATCAGCGCAATCAATGAAGTGGATGCCGCCACAAGGAATTTGTTTGTGATTCCGCATCTGTTCAAGCCTGTTCTTCCCGATATTGAAATCGAAGACCTCCCTTACGATGACTATGAATCGGTTAAAGAAGGGTACATTAACCGTGTTGATGAGGCCAAGGCAAATTTGGAATTGCACGAAAAGAATTTTGCCGACAAAGTCTCCTTTGCTGTAGCGGTCGGGAGCCTTCATCAAATAAACCAACAGGCATTGGATGCTGGCATTCCCAAAACCGGCATTAGCGACCTCCTCAACTATGTGGGACGAGGGAAAGCAGCTTTTACTGCCGAAGCAAAGAGTGCAGCACTTTATGAACGGGCCCGAGACGCAAAAACTGTGGCTGAAAAAGCTTACTTCGAATCTGTGGCAAATTACATGAGTCAAAAATTTGCTGCAGATAACCTGGCCGAAGAACTGGATGCCAGTATGCAAAAGCATCTTGAAGAGCTTGAGGCAATCCGAATTGCACAAGAAAAGGCGGCTGAAGAAGCAAGGCACCGGGAACAAGCCAAACAGTGGCAGGGCGTACCCGCCGGGGCCGCTGGGCGTCTTCGGATTCCCGCCTATGGCATTTCAATCCCATTGTATTCGAGTATGTCTCAGGGCGTTGTGGATGCGCCTAATAGTGCCGCCATGTTCGGTCTTAACGGCCTCACAGTAATAGGTGACCACTGGAATCAGGATGGATTCGGGGCTGTGCGTAGCATGGCGATTGGAACCGAAGTGTATATCGACTATCCCGGCGGGTCTGTTGGCCAATACCACGTGACTTATCGTGGTACGGGCACAAACGCCTCTACCAACCTGCTATTCTCTGATGGCTCACCAGTAGACGCTCGATATGGCGGGCTGGTCCTTTATACCTGCCTCTCAAATTGGCAAAATGTTTCCATTGTATGCTGCGGATAATTCTTTAGAAAGGGGTGGCGGGGAAATGCCTCAAATCATTACGGCGGATAACCCGCCTATCCTTCAATCAGTACTATTCCCGTACCAATGCTTGCTTCAGCCATTTGCAAGTATTGACCGAATTCCCAAAACCGGTTCAAACGACAGCTTATATAACCCAAAAAGCAACAAACAGTACGATTTCGCTGAACAACAAAAGGTCGCAGAAATTGCCGAAAGCTGGTTTATTCAATATTCAATGGAACAGCAGGCAAAAGGGATAATTGAGTCTTTTGATGACGTGCGTAACGTCAAAGAATACCAGGACAAAGATGTTGATTTCGTATATCATTACCGTAACCGGCCTCCTGTAATGATTGAAGTTAAAGGCGACCGGCATGAACTTAGAAATCTTTTTGCCGAGACTGTCGTTCCATCTTTTTATACCGACAAGGAAACCGGCAACGTCGTCGACCAGCGTGCCAAGCCTGGATGGCTGTTCGGTTCAAAAGCTGATTTTGTTTTTTACTGCTTTATACGGTTCGATACCATCTATATTTTAAACCTGCGCCGCTTCTCACCTTGGCTTTGCAATTGTTTAGCAACGAAAGGGGTGCGAAACAAATTTACCTCATGCGCTGCACATAATTTGCACAATAAAGATGCCCCATCTGACAACTTTTATTACGGCATGGGATGTCTAGTACCTCTTTCGGTTTTAGAGTCGGTTGAAGAACGTCTTTGCAATAAAATCATTGCCGAACCGCCAGGCATAATCGGCGTATACGAAAATCGAAAAGAAAGTGAGAATCTTCATTATGCATAGCTTTTACAAACTGACCGGCTTACTTCTTGCGGGATGCCTTTTTCTGACTGCTTGTGGACCGAAGAATAAAACGACCGTTTCCACGCCTGAATCGGCAACGGCTGAAACTGCAACAGGGGAAACAGCCTATAGCGCGACGTTAGACGATAACGGGTACTATACGGGCATCAAAGCAACAGATTATGTACAATTGCCGGATGATTACGACTCGATTTCTGTTCCCGCAGAATATGGCGAAGTATCTGAGGAATCAATTGACAATAACATCCATGAACTCACTATCAATATGGGGACTGCCACACAAATCACCGACCGCCCGGCGGCTGAAGGAGATGCCGTCACAATTGATTTTGTTGGGACTGTGAATGGGGTAGAGTTCGATGGCGGCTCGGCAACCGGCTATGTGCTGAAACTTGGCAGCGGAGACTTCATCGCCGGCTTTGAGGACCAAATCATCGGCCACAATATTGGCGACACTTTCGACGTCAATGTTACATTCCCCAATGGCTATGGCCAAACAACTGATGCCGAAGGGAACACGATTGACCTGTCCGGTGCCAACGCCGTCTTTACCACAACCCTGAATGATATTACCGTATACTCACTGACCGATTCAGACGTCACAAAAGCATTCGCAGGATACACTCTGGACGACGGTTCTATTATCGACACAGTGGATAAAGCACGAACGTATTTCGAGCAATATGCCAGATACGAATCTGTCGTGTCCTACTTGGCCGATTATCTGATGACCAATTCGGCATTCACAGAAGACATCCCTGATGAAATAGTCGAAAATGAGTTCGAGATGGAAGAAACTTATATCACAGAATTGGCAGCCAATAACGACATGACCGTAAATGAAATTCTGCAGTCAGGCGGGTATGATGATATGGATGCTTATCTGGAGGCAAGTGAAGAATACATCCGGCAAGACCTTCAGTACTGTTTCATTATTCAGGCTATCGCGGAGAAACTCGATATTGAAGTAACTGAAAAAGATATTGAAAGTTCGTATGGCGCCGATGCCGATTCTGCAGTCGCCACTTATGGAAAAGGATACGTTGCGCAGCAAGTATTGACTTACCTGGTGATGGATGAGCTGTATACCAATGCACAAATTGGATGAATGACTGGTCTTCATCTCGCCCTAACGGAGTGTCCTTTCCCAACGTATTCTCAAGAACAGCAAATCCGCTTTATTTGTTGCAATTACAGTTGCGATGTGGTATAATATATATACAGACCGATGAAGCCTGTTGCATATCCTTTCCTATATGCGCTTGAGCAATAAGCTGGACGACCGACGGTACCAGGGAAGACGAAACCGTCACCACCATGCTAGAGTAGCTCAGTTGGCAGAGCGGCTGTTTTGTAAGCAGCGGGTCGCAGGTTCGAGCCCTGTTTCTAGCTCCACCATTCTCGCATATACATTCTTTGTTTGAGGTTGCTGTCCTTTCTTACCATGACCCACATGGCGCAAGTGCTAAGCAACCGCCCGGCAATCCCCATGGTTTTGTTGCTGGGTTTTCACACGGCACTTGCGCAAAACCGCTATATAAATTCGGGACCGAGGGGCGAAGGCGGTTGCGGTCCATATATGCCGGGTTAGCTCAGTTGGTAGAGCGACAGTTTCGTAATCTGTAGGTCGTCGGTTCGAATCCGACAGTCGGCTCCACGTTTCTCTTTTGCGTCTGTATTGTACAGCCGTTTTGTTCTTCCGGCATGAACCTCCTTCGAATGGGTATCCATTCTAACACGAGTGCTTGCAATGGTGGCCGGAAGACCCTGGGGATGGGGTAGTTTCATGGCCATTGCAAGACAAGCCGTGCCGAACAATCGGCAATATTTGCATGGTGTGTAAAGACGGCTGCTATGCTCCTCTGGCAGATGGGGAAATATCTGCTTGCTGCTTCTGAATGGCTGCCTCCACGCGGCGAGCGGTGGTAACGATGTCTGTTGGGCATCGGCCAAAGCCATTGTATTGTGTACGGCCCTGTTTGCTGTATGCAGTCATACTAAACTTCCGGAACTCCTCTGCCAACAGGCGAGCACGAGATGCCCGGACGACAGCCGGAAGGCCTTTCTTTGTTGGGTGCATTTTCTGTTGTTCGGGCCAAGCCGTTTCGAGTTTTATCGAAGAACCACGTATGGTGTGCAAGGCGGCTGCCATACCCCTGTGGCGGGCGGGGAATAAGTCCGCTTGTTGTTTCAGATGACTGCCTCCACGTGGCAACAGCGGTAACGAGTGTATTGGCTCATTGGCAGAGTCACCGCGGCACTCGGCTAAAGTCATCATTTGGGAGCATAGCTCAGCTGGGAGAGCATCTGCCTTACAAGCAGAGGGCCAGCGGTTCGAGTCCGTTTGTTCCCACCATTATGCATCGGTCGTACAACGGCTAGTATACCAGCCTTCCAAGCTGGGGACGCGGGTTCGATTCCCGTTCGATGCTCCAGTCGGGTTTCCGACCATTTTTCTTCTTCCTTTCTTTTTCTTTCTTTTGACTCATATGCCGGGTGATTGGCGGTACCGGGGCAGATATAACCGCCACCA
>UMGK01013438.1_pt1 | contig 48121 bp, 51 predicted proteins | sample 1965251 | NCBI WGS metagenome assembly UMGK01 (sample SAMEA4836070, study PRJEB28245) | human gut metagenome | biome: gut microbiome; material: fecal sample | place: Denmark | collected 2008 | reverse complement strand
CAGCCTCCGATAAGGCAATGTTCAGAAAATATATGATCGATTCTGTAACCTACTGGGCAAACGAGTATCATATTGACGGCTTCCGTTTTGATTTAATGGGCTGTCATGATGTTATTACAATGAATAAAATCCGAGAAGCTCTTGACCAAATTGATTCCAGAATTTTAATGTACGGCGAGCCTTGGATGGCTGACTGGATGGGCAACGGCATAAACGGTGAATATGCCTGTACATCACAAAATTCTTTTAAACTTGATCCTAGGGTAGGAATGTTCAGCGACAAAATAAGAAATGCCCTGAAAGGCAGCTCCGACGATGAATCAATAGGATATATACAGGGTGCAACAAATGTAAATAATCAGATTAAGTCCGGTATGATGGGCGGAGCCTGCGACACCTTTGGCAGATGGTCAAGGGAGCCGGCACAGTGTATAACATATGACTCTGCCCACGATAATTTAACACTGTGGGACAAAATCCTGAAATCCAACGGCAGCAACGATTTTAACGGCCATAACTCTATTTTGCTGGCACAAAACAAGCTGTCGGCTGTTATCGTTCTTACATCACAGGGAGTGCCGTTCTATCTGGCCGGTGAGGAATTTGCCAGAACAAAGTACGGTGACCACAACAGCTATAAATCTGCCGATACTGTAAATAAAATAGATTGGACACGGGTAATGCATTATAATAACCTTGTTCAGTATTATAAGGGCTTAATGGCTTTGCGTTCGGCATATACTCCGTTTAGAGAGGGTAACGATGATTCAATTAAAACTACCTACTTTGTAGAGAATGGCAGTGCTATTGGTTATACTATTCAAAACACTACGGCTAACGCTGAAAATGAATGGGGAATTGCCGCTGTGCTTGTTAATAACAGTGCCAGCCCAAAGGCACTAGATTTGAAGGTAAACGGCGGCAGTGTACCTTCAAGATGGGCGGTGGTAGTAAACAGTGACAGGGCAGGTATTGAAAGGCTGGGCACTATAAGCGGCAGTACAATTAATGTTCCGCCACGAAGTGCGTTGGTGCTTGTTGACGACGCAACCTTTGACAGATTAAAGGTAAAGGAAAGGCACTACAGCACTGTTACCATAAAACATATTGACAAGGACACCGGCGAGGTTGTAAGGTCGGTTGCATCTCATTATATTAAGGGTACAACCTATAGAACCTACCCGTGCAAGGGTATATTGTTTGACTATACGCTGGTAGACTCGGAGGGTGAGTCTTGCGGTATAGTGGGCGATAAGGATATAGAGGTAAAGTACTTCTATCAAAAGGATGCCCGTGAGAACTTTATTTTGGAAAGACGACAAATAACAGACGACGGCACACCTGTAACAGCTCCTGTAATAAAGAAGGTAAAAAAAGGCGACAAGTATGCTGTTAAACCGGAGGCGGTACAGGGCTATGAGCTTGATACCGACAGACTTCCTAAATCTATTGGTACGATTAACGGCGACACTACAATAACCTATATTGACAAGCTTGTGCCGGCTAAGCCTCTCAAGGTGCATTATTTCAATCATAACAACTGGCTTGCACCGCATATTTATATTTATGACGACAGAGGCGGCTCTGCAAGACCGCTGTCAGAGCAATGGCCGGGTGCACTTATGAACTGCGAAAGCGACAACGGCTGGTGGAGCTTTGACGAGGTAGACATAGACGAAGCACAGGTTATGTTCAGCGACGGCATATTCGGTCAGGATCCGGCGGCAAATCACCCCGGCTACGCTGTTGCCGGTGAGGTTTGGATAAAAAACCAAAGAGTTTATTTCGACTCTAAAATTGTTGTCAGCCATGTTGACATAAACGGAAACAAGCTGGTAGATGATGTTGTTATTGAGGGAAAAAACAAATGCAGCGAAGATACCTATGTTGCTATGCCTATAAAAGAGCTTGGCAGGGTGTTAAACAGTATCGGCGAGGTTTCGGGAATGTGGAGCACTACAGTAGAAAATGTTGTGTTTATCTATGAAACAAAGAAAAACAGCCTTCAGTGAGTTTTTGTTAATATAAGCAGGCAAAAACACTTGACAAAAATCTACAGCTGAATATAATTATTATTAACAGTACAAATATTTGAAAAGCTGTGAAGGGAATAAGACACAGTGCTTTAAGCTGCAGAGAGTTGGCGTATGGTGCGAGCCAATGTTTATGCCTGTGTGTATAGCTCATCCCGGAGTTGACTGTCCGAAATGTAGGGCAGTACGCAAGACTGCGTTAGAGGTCAGAGCCTTGTCAGAGGCTTACTAAGGAGCAATTTATTGCTTAAATTTGGGTGGTACCACGGTAACGCTTTGTGTAATATCGTCCCTTTTTCTTTGCTTGTGCAGGGGAAAAGGGGCTTTTTGTGATTAAGGAGGAAATAGGTTATGAATCAGTCTTATAAAAAATATAAACCCTTTAAGCAGATAAACCTAAAAAACAGACAATGGCCTGATAATGTTATAGACAAAGCACCTATATGGTGCAGTGTAGACCTGCGTGACGGAAATCAGGCACTTATTGACCCTATGAATTTGCAGGAAAAGCTGGAGTTCTTTAAGGCCCTGTGCGATATGGGATTTAAAGAAATTGAAATAGGCTTTCCGTCTGCGTCGGAAACAGAGTATGAAATTTGCCGAGAGCTTATTGAGGGCAACTATATTCCCGACGATGTTGCTATACAGGTTTTGGTTCAAGCCAGAGAGCATCTTATAAGAAAAACCTTTGAGGCTATTGAGGGGGCAAAAAATGTAATTGTTCATTTTTACAATTCCACCTCAACGCTGCAGAGAAAGGTTGTGTTTAAAAAGGATAAGGCCGGTATTACGGATATTGCCGTAAAGGGAGCAAGGCTGATAAAGGAGCTTACAGACGCTTACACAGGCGACACCAATATTAGGTTTGAGTATTCACCCGAAAGCTTTAGCGGAACAGAGGTTGATTTTTCTGTAGAAATATGCTCAAGGGTAATGCAGGAGCTGGGTGCTTCAAAGGAAAATCCTGTTATTCTAAATCTGCCAAACACTGTGGAAATGTGTACACCAAATACATACGCAGATCAGGTGGAGTACTTTATAAAGCATTTACCAAACAGAGAGGCAGCTATTATAAGCGTGCATCCGCATAATGACCGTGGCTGCGGCGTTGCGGCTGCAGAGCTTGCACTTTTGGCAGGTGCCGAAAGGGTAGAGGGCACGTTGTTTGGCAACGGCGAGCGTACAGGCAATTTGGATATTGTTACAGTAGGCTTAAATATGTTTACACAGGGTGTTGACCCTAAGCTTGATTTCAGTAATCTTCCAAAATATAAAGAAATTTATGAACGCTGTACAAATATGAAAATACATGAGCGTACACCGTATATCGGCGAGCTTGTATTTACAGCCTTCTCAGGCTCTCATCAGGACGCTATTAACAAGGGAATGGAATATATGAAGGAGTCCGGCTCGGATTACTGGGAAATTCCGTATTTGCCTATAGATCCTGCCGATGTCGGCAGACAGTATGAGCCGATTATCCGTATTAATTCCCAGTCCGGCAAGGGCGGAGCGGCATTTGTTATGGCTAACAACTATGGCTATAAGCTGCCTAAGCAGATGCACCCTGAATTCAGTAAGCTGGTACAGAAAAAATGTGACGAGCTGGGCAGAGAGCTTGTTCCCGGCGAGCTAATGGAGATTTTTGAAGAAAACTATATAAACACCAAAAGGAAGTACGAAATTGTAGGACACCCAACCGTAACTGAAATCGGCGACGATAAAATAAGAGTTACAGGCTTGCTTCGCACAGATGGCGACGAAAAGACTGATGTTAATATTTGCGGCGAGGGCAACGGCCCTATTGACGCTTTCTTTAGAGCCTTGGCAAGCGTAGGCGTATGTGACTACAAGTTTATTAACTACGAGCAGCACGCAATTTCCACAGGCTCAGACTCAAAGGCTGTTTCTTATATTCAGCTTATGACGCCTGACGGAAAGAGCATATTCGGTGTAGGTATTTCAAGCAATATTTACCGCAGCTCACTGTTCGGCGTGCTAAACGCTATAAACCGAGCTGAGCTGGAAAAGGAAAGCAATTAATTTTAAGCTATTAATTTTTTAATACAAAAAGTGTGTTTTATGCACCCATAGAAAAACAGAACGGAAAAAATAAAGGCAGCAGGCAGTTGGCATAACCAACAGTCTGTTGCCTTTTGTATATATGGTTGTGTTTTAAGCTGCGGAGATTGTTTCATCAGTGGAGGCAAACCGTTTGGTACGCCACTTTCCGCTTTTCCAACGGATTAGCATAAGCAGACCACGGAAGCATTCGTCAGCCGCAAAGGCTACCCACAAGCCGTAAATTCCCATATTAAATACCACCGCAAATATATACGAGCCTAATGCACTGATAACCCACATAGAGAATATTGCACAGGCGGTAGGGAATATAACATCTCCCGAACCACGCAGACAGGATATAATTACCAAATTGGTCGTTCTGCCAAGCTCCAAAATAATGTTCATTATTATTATATTCGAGCCAAGCTCTATTACGGTAGGGTCGGCGGTGAAAAGTCCTATTAGCTGACTTCTGAATATTATTCCCACTACAGACAGAGCCATAGTAATTATAAGAGCATTTCTGTAGCCTCTAAAGCCCTGCTTGTACGCTTCGTCCTGCTTGTTGGCACCTACTAAATGGCCTATAAGTATTTGCGACGCCTGACCTATTGAAACTGAAAATATATAGAAAAACATAGTTATATTTTGCACATATGTTTTTGCTACCAGATCTTTGTCGCTTAGGCAGGTCAAGACTATACCTGTAACTACCAGCTGCGACAGGTTGTATAAAAAGGACTCCAAAGCAGACGGAATACCGATTTTCATCATATTTTTAATGTCACCCTTTGGAAAGGGCCTTAACAGCTTAAACATTGACGGCTTTTCAACCTTTTTAAATACAACAACCGTAAGTATTACAGCACCAACTATACGGCTAAAGGTGGTTGCAATAGCTACTCCCAAAACGCCAAGCTTAGGAAAGCCGCACAGCCCCAGTACAAAGAAAATATCAAGCACCGTATTCATAATATTCATAACTACGGTGACATACATAGACACCTGCGTCATACCGTGGTTTCTGATTATAACAGACAGTGCATTCAAATATGCCTGCAAAAACAGAAAACCGCCTACAATAAGCAAATATTGACTTGCAAATTCAAGTATTTTGCCCTCGGCACCTATAAATACCAAAATAGGTCTGTTAAAAAATAACAGCAGGATGCTTACAACCAAGCCGCAAAGCACGCTGAAGGTTATAGACAGTGCCGCAATTCTTGAGGCGTGCTTGTTGTTTTTTGCACCTAAATTTTGAGAAATAAGCACGGCACTTGCACCTGAAATAACGGTAAAAACAATAGTGACAATGGATACAACCTGATTGGCGGTGTTTACGGCAGATGCCGCCAGATCGTCATATTTGCTCAAGACAAAAACATCAATAAAGCCCAGCAGCATAAAAAGTGCTGTTTCAATAAATATTGGCCAAGCCAAGCTGAATAGATTTAGCTTTTTCATATCCGATCCCTCTTAATATAAGAATTACTATAGTTATACTTATGCCGTTTAAACGGCAGCCGATAAATTATAACTGTGTACGCTTAAAAGCCGCAAAGGTATTCAGTATAAATCGCTGAAAACTTTCTGCCGCTTTATAAAGGCGTTTAGTATTAGTTTAAGACTTTTTCAAAAAACATCAAGCACAATTGTACTGAATCCTTGCACAATAGTCCTAAAAACCGCAAAGCTGTTTTACAATTTTTTCTGCCGCCGTAAGCATTTAATTTTGAAGTGTTGTAGCTTTGCAGAAAAAACGCAAAAAAGTTGCAGATAGAATGCAAAAAAGATAGACCCGTTTACATTTGCACAAATTGCATATTTATGCGTAAATAAAAAAGCAGATATCCATACGGCAGGTGATTTAACACCATTAATATGGATATCTGCTTTTTGCTTTTGTGAGTATATTTCACAAATCATTTCCGTAAAAAAGCACCATTTTACCGGTGCTTTTTTCTGTTTCCATGGTCTTCCAAAATTAGGTTTTTTCCAGTCGTTTTTACTTTGTCTGGAGTATATCCAAATAAATCCTCTGTAGAGCAATTGAGTACTTCACAAATTTTATTAATATGCTCAAACTTTATGCTCAGGGCTATCTCGTGGTATAATTCATTAATTGTAGACCTTCTTATACCTGTTTTCCGTGATAGTTCAGATTGAGTCATCCGGCGTTCACCTAATAATCTAGACAGATTAAACTTTACCATGTAATAACGCCCCAACGATAATTATAACAATCATTGGTATAATTTTGCGTTATTTGTGAAATTTTCCCGATTTACGGACATATTAGTAATTTGTAATGATCACCTCTTTGAAGTTTTTACGGTTGTTAGCGTTGGCTGAAAGCAAATTAATACGGTCTACAGAGCGTATTTTATAGTCTTTGTACAAATCACGAATAAAATCACAGTCATTGTAACTAAGAATAAAACGACCTTTAATTGTGCTTAAAACAGCTTTTAAACGATTGTGATCAGATGTTTTAAAAGTTGCAGCTGTATAATATTTTTCTGTATCAACATATGGTGGGTCAAGATAAAATAATGCTTTTTCTCGGTCATAAACTTTAATCAGTTGCTCAAAATCTCTGTTTTCAATTATCGTTTTGCTTAATCTTTCTTTATATCGTGGCAGCTGTTCTATTATTTTATATGTGCCTTTGGGAGCAGTGGCAAATGATGATTTTGTACTTCCAAAGCTTGTTTTTATTAAGTATAGATACCGTGCAGCACGCTGAATATCAGTAAGATTTGCCTGCCCTTCTATTTGTTTTCTATACTCATAGAACAACTCTCTACTCTGCAACCAGTCTATTTCTGCTTGCAGCTCATCGCAATTATTTTTGATTTGGCGATACAGATTAATTAAGTTACAATCAATATCATTAAAAACCTCAATTTTGTGTGGAGGTTTAGCAAAAAACACCCAGCCTGCTCCGCCGAAAACTTCAATGTATCTTTCAACATCTTTAGGGATTAGTGGTATTATATATTTCTTTAGTCTGCTTTTTCCGCCTACCCAACCTATAAAACTATTCATTTTATTTTCCTCCTATATAATAACATTTGGGGCGTTATTACAAGGAAATGGCAGTCACACAAATAATATAGGTGACTGTCATTTATTGTTTAAATCAACTTTTAATAAACCTCTTGTACATTGTCGAAAGCTTCTCCCAGCCGAAAATTGCCACAAAGGCAACGAAAAAAGCAGCTATAATTGATGCTGCAATCATATACCAGTGCAGCTGCATGTAGTTATATTGAGCATACGCTATATACGCTGCAGGGGTAATAATGACAGATAATACCACGACTTCTAATTGCGTTGGAATTTTACTAAAAAACGCTATTGATTTTGTCACTTGTGTAATAACGCTGACGACAAAAGCTAATGCACTAATTGCGGCTATTATCACTGTACCATAGTTAATGACATCTTCCATTTTATCAACCTCCTTTTTAATTTTCTTGCAGCAACTTTTCTATTGCATTTGCTGTTGCTGACCCTATTATTCCGTCTTGCTTTATCTTCGCTGCCGCTTGTACTTCCTTAATTGCTTTTTTAGTTCCGGCTCCGTAACCATATTTGCCGTCAGGCTTAGTCTTAATTGTACCCTTTTTTTGCAATGTCCTTAGGCAAATTTTTGCCATTCTTACACCAATGCCCCAGCCTTTGCTGATTTCCGACGGGTATATCAACTTGTTTTGTGCTTTACTTACAGCATTTCTTAGAGCAGTTATTGTACGCACTCCTGCCACTCCATCAACAACAAGACCATACTTTTTTTGTATTTCCCGTGTTGCTTTATCAGTACCGTCCCCGAAGCTGTCTGATTCATCGCAATTATTTTTGATTATGCCTAAGCTGTGAGCTTCCCTTATTAATGATTTGTACATAAGCACTGCGTTAGATTTGTTACCTTTTTTAAATTCCATGACCTCTTCATCCTTTCCGTCATCGCCTACCAGCGTCCAGCTCGGGCGATAATAACCATTGATTTTGCCACTATACAGCGGATATTGTTTACAACATACTGTTGATGATGTATTCGAGCCGTTAGCATTGCCTTCAACAGTGTAAACATATGTACTATCTACTTTGTATACTATACCGACATGGTCGCTATAGTATTTATCCATGCCTGAGCCTTCATATGTTCCCAGTCCATTCCAAGTGAAGACTATGACATCTCCTGCCTGTGGAGTACTATTGTAGCCCTCTAACCATTTACCTTTGTTTGCTGCAACGCTGTGGCGTGGTATTGACCCTGCTCCGCCTGAGAATGTAATAACATTTGCTAAATTGCACTCCCTAGCCACAGTGCTTACAAACCATGCACACCATGCATCTCCATACTCCGCACCATAGTCTGACATTACTTGGATAAAATGACTGCAGTTGTACCCTTTATATCCAAGTGCTTTGGAAACAAATTTTTCTCGTTTACTCATAAAATCACTCCTCAATTAAATTCTCACATTCAAGCGAGTATAGATATCTTACCTAACTGATCTGTCGCTGCTATAAACTGCTCAATTGCTTGCGTAAGTTCACTCACATACGGCTTTGCCGTATTGTCTATAATAATAGATTCCGTGTTACCGTCAGGCAGTGCAAAACAGCTAGTTGATTTATCAGTTAATGTTATGATTCTTTTCATTTATTAAACCTCAATTTGCTGGCCAATCGGGAAAGCAACATTTGTGCCAATTGCAATATATTTATTGCTGTTGGCTTGATATGCCTTGATTGGTGTAACCGGCACAAGTCCCACAATATCTTTACTTGTCCCAATCCAGTAATCATTTTGATTGACCTGAACTTTGTTTTCCAATACAAGTTGAGCAGCGTCATTTGTTGATTTGTGACAAACATTGAGACTTATTTTTGTACCTGTTGTTTTGTCGATTGAATTCGGTATCAATTCTGCTGCGTTCACATCCTTGATAGCTTCAAAAGCAAAACTGTTACTTTTTGCATTTAAGTCTTGATAGCTAATCACACCCCACAACCTTCCAGGGGCCAGTTTTTTTACATCAATGGGCTGCACATTAAAAATAAAACTATTATTGCTGCTTGCCAAAAACACATTTGATACAGCTCTGTATATTCTACGTTGAGAGTTGTCTGTAGATGTTTGAATTGTAGCAATAGATATACTTTGGTTGCTAATATAGTTTTTCAAAGTAACATTTTCTTGACCGTCAGTATCATAACTAACTGTAACCTCCTGTGTTGAATAGCCTGTTGATATTCTTGACAGCTTAAAAGTCAGACCGTCTGCTTTCATTTTAATAAAACTTTTTCCAATATCTGAATTATCGTAATTCTCTTCCACCAGCTGAAATTTTTTAATTGGATTATCAAGTAAAAAATCCCTTAGTTTTTGAAAGAATGACTTAGCCCAATCATTATTTGCCGTATACTCTCCTGCAATTTGTTTTGTTATGTATGCCATATTAACCATCAACCTCCTCATTATCAACAATAGTATTATCAACAATAGTGCAATCTGTGTCTGACTCTACCGCACTATAATTTGCTGTAACAATTTTTTCTCCTGATGCATTGCCAATCAGCTCAAATAAATCTTCGCAGCTTTTGCTGTAATATTTAATAGACATAGTACCGCCTTGCGTCATTTTTAGTCCTACGATTAAATCCGCAGCGGTAAGCTGTATATCTGTCGTGTCATAAGTAACGACAGTGCTTGTTAATTGATTAATTAACCGCTTATTATCTGCACGAACGAGCAATGAACTTTCGTCGTCATATGAAAAAATATGAATTTTAACCGGAGCATTGCTTGCAATGCTGTCGCTATCAATTTTGTACACTTTTCCTGAACTAAGCTGCTGAATGTCAGATATATACTCAAGACAGTTTTTGCATTGCTTAAGCACTGTTTTGTATGCTACATACTCAGTCGGTGCACTTGATTTCGTTATTTGCAGTTTATCGGGCGGCACAGATGTTGTGTAAAATGATGCTCTCATATATGCAGCATTACTATCGTTGATACAGCTGTCCTTGTCTGAAACATTCTTTATAAGTCCGTCTGCTGATTTTGTTCTATAGAGTTCGTAGCTTTCACAATACGCCTTTGATGTATTGTTATAGAAATACAATTTAACGCCTGGCTCGATTGGTATATAGTCTGTTGTATATGTATTGGAATGAGGCTCTATACTGCCATATGCATCAAGCCAGCCGGGGGTAATTTTTGTATAGTCAAAAAGATTACTGCTGCCTGCTTCGGATATGTCGTCGATTTTACTGTCTGTAATGTCTAAACGCCTGCCAAGCACATTAAATCCGCCACGAGCTTTTTGCAGCTCGCTTGATACCGTCACCGGCTGAATTTTATTGTTGTAGCTACTTGAGCAAGCGTTTAGAAATGTTTGCCACTGCCGTTGCCACTCCTGTAGCGTCACTGTGTAGAGTGCTTGACAGTATGTGCGCTTATCATAAACCGCCTTGATGCTGCCTCCTGAAAGCAGCTCTACATTTGCAATAATAAGATATTTTACATTTGCCGTATCTGTTGCAGGCGGATATTTATCTTGCTGGCCGGGCAGCCATACAGCGTTTATTTTGCGTTCCTCTTTGTCTAGCTTTAACGCAATTGTGTCTTTACGCTTTGCGATATTTTGTGTTGGATTCGCAAGCGTTAAGGCCGCATCATTGTGATACCAGTGTCCGTCAATTATCGCATAGCCCTTGGTAACCACCACTTTACTGCCTGTTGAGTACACACTCAAGCTGCTTACATTTACAACTCCTGTCGAAAAAAATGTACTAAAAAACTCCGCAAAGTTATCTGCGGAGTATGTGAAGTCGCCTGCGCCATCACCTTGTTTACGATTAAAAAATCTTGATATTTCCGACACTTTTTAAAACCTCCTTAAAATCATTTTAAAAATTATTTAACAGCCGGTAAAAAGCTCTTTATAACACGATTCAAATGTTCCGGAGCTGTACCAAATGTTAAGTTTATGCTTATTGACTTAGCCTCGTAGCACTCTTCAATTTCCGTTATACGCTTATCCACTTGTATGTTAAGCTGTCGGTCTGCTGTCGTGACCAAATCGCCTAAATCAAAATCTCGCTCGTATGCGAAAGAGCCAGCCGGATTGTAGCTGGCTGTTATGCTTGCTTGTGTTTTGTAATCCAGCAGCTTATGCTTCCCTTCGTCCGATAGTGATAGACTTTCGTCCGTTTCGGCAGCTTCCAGCGTGCCACAATCGATAAAAACCTCCGAGCGCTCAAGGCCTGTTGCCATAGTGTTGTCATTGGTAACTGCAATAACAAGTCTGTTTTCGTCTTCGCCGACACCCGCAGCGTACCCAACATTTTTTTGTTTTGTTGTGTCATTCTGTATGTCAAGACTATTAATACTCTCATATTCTATGGACATTATCACTCTGCTATTATCACTCTGTCCTGCCGTCCTGTCCACACCGGTGGATATATCAAACACAAGTGTTTTATTTGCAGTATCGAGCCACACCCTATAGCCAACATCTGTGTACTCACATATGCTTTGTAAAACCTCATCAAGTTGATCATATCTGCTAAGCCACACAGTTTTATTGCCACGCAATTGGTCTGTAGCTATCAGCATATCAATGTGCCTTGGGTCATTTTGCTTAGACGGGAAGCACGCTTTTACAAAGCTTTTTAGCACTGTTTCTGCCGGCACAGGAACAACTGCTTGCCCTACTGCTTTCTTTGGCACACAAAAATAACCGTGGTTTGCATTATCAGTGTACGGCAGCACAATGCGCTGTGTCATAATACCGTTAAGATGATATCCTTTAAGTGTTGTCGTTATGCCCTCCGGACCGGCATTGCGTGTAACCGACTTGATGATACCTACTTTATCAGCGTTATTGTCAATCATGATGTAATTACCAATTTGTGCGTAAGGGTGTTGTCCTATTAAGTGTATCTCAAAATCTCCATAGCTCTGCCATGCTCGTTTAAAGCGCAGGGATGTGTACACATCAAGCTCACTTAAAAATGTAAAATCATTTGACAATATCTTTATACTAGGATAATCCATTTTTACACACCTCCGTATAAATTGTAATAGGACAACACTAGTGTTGCCGCAGTAATACCTTTGTTTGATGTGTATGTTATGACATTTTTGCCCGGTTGCAGTTGCCAAAAGACGCTTGTCGGAGTGACAAGGTTAAATGCATCGGTTGTAACACCGTCTTTGTACAGAGTTACACTTTTTGCACCCTTTTTTGTACTAATCGTAAGACTGTCACCATCGTTTAGCTCAACATCTGCAATTTCTATTTGCTCTTGTGTTGTTTCGTTTTTTACAATAGGGGATATCAAATTGCCGGCCAGTGTAATTGTCACAGGCGTTGGCTCTGAGCTGTTGCAGTAAACCACTGTTGTGGTGCTGTTTTCTGCAAAGCAAACAGTGTCTTGCCATACAAGCGGAAAAGAAAAAGCGTTTTCTTCAATGTGATAAGACATTTCTGTTGCCATAGGCTCCGTGTCACTCCAAAACGGATATGGACAGTAAAACTTGATATTACATTTGTTGTAATTTTTAACCCGGTCGCTGAAATCTCCAGGCAACAGGGGATATGCATCAGCTTTGACTGTAATATAGTCGTTGCTATAGTATAGGGTGCCGGGCTGTTGTGTATTTGACAATGCAGATATTAGCTTAAATCTGTTTGCGTACATCTCCGCCTGGTCACTGCCACACACCCACACGCTTGCAGGCACTTCTCTTGCTTCTGTCCGTATGTGCTGTACAAGTGTGCCGTCTACATTGCCAACCTCTGCGGTTACAAATGTTTTTTCAACGCCGCCTACTCCGGTGAGTTCTGCCAAAATAAAAGGCGTGCCGAATTTTAACGACACGCAATCATCAGGATTGCCATAATTACCGTTAGGCTTGACATAGACAAGCTTTTGCATTTTATCACTCTCCTTTTTATTGCTTAAGCTGTGCAACAAGCTTTTGCGTTACTTCCTCCATTTTCCGTGCCACCTGTACAGGTGATTCCACCGGCTCGTTAAAATTGACTGTTAAATTAACCTCCGGTACTGCAGATATGTTATTGAGCTGTTGCTGATATTGCTGTCTGCTTGCCCAAAATTTATCTACCGCCTCATTTGCAACTTTTGATGTAGTATTGCTGTAGTACTGCCACAGGATACCTAAGTTTTTAAAATAATAATCAATATTTTGAATTTTGTTTTTAAGCCCCCTATACAGCTTTTCACCAAGTGTTTGACCTAACAACTCGTATTCAGGTGCATATGAGGCAATAAATGCAACAATTTCATTCTGTGAGCTACTCAGCATTTTTTTATATGCACTATTCTCTAGGCTATACTGTGACATAAGCTTGTCATAGTTTTTAGCAATCGCATCAAGCTCTGCTTGCAATATTTCCTGCTGCTTTGAGCTTTGCTCCTTTGCAGAGTCTATTTGTGCCTGCAGTTCTTTTTTCTGTGCTTCACGCTGTTCATCCGCTAAACGCTTGCTTTCCTCGTTGTCTAAACGATTTAGCTCCTTGATGTATTGTTTGCGATTATAGTCGTCTTTTTCATACGCCAACAAAAGCTCTGTAGCTTGTCTTTTGTTTTCATATTCTTGCCTTTCCTTTTCACTGCTTTCTGCATCTGCCAGATCGTCCAAAGCATCTATCTGTGCTTGTATTGCACTTGTAGTTTCATCCTCCCACTTCTGCCAGCTTTCGATAGAATCATTAATAACCTTTTCCTCGGCGTCTCTTTGCTCTTGGTATTGGTTTTTTAAAGCTTCAACAACACCGTCTGCCATATTTGAAAACTGGCTGCTGCGGTCTGACCTGGCACTTGACGATACACTGCGTATCTGCTCAAGCACTTGTTGCTGCTGCTCCGCTGTCAATTTATATGTATTATAGATTTTCCGCAGCTGCTTAATTTCTTCTTCATATGTTATCCGCAGGTGCTGCCTGCGTGTTGATAACGCATTTATTGCTTTATCGAGTGTTTCTTGCTGAAGCTTCTGTATCTCCTCCTCGTATGCTTTCTTTGTTTGATACAGCTTAACTTCCATGCTGCGTCTGTCTTCAACTGACATTTTGTACTTGTTATTGATACGCTGTAGCCACGCAAGCTCATCTTCTGCGCTCAGCTGATTCAGCTGCTTACGATGCTCAAGCAGTTCAAGCTCTGCGTTCATCGCAGTCTTAATTGCTTGTGCTTCTTCATCTTGTATAGATTTTTTCAGGCTGTATATTTTTTCTTCTAATGATATGCGTTCTTCAGCTGTAAGCACATACTTGCTATACAATGTTTGCAGCCACGCAAGCTCCTGCTGTTTACTTAATCTGTCCATCGCTTTTAGATGCTCAATCCTGTCTGTCTGCTGTTTGTACAGCTCACTGCAATTTTCCTGCTGCTGTGTATAGATTTTTTCCTCTAGCGACATTCTTTCATCAGCCGTAAGCACATAAGTGCTGTATATGTTCTGCAATTCTGCAAGATATTGCCCGTTACTCATCTGTGACATAGCTTTCAGATGCTCAATCCTGTCTATCTGCTGCTTGTACAGTTCACTGTAATTTTCTTGCTGCTGTGTGTAGATTTTTTCCTCCAGCGACATTCTTTCATCAGCCGTAAGCACATAAGTGCTGTATATGTTCTGCAATTCTGCAAGATATTGCTCGTTGCTCATCTGTGACATTGCTCTTATGTGTTCAATATTTTTAAGCTGTGTATTATACAAGTCACTGTACGACTGCTCCTGCTGCTTAATAAGATTTTGCTGTGCCGTATAGATTTTTTCCTCTAGCGACATTCTTTCATCAGCTGTTTTTGCATAATTTTTAAGTAGCATTTGCAGCCATGATATTTCTTCCTCGTAGCTCATATTATTTATCGCTTTGCGATGATTAATGAGATTTAGCTGCTCCTGCAGCTTTTCATTGGTTTTTGCCGTGGACTTTGTTGCACTGTCTTCCTGTTTCGTAAAATCCGATAGCGACGATTTATTTATAGCATTTATTTGAGCTTTTGTTTGAGCAAGCTTATCATTTGATTTTTCGACGTGATTTTTTAACTGCTGTTGTTTTTCTTTGTAGTCGATTACCGCCGATCCGATGTTGCTGTATTTTTCAATTAGCTCATCATACTTAGCTATTTTTTTATTCGCAGTGCTTATTTCACTCTCCAGCTCTGTTTCATCAGATCGAAGACTTGTAAGCATTGCCTTTTGCTTTGCCTTGTACAACTCTTCAACAGCTCGTTTTTGGTCATTGATACTGCCACTGCCTTTATTAAGAGCTTCCGCAAACTCCGGGTATTTTTGGATTAGATCCAGTGTCGTATTAGCGTCCAGCTGCTTGCTGCTGTCAAGTGTCTTATATGCATTGCTTAATGTCTGTGTTGCAGCTGTAAAATCATCAAGATTTATTTCAACCTTAGTTGATACCCTTGCGTTGTTGAGCTCTTCCAATTTAGCACGATAAATTGCGATAGCTGCATTACTTTTTGTAAGTAATGCTTCCTCTTCATCTGTGCGATTTTTCTTAAACACCAATGCTTGCTTATCGCTAACCAATGCCTCTAAATTACTTTGTATTATTTTTTTCTGTGCTTCTCTTACTTTCTCGCCATTTGCAAGCGATAAATCTCCTGTTTCTGCGATGTATTTTGTTAACTGTGGGTACGCATCGCATAGCTCAGACAGTGCAGCCGTATCAAGTTTTTCCCCTTTTTGTAATTTTTCATATGCAGATGATAAGCTTTCAATAGCAGTTGTGTTTTCACTTAAGCAGTCGTATGTTGCTTGTAATTTTTCAATGTTTTGTTCAAGTATATCATTACTTTTTCCGTTTACCGTATCGACTGCTTTGTCATATTCATCAACGATTTGTTGCCACTCAGATATTTTACTTTTATCAATAGATTTCATGTTATTAGATATTTGCTCTTTAAAGCTATTCGCTATATCTTGTGATATTTCATCGTCATTAGCAAGTTTATCAACATAGTTGAACAATTTATTTAACTCCTCATATGCATCCTTTGTCTCGACAGTTATCTTCCAAAATCCACCATCCTCCAATTTTAAATTTTTAAATTGTTTTTGCAGTTGTTCCCTAAAACTTGTTAGCCGATTATAATCAGCTTTTTCATATGTGTTTCCGACCACAAAGGTTTGATCTTTTGATAGCTCTGATTTAGCAGTGTTATATGCACTATAATTCTCTGCAATCACTTTTTTTGCCTCTTCTTTTTGCAATAATTGCAACTTCGTGATTTGATCATCAATTTTTCCGTTTACTAGATCTATGTTTTTGGCCTCACTACCAAAAGATTCAGTCAATTGACCCTGAATATTTACTAATTCTTTTTGAGCATTTCCTACCTCGCTATAAGACATTGTTACATTATCCAGTTGCGTTTTTACTTCTAAATATTTAGATGTAAAATCTTTGAGATTTTTTGTGCTTTCTTCATATTCTTTCGATGCTTCAACCGCAGCCTGTCGCTCTTTTTCTTTTGCTTCTTCGACAGTATTGTAATAATTAACAGCAAGAGTTGTGACTGCACCTATTATTGCTGTTACTCCTGTTGCTAATGTTAGAGAAAAATCTGCCTTGGAGGACATGGATTTTTTCATCAGATTAATATTTCTTACGATCGTGCCAATGTTGTCAACCGCTCCAGGTACTACAGTATTAAATGTCCGCAAACTAGATGTTAATTCGGTTATCACTAAAGTTGCGTTCGCTTTATCTGCTTTTTGGGCTGCCTTTTGTTCAAGTAATTGTTCTTTTTGACTTGCTTTTTCCGCTTCGGCAATGCTTTTTTGATAATTAGACACTTTTTTGTCTACATATTTATCTTGAGCTAATGTAGTTTTATCAAACTGATTTTCTAATTGTCTTAGTTTAATTATTTCTTGTTCATACTTTTGGGTTGCTTTCTCCAATATGCTAACCTGTTTATCACTAAGTTCATTCTTAGACAAAAGTTTTTCTTGTTCTGCTTTTAAACTTGATACTATTTTTCGTTGTTGTTCGAGCTTTGCAGCGATAATATTCAATTGATTTTCATATTGGTTATATACAGACATATCTCCAAAACAATTATTCATAATTGCTTCTAATTGTGTTGCTTCTATCCCGATTGCATCAAGGTATTCGGTAATTTTTTGTTTCATGCTTTCTATAGTTGATGTTTCAGGTACAATAGCAACAGGTATTTGTATTGGATTACTAGGGCTGTACATCTCTTCAAGTAGTTTTCTATATGATTCAGGGTCTTGTACCGTCGGTCCTACTGTTTTCCAAAAATATTCCATTTCCGACTGTACTCTTTTTGCCTCGTTCAGTGCAGGCTCGGCATCGGCTGTTATTTTTACAGTCGCTGTAGTATTGGAGACATCATTTAAATTTGCTTTTATATTTTCAGCAGTTTTAGCTACATCCTTTTCAGCTTGTTGAGTTTCTGCCTCAAGTACTATTTCTGCCACTAACCTACCAACATTTAGTTCTTCCATGATATTCCTTTCATTAATGCATAAAAATAACCATCCAACAAACATTGGATGGCTATTTTTATTTATTCTGATTCGTCCGCAAAGATAATATATATATCATCTATTTTGTTTTTGTTTTTTAAATTGTAATTTACCTGATAGACCACATCATTTCTTGTTATCCAGTTATACCAGTATCCATTTTCATTTTCATATGTTGTTTTCCTTAAGTCATTAATTATCTCATACCCGGCATTATTATTATCCCATAAAGGGACTATTGAATTAAAATACATTTTCAAATAATCAGGGTCAGGGTTATGTATTATGATTTTTGTCGGCAATTCAACATCTATATAAGATTTATCTTTTGCCCCATAATAGTTAAAATATACAACATTTTTTTCTAACGAGTAACAGTAGATACCTTCATCCTTAAATTTAACATAAATTCTCTCGGCAACTGTGCTACAATCTTCTTTTTCAAACTCTTTTTTAAGGCTGTTTACCTCAGTCACCTCATTATCAATATTATTTGACAATTTTTGTGGTTTAAGCACAATGCAAACTACACCAATTGTTAAAATTAACAGCACTGACGCTAAACAAACTAATACTAATTTTTTTGTTTTCATACAACCATCTCCTTTGTGCAAATAGTACCACAATTGAGACGGCTTTGCAATAATAATATAATAAAATTATTATTACAGTTTATTAATCAATTTCATCGGCGTATACCGCTTTTTGCTTGTTGTCGTCAAGTGTGTGCATGTCTGCATATTCGTCCATAACAGCAATAAATTCATCGTAGTAATATTTTTCAAACAGTTCCGATTTTGTAATGCCTACGCTTTGTGCAGCAGCTAACCAGCGTTGGAGCCACCAGATTCCGTTGTATTTGTTGTCAGCTTCCGGTAATCCTTCATTAGCTTCTGCACGCAAACGAAAAAATCGCTGTAATCATTTGCCTTTATAAATGCTGTAATAATTTCTGCGAGCTGGTTTAGGCTAAGTGCGTCTGCACAGTTAACATCAAGCAGCCTTGCTTCGTCAAATTCAAGCAGATTTGCAAGTAACCTACAGAATTCTGTAGGTACTGTAGTAAGCAGCCTGCCTATAAGCTCAAGTATTGCTTTTTTGTCAAGCCTGCTTATCTCATCTATCAGCTGTGCAAAATTTTCTGCGTCCGGAAATGCATTGTTAAAAATAATGCTTGGCAGATCATCTGCAATTTTTAAAAACTCAACATATTTTGCAACGGTAAGCTTGTGTATCTTAACCCCATGCAGCATATAGCTGCGTGGGGAAGACATATCAAGACTGCTGTCCTTTTTGTGTGCAAGTTTATTAAATATACTCATACGCTTATGCTCCTACAGGTGTTACTGTGTCAAGCCAGGTTAAAGCTGCACCTTTTGCAACATCAGTAGTGCTGCGAATCTTGCCGTCGCACTTACGAGGTGTTGCCTTAAATGTAATTGTATACACTTGTGCATCTGTGCTTTCGCCCTTGGTGGTGTGACTGATTGCTATATTAGTAGCCTTGGCAGAGTAGTATCTGTACAATCTGTAGCCGCCGTCGGCACGCAGGGCGGCAAACGCCAGTGCAATAGACGGGGCATTGTCAAGTGGACCCTCGTCGATGGAGTTGTCTTCATTGACTGTTGCTCCTGTCAACTCAGCAAGAGTTGGCAGCTCCATCTGTGCTACAGCAATTTCGAGGGTTGTTGACTCCCAGTCAGAGCCGGAGTCCCACACTCCATCATCTGCATTAATGCTGAAATCTGTGCGGTTGTCAGTAGGCGAACAGGTACGAGCTGACGGTACCTTAACTCTCACGCCGTCCACACTGTATTTTTCTGCATCGTCGTCTTTGATTTTGTGATAACCAAAGTTACTGAAGCCTTTTAGGTATAGTTTATTTGACATAGTTTTAATCTCCTTTTAATGTAATTTTAATTGTTGTTTAAATCTTGCCCCACAGAGCTATTTCGCAATAAATCGTTATACTTAAGCTGTCTCTTGCATATATTAACGGCGCTCGCCTTGGCCGAGCTATGCAAAACACATCGTCTGTAAGGTCAATTATTGTTTCGTCAGGTCCGCTGTCAAGCAGCTCAAAAATGCTTTTACATGTTGTGTAAGCACTTTTGTAATCAGCGTCTCTGACCTGTATTTGTATGTAATGTGTACCTGTGCCATCGTTAATGCCTGCGACAGTATTATCCCACTCTGTACAATTAATAGCTTTTTTGGTAGTTTCTGCCGCAGGCATATAGTCAATATACACATTGTCATAGCCGTTTTTGGTAAGATATTCTTTTAATGCTGTAAGCATTATTCTGATTCTCCTCCAGCAATTAACTTTAAAATTCTGTCTTGCTCTTCTATTAATACGCTTTCAAGGTATTTCGCTTGCCCACCGTGTGGGTGGGAGTAGTTAATCTGCTCGTGCTGTTGAGCAGCGTATATAGTATTAAAGCTTACACTGCCACTTGTAGCTGTATTTGGCAGTGCTCCGGATATATTAACGCCGCCACCTTTAACTCCCTGTGCGTATGTATTTCCTTCAAGCTCCACTCTTACGCTGCCTCTCAAGTCTCCGGTATCAACCGGTGCTCTTTGCTGTGACTCCTCGGCAACATACAGCAATGCATCTGAAAGCCCTTTTGTTTGCTTTGACGCCATTTTATTAACTGCGTCCTGGATGTTTGCCGTAATTGTATCTAATCCTTTAAGATACTCGCCTTCTTCAAAATTAATTTTTATACCCATTAGACATACACCTCGTAATGGTCAAGTGTGCCGGCAAGGTTATTAATTGGTTTACAGCTTTTTACTGTATATGTAACACCGTCAACAATAACAATATCAAGCGGTTTGCACATTACCGTTGTAAACAGCATAGCCTCGCTTGTTATTTTATTGCCTGCTGTGTCAAGTATCTCTTTGTAATTATGCTCGACTCTACACATTATTTTTGCTGGTGGGGCATATGCTACATCTCCATACTCATTAATACCTGTACGCCTGTGCAAGCTTACCTCTTGAGTGTAATAATTTGCAAATATGCTCATACTATCACCGCCGTCGCTGCAATGTATTGCCGCAAATAATTGTATGCGATTTGTGACAATAGCGGACAATTTTGCTTGCCGGCAACAGCACTGTCGCTGTAGCTCTCGGATGCACTGCCAAGAGTAACACTTGTAACTCCTTGCTGCTGTAATGTACATCGTTGCAAAAGCTGTGTATCTATAGCAGCCAGTGCCTCTTCGGCAACTGCAAGCTGCACTTTCAAGGGTATGTCTGTAGACATGCCCCTGGGAAATTCAAGCTGCTGGGTATGGCTGTGTCGATAGCCTTTGAAATTGAGACAATCTATACGGTATGTAGCATTACGCAAATGTATCTCTTTGTCATGCTCTGTTAATCCAAGCCATTTGTCTGACAGCGTGTCGTGGTGACACGCTGTTATTAAATCATCTGCAGCTACTACTGTTATGTAGCTGTCTATACCTACTGTAAGCATAGTTATCCTTTAGCTCCACTATCATCGCCAGGAGTAACAACTGCCGGAGTGATAACTGCAAATGGATAGCGACTATCTCCGCCAATAGCTGTTACAGGGTTAGGCAGCTGCCAGCCTAAACGCATTACACATCTCAACGCTACCATATCCTGCTGTGCAAGGTTGTAGATAATCTTGCCCTCACCGTCGCTGATAACAGCTTGGTCAAGCACTTTATATGTCATATCCTGTCTGATAGAATACACAGCTTGGCTGAAGTCACCTGCAAGCAGCAGTGCGGTATCCTTTTGCCAGCCACCGTTTTTTACATAATTGACCGGCTGTGCATAGAGTGTAGCAGGTGTGTCTGCTGTGAGTGCCGGCTGAAATAGCAAACCGCCGTTTTTATCTCTTAGTCCACGCAGCTTACTTTTCATCACGATGTCACCAGCAAAGCCGGTGACATCAAAACCATCTGCCTCCACAAATGCCATCACATCGTTAATGTCATCGGCTACATCATCGCCTGTGCCAAGTGCTATCTTTTTGTTTTTAGCAATTGCATCTGCAACGATTCCCTCCGGCCAGCTTTCCGGCTTATCCTTGCCGAAAAAGGCCGCTGCATCAATAACCTTTGCAAATGCTTCGATAATCGCCGGCTTAATTTCCGCAAAAATGTCGTATGTGCTGTCATCAAGTACAGCCTCCGGAATTGGGATAATAACTGCAATTTCTTCTGCGGTTACAAACTTGTTTTGCCATTTCGCTGCTGATACTGCTTTTAGACCGTTGTCCCCGCTGACAAATCCCGCAACAGGTAATGCACTTAACACCGGAAGCTTGCGTTGCTTTGATGTCATATTAGGCAGCTTACGCATCAGGCTTAAAGCCGCACTGCCTTGTCTTACTCCTGTGATAATTTCGTTTGATTCTTCAATCGGGATTAATGCTTCTGCGTCACTTCTTGTAATAATATTATTTGCCATAACTTATCTCCTCCTAAGAATGTCGTTCATCGTTCTTTTTGCTGCCGGCTCTCCTGCCGGGTGGTATGGGGCATATGGTGCTGATTTATCTTTTTTGATAACAACCGCCGGAAATTCCTCCGCAGCCGTTGCTACAGCCTCCTGTAAGCCTGTGATTGTCCCATCATCATTGACTTTGATGTTGCTTCTGTCAATGACCTTCGCAAGCAGCTTGCTGTCATAGCCCTGTAGCGACTTAATTTCGGCTGCTATAATTTTATCGTTTACAGCCGAGAGCTTTGCCTGCAAATTACTGTTAAAATTAGTAATACGCTTGTTAATGTCACCTAGCTCCTCACCGTCAGCTACACCCAAAATACCTCTCAGTGTGTTTTCATACAGCCTGTTATCAGACCTGAGCTTTTCGAGTTCATCCTTTGTGTCAGACTGCTTAGGTTCCGTGTTGGCCCCGGCAGTTGGTTCATTTTCCGGTTGAGCTTTTCCGTCCGGGTCCGCAAACAGCTGGATGTTTGGTTTTAGCTTTGGATCGTTCTTATTCATTTGATAACTCCTCCTTTTTTGATTTTTTTAAATTTTAGGCAATATAAAAAGCCCCCGGTTGGGAGCTTAATAACATAGTCATTGGTATATGCGTTTAAATACCGTTTAAATTCGTTTAATTTGCATTTAATAATTTTGTTAGATTAATTTTACTATGATAATAAAAAAGCCACACAAGGCAAAATAACCGCCTTGTGTGTACTTCCTTTTTTGTGTAAAAATACCGTCCCGTTATATTAAGGGCGGTTATAATAAACCATATTGCGTTAGAAGCCATTTTGCATTGTATGCAAGCATTCGGTCAATATCATAGTCAGTAGAGTCAACCCCTATTTCCTCTACTTCCTCTTCTGTGTATGGTGTTGCCTTTTCCAGGAGGCATTTGTAAAATTTTATTTTCTCCGGTGTTAACCGATCAGGTTTTTCCTTTTGCTTTATATCTGAATCCATACTGTTCCCCTCCTTCTATACACTTCAATACAAAACGTCGTATATCTTCTTTCAGGTTAACATTTTGTTCAAGAGCTGATATATCCAATTTGCCTCTTAAAATATCAATGTAGCTGTATTTTTTATTATCAATATCAAATATTTGCTTACTTTGTTTGTTTATCAAAAAATCCATAAATAACTTACTGTTATTATCAGTCGTTTTAGAAATGCTATAAACACTACCGTTATTGCCAACAGCAGTAATACTTAGCATTTTGTTTTTCCTTGCAAAATTCATTAAATCTTCCAGACTAAATGTTTCATCGCTCGGATGATTATGTATTGCATGATATGGAACATTGGGATTATTTATCTTTACTGAGCCATTTTTGCCTATAACATAATCACAATCTTCTATCGGGTTCATTTCAGAATCATATACAATTGAAATTTCCGTGCCTACAGGATATTCGGCCGCTTTTGTCAATAAAGCTTTATTAGCCTCTTGATATTTTATATTAAGGGGCTCATCATTGAAAACATCAAGTCTAGGGACATTGTCAATACTACCTTTTGTTATTTTTTTATAGTATGGATTACTGTCCTTAAAGTTAATTATATCACCTTTGTTATCCTTTGCAACAGATTTTTTAATACTCCTATAATCACTCATTAAACCCTGATAATGCTGTGAATTAGCAGATTTCATCCGTTGCCAGCCTGCAAAGGTTTTTGGTGAGATATCGGGGAGATATTGCTTAACCTCGTTGTACTGCCTCATGCTTGCATTACGCTTACGCTTAACAGCCTGCTCCCGGGCATATGCCTTACGCTCTGTATCGGAGCGTAAATCGGCGAAAGGCTGCATGCTCTGTCTGCTAAACTCCGCAAGCTCATCTTTGGTATATGCATTAGCAGGAAATATAGCAAAACGGTGGCGACAATTAGGGTGTATGGTGTTGTACCCATCAACTAAGGCAGTATCATAAAGATATGCAAACCTAAGGGGCTTGCCGTTTTTGCCCTTGTACTTGCCATTGGCAGCCTCTTTTGTTAACGCATACACTCTGCCTTGATACATTGCACATACATTGCAGGTAGGGTAATGGCTTGTCATACGCACTAAATCATATCCCCAAGCATTGCCTTGCACAACCTGTGCAGTGTTTTGAGTCTCTGCTGTAGTAGTACGGGCTACCATAGCAGCGTAATCTTTAATGTTGTGTTCTGTACCGTTGGCATATGCAACTGATGTTATTTTGCTGTCAACAAGCTTGTTTTGCAAGTCTTGCTGCATTTGCCTAACAGTTTGTCCTGTGGTCAGCTTTTTTGCAGTAGCCTCTAACGCTGCTTGTCTTATGTAATCATTACACCGTCTGCCGACTGTTGCCACAGCTTTGTTGAACTGTGAGGTTATGTTATCGACGATTATATTAATCTGATTTATGTTTAAACCGCTCATAAGGCTGTAGCTGCGTGGGGCAGCAGGGTCTAATGCGATGTCTTGCATTAGTTTATCAAGTCCTTCTTTGTAGTTTGTTTTAACCAGTTTTTGCACAATTACATCTGATGCTTTTCGCAGCTGCTTAATTTGTTTTTGCACCTGATTTAATAATGACCGTTCATAAGTCGTTGCGTTTCCATACTTTGCTTTGCGCTTAATCGTCTTTATTAATTTAATCTCCGCTTTTGTATACAGCTGTGCCAGTGCTTGCTCATATGTCATTACTCATACACATCCTCCTGCTCCAACGGAGGTACACTGCCGGCTGTATTATCAAGCTCATCTGCTCGTATCATAGATAGCTCTGCATCCACATCGCCGCTAGACATCTTGTCCAGCCGTTGTATTGCAGTGTATTGACTAAGTGTAGCTTTCCCTCCGGTCCTTAGGTTAGCAATCTCAGCCTCCTCCGTCGGATCATCCGGCAAGCCGTCATTCCAGGTAATCGTTATGTCACTCGGTATGATTTCTACATCTCTGCTTTTTGCCAACACACACAATATATGTTTGAGTGGATTTGTGTATCTGTTAACTAATCGTTTAGCCTTTGCCAGGGGCGACATCATCAGTCTCCTCAAAGCTGTACCGGACGCTACCTGACCTGCCGTGTTGCTAATATCACCAAACAGCACGCTGCCCATTTCCGATATTGCATAGAGCTGATTAATTATCAGCTCTATTTGTTTAAAATTAGCGTCAAGAGATGCATCCCAAACAACTGCTTTTACCTCCGGAGAGTCAGTCGTATCCCTGGTAAAATATGAGCTAAATTTTAGCTCGTATTGTTGTGTTACCTCATTCCATGTTAGTGCTGTCGATGGTCCGGTGAGTGCAGGATGACTAAATTTATCCAGCACTTTGCTGACCTGTGATATGCGCACCATAAGCTCTGACACTAAGCTGTCTACGCTGCGGTAATCGTCAATGCCAAACAGCCGGTCACTTGTAAGCATATTACTTACACGAAACACGGGGCAGGTATCAAGGTTAGTTTGTATTTTCATCGCCTTGTGCTTTGTCAAATCTTTTTTTATCTTAAAGCTGCCGGGTAAACCCTGTAATTCGTAGAGCCTTTCTTCGCACTCTGACGGTTCTGACGGCTTATGTATCTGTACTTTTAATCCGTATGTTTTTTTATTTGCATCTATTAAATATATAAATGCAAATACATGATACAAAAACCTGCGAACATTAAACTGATCAACAACAGGAAACCACAGTGCAGGAGACACTACATCAACCTTGCCGTCTGCAGTAGCCATAAGTATGCTGTCCCCATACCTGCTTAAATCTAATGCCGACATATACAAATAGTTTTGCAGATCCGTGTCTATGATTAAATCGTCAATAACCTTTTGCTTTGCATCGTCACTTACTGTAATATTTGGCATTTCCCCAATTGCTAAGTCGGCTGTTTTTATCGACATTAGTTTTTGATAATTTGCAATGACAGCATAACCTACAACATCGTTAATATTACCGATAACACGCTCAATGCGTTTCCACTGTTCTCTGTATACTGACTCGTAATTATCTTCAAAGATTTCTTTATTTTCTTTGTAGCGTTCTAGCCTATGCAGTGCACATGGCGGTGGAAACGGCTTGCCTATATCAAGCCATGATAAATCTGTAAGCATAATACCTCCTTATTAAATGCTAATATTAACAAATTTGCCACCCTTGTTGTTTAAAACCGTGTAGCAAAAATATCTCATATCGTCCATTGCGTGGTCATGTTCTTTTACCGGCTTATCTTCTCCGGTTTTTTCTGCGTGCTTGGTATCCCAAACATATGCTGTGAATTCTCCGAGAATATTACTGCAGCAGTCATTAATCTTTATTTTCCCCGACTTTATACAATCGCTTGTAAAGCGTATCCCTGCAAGTACATCATTGTTTGCAGGGATAACTGTATATCTGCCTTTACGGCGTATAAGTGTTATAAAGCTTGCAGCTGATGGGTCAACAATGATACTTGTTATGTGCAACCCATCTATGAGCTTAACAACCTCTGTATAATATTCATCGTCTGTTTTTTGCCGTCCACTCTGTCGTCCGTTGTAATAATACTCTCTTACTCTGTACCAAACGCCTTTGTGTAAGCCCCATAGCCCTGCACTAAATGGGTTAAGTGTACCGTAGTCAATAGATACATAGTATTGACTGTAATATCTTTTTTCCGGCAGGGCTGTGTATTCCGACTTTTCAAATTGATATATCCTACCCTCAGCAGCTACCCACAATCCAAGTATGTACCTTTGGTAAAAACTGCCTGTATACATACTTTTGTAGCGCTCTTTTGTTTCTTCGCTAAGCGCAGGGTTGTCATCCATTGTAAAATTTAAGCGGATTACATTTTTATCTTGTGCCTGTTCAGATTTAGTATCAACCCACTCCTTGTAAAACCAATGATATGGACTTTCCGGGTTGCAGTTAAACCAAAACTTTGCGCCGTCTACCGAGCAACGACCTGTTGCTTGATTGACAAAGCTCTGCGGCATAAGAGCGACCTCATCAAGCAACACACCTGCAAGGGTGATACCTTGTATGAGGTCTTGGGAACTTTCGTCTTTGCCACCAAAAATGTAAAAGCTGTTTTTTATGCCACCGTGTTCCAGCTCTATTACATTTTCCGAGCGTTTGTCTTTAATTTTGTATCTGCTGCGTATCATTTTTAACAAGGGAGTGATAACATTTCTGCGGCAGCTGCCTACGGTCTTGCCACATATCGCAAAATTTCGCTCGTTAAAATTAGTCATTGCCCAAAATATAAAGCTTAAGCTCATACTCATAGTTTTGCCGGATCGGATTGAGCCGTTTGCTATTATTGCATTATATTTAGCCGATATAACAGGGTTTGCCCACCAAGTAAGCACCTGCAACTGCTTTTTGCTAAATGTTCTAAACTTAGCCATTATTAGTAAACACATCCTTACTTGCTTTATTTAATGCAGCAACTAAGCCATCATCTTCTGTAACAGCTTCCGCAGGCTTAAAGTATTCGGCATACAATCTTACTGCCTGCATATTACCCTTAATACTTTCGTTTAAAACAGTATTTCTTACAGCTGTAAGCTCTGACTCTTCATATTTTTTAATAATAGCCTGCAGTTTTTGCCTGTATTGTCGTGGTTTAAGCACTCCATACATACGCTCAAGGCTTTTTAAATCTTCAACTATATTAAATTCTGCTTTTGTTTCTGTTTTTTGCAACAGATCAGCTAATGTCTCCAGCTTTTTGTTTTTACGCACTTAAAACCACCTCCGATAAAAATGCATAGCTCCGCCATATGCCAGCTGGTTAGCTGACATTGTACGGAGCTATAACGACAACCGCAGCGAGAGGGGACGAATCAACCCTCTGCATATAGTTGCTTTTGTTTTTCGATAAATGACACCGTAACAGGTGTCTTATTTTTTGCAATTGTAAGCTCAATGACAGCTCTCCGCTGTCGTCTTTTATAACTTATTAATTGGTCTTTAAACTCTTTTAAAATGCCGTTTAAAGGTATTAGCTTGCCCTCATTGTCAAACTCAACAAGTGATGCGGATCGGAGCATATCTATCCGTCGGACCGTCATTATTTCCTCATCGGTAAGTGGTATAGGATTTTTGCCACCGCCAAGCAAACGGATAACACCGGGGCATTTGCAGAGGCTATAATAGTCTGACCACTTGTAGTCCAGCTTGACAAAAATATACCCTCGGAAAATAATGTCTATTTGCCTTTTCCATTTTCCTTTTTGTCTGATTATTTTCTCCACGAGCGGCACAAGAACCTTGTAGCCCTGCTTTTCAATTCTGTTTTTAATTTCAATTTCCCGATCTGTTGTAACCTGCAAGACATACCATTTAGCCATAATCCTGCTCCTTTTGTTCTTGTCTCATCGACTTAATTTCATCTAAAAGTTTCTGATACAATGCCGGATTTCTCTTGCGTAAGTTCTCGTAGAGTAGGGTCTGATTATTGTCAAGTGCAATCATTTCATCCGATTTAACATCAGTATCAATTTTTTTCTTATACGCAACAGCTCTTGCAAGGGCTGTTGCATTAGCCAATATCTTTTCCGGCGTAGCGTCCTGCCAACTATCCTCGCCAATCAGTGACAGTGCTTCAAACGCTTTTTGACTTGCAAGTCGTAATATTGCTTCGGCAGGATCAAGGTCAGGGTAGCGCTCGGTTTCGGATAAAATCATCCGAAAATTTTCCTGAGCAATTCGCAGCTCATTCGCACTAGCTAAAAACCTGCGTGCATATCTGCTAACGCTTGCTTGTGTGAGCTGCACCTCGTTTTCTGCTAGATACCGGCAAATTTCTCTGTAAGTTTGGCCGGTAAGGAGCATTTGGTCAACAGTATCTTTAAGCTCAACTGGCAATTTATCAATTTTTCCAACAGCTCTTCTCTTAGCTCTGCTCATATATCCACCAACTCGTCTTTCAATCTACCAGATAACAGCTTAATTCCCTTATCTGTCAGCTTAGCCTCCAACTGGTCAACTTCACAGTCGGCAAGAGTGGCAGGAGTTTTTGAGGATATGTCCCTTAATTGTATGTATTCTGATTCCGTTAAGTAATTAACGCTATCCAGCATTTCATTCTCCGGCATATCATCAAGAGCATACTGGGTATCGGTCAGTTTTGCGTACTTGTAACGCAAAATATTAATCGTTCTCAGCACACGTCCGTTGTTTTTAATAAAGCGTCCTGCTTTGATTTTATCAAGCTCGTTCATTGATTATTATCCCTCCTTGCTATCATTAAGTCGTACATTTTATCTATTTTATTTTCCAGCTTATTTGTGCTCTGCATAAATTCTTTTTTAGTGAGTGTGTTAGACTTTATATCATCCACATCTTGTTGTAATTTTTCTAAACCTTTGTTTGTATCGTTTTTTAATTCCTTAAGTTCTTCTTTATTAACATAGGTTAATTTAATATGATTAATATCTTCTTCGTGCTTATCTTGCTTGGATATTGTGCGCTTAAGAAAATAACCAATTATACTTGTTACAGCTGTCAGACCTAAAGACACTAACCACCATGCGTCTGCTCCAAATTCCATTTTTTCACCTCACACTATATAAAAATAAGGTATCATTAAGTTTGTAACTTAATGATACCTCGAATTTTTGAAGTGCCATAGATGAAACATTTCTATAATTTTCTTCACTAGCTATCATCAAAAAATGACAGCTGTTGATTTAGTATTCGGGAATTTTCCCGATTTATAATTTCTCTTACTGCTCGTTCAGACAATCTATATTGATTTGCCAGGCTTTTGAAATTATACCCATTAAAGCGTTTTACGATTTCTTCGTCACGCTTAATGCTTAGCAGCTTATCTATTTTTGCTATGTATATGTTAGTTCCACCGTAAATTTTGACTAACTTTAGATACGCCTCTAACCCAATTGTCTCTGCGATTTGGCGCTGTTCGCCTTGTAAGTCTTGTATCTTTATGTTGTCCATTTACATTCCCCTTATAGCCTTGCGTTCTGCGGATTTAACATAGTTTTTTAACAATTCAATAAGCTTATTACCTTGCTCAAATCCCAGCCACTCAAACGGTTTCTGTGGGCTTGCATCTATGTGCAGCTCTTTTTTGATAATGCCACATAAGCGCTCTCCCTTTGTTGCAACCGTTACTGTCGTGTCACAGCCGGCAAGCTGATACATTAGCGCCCACACCTTGCGTTGTTGCCCAACTGTCATGCCTTTTGCCGTTGTGCTATATCTTTTATTGCCTGATCGTGATTTTGACGGTGGTTGCAGCTGAGATATTTTAATACGCTGCGCTAACTCAGCTACAACTTTTTTATAATCAACATCTGTTAATTGCTTTACACTGTCCTGACCTGTAATATTATATACCAAGTTATGCAGCATATCATCTTTATGATTGTTATTATCCAACATTCCTAACGCTGCGCCCATACCGTATATGCGTTGCACCTGAGTTTTGTTCAGCATATTATTTATCCCTCCACTATACTTATTTTTGGGGTTACCTCAACTACAAAAGCTGCTTGTATTTTTTTGATGACTTCATTGATTTTGTCCTGACTATCAATTTTATTAACATCACAAATAGCCTTAAACTGTTGCCAAACCGCTGCTTCCATAAGTAAATAAGCATATTCCTGTGCTTGCCTGTCTGTCATATTTGCAATAATTATTAGGTTGTCAACATCCTTTTGGTAATTAATGCCCTTGCATTTTTTACTAATTAGTTTAGCCGTCCTGTCATCTAAATGCATTGAGCTGATAACATCATTCACTGTAGTATCCTTGCAAAAGTTACCTTGCCAAATTCCTGCAACCAATCGTTTAGCTGGAGCAGTAAGCTCCGCTTTGGTTGAGAGCTTAACCATGTCGTTGTAAACAGTCCCAAAAATCTCCGGAAGTAGACTTTCCAATGTAATTTTAACAGATTCACTCACAGTTGCCTGCAGGTTGCTGTCTGTGCCCTCATACTTAACCGATTTATATTTTGTATTTGCCAAATCCTCCTGTGCAACTTTCAGCAGTTCAGCTTCAATAATATCAGCCTCCTGCTTTGCCTTTGCCTGCTGTTCTCTCAGTTCTGCAAGGCGGTCAATTTTTTTTGCAACAATGTCAGCACGTTCTTTTAGCTTAACTAAATTACTCATCACAAACCACCGCCTTATGTATTTTTGCTGCGCAGTCACGGCATATTTCCATGTCCATTACAGATCTTACTCGCTCTGTGCTGCCACAAAAACTACATGTAGGTACATGCTTAGTTATCTTTATTCCATCGTCTGACATAACGATATCTACTGCATTACCCTTAAACAATCCGGCTTCCGTTCGCAGCTGCTTTGGCAGTGTTATACTGCCGTTTTTATTGATTTTTTTACTTACCATTACTATTCCTCCTGTTTTGATTATGTCTCACTCTGCATTTATACGGGCTTGTGACCGTCTTCGGCTGCATTAAGACGGCGGAGCTTGTCCGCCATATTTACTTGATTGCCTGCCCACAAAAAGGACAAAATATTGGGATTTCCTTTTTTTTGTGTGCCAGTGTAGCATCGCATTTTGGGCAATTATAGTTAATTTCATATTCGCAAAAATCACTTAGCTCTATGTCTACAATTTTCCGAGGAGTATCCCTTTCAATCAATTCTTTAATATGCTCATATGTTTCTTTTGTCATACATTCCACTACCGCAAACGGTTTGTATTCTTCGATATTCAAATCATTGTTAAGTATTATCTTTTTTGTATCCATTATTGACCGCTCCAATCTATCAATTCAATGCTTGTGTTATTTTTAATAAAATGGCTTTTCAGCCGCCTGAATGATGACCAGTAGGGGATATAGTATGTATATGTGTACTTGTCTTTAAGTTTCTTTTGCTTCTTCTTGCTGCGAGAAAATTCTGTAATCTGTTTTCTTGTAAGTGTGCACCTTTTGCAAGGACACATAAACTTAATGCAAGCTTCATTTTCAGGCTTAAGCATTGCTGCATCCATTTTGTCATCAATATATACAGCAATAACTAATTTCATTCTATCTGCATTCTCATATTGTGACTGTAGTGCAACATTGTATCCGTCAATTTTCATCCTAATAATCATTCCCGGATACAATGCTAGTTTTGCCTGGATATCCTGCCATTGTTTTTCGGTCAATTAATAGCACCTCCTTTCTTTTAGCCTCTTATTTTCATCTTCCAGCTGTCTGTATTTTTTTGCAAGCTGCTCCACATCCTGCGGCTGCAGCTTTGTAGCCTCATACTCTGACAGCTTTCTTAGACATTCTTTTTGAGTTCCTTTGATTTCAATCTCGCCTCTTGGCATTACTTTAGTCAGCCAATTGTAAAAATTCTTATGCCTTAAGTAGTTGCCACATGCTGATGGGTCGTTGATACATCTATTATCACAATCTTTATCACAATAATAGCAGCAATAGCTACCTCGACGCTTATCACAGTTAAATAAGCCGCACTCAGGGTTTACTTTAATAATCATTTCTGTTCATCCTTTCAGACCTTTTAAAATTCAAGTTGTGCGCACTAACTCTAATCTATGCTTTGCTTATGCTTACAAAGCACACATTATAGGGAGTGCGGTAGCCCTCTAGCACAAGGGCTACCGTCTAAAGAAGGTAAAAAAAAATGATTAGTTATTAGCAATTTATACTTCCTGCATAATTTTTTTCGCAGTTAAAACAAGTGCTGGATAGGTTGTGTTGTTGTTATCAACTGCGTTGCTGTACAGGTTTTGCGCTCCTCTTATAGCGTTGTCGGTTTGTGCAATCTTTAACAAAAATTTTGTTTCTTTTTCCTTTCCGGCAATCGCCGGAAAGAGCAGCTCTATATCGTTTTTCGTAATATCCGCTGTATGGCGTATTATCGTTGTCTTTGTGCGATTTTTTATTTGTGCGACCGCTGTGTTTTTGTTCCTAAGTTTTGTTACAAGTTCTGCATTGCCAACTAAGCAAATGCCTATCTCCGGATAAGCATCAAAAAATGCTCTTAAGCTGTCAAGCGTTTTCAACGGCAAATGCTGTGCTTCATCTAGGATTAGCACTTTGCTTTCGCCTGAGAGCTTGTGTGCTATGCGCAGCCACATATCATATCTGTTGCCCTGCTGCAATGACATTTCCGTGCACAGCTGTCTGAGCAATGAGGTTATTCCTGATATGCACGGGTTGATAGGCACATAATATGCTGTTGCCGGGTGGTCTTCCGCATATTTTTTGCAAGCCATTGTCTTGCCGATACCTGCGTCTCCGGCTTCGATCGCAAATCCGCCTTTAAGATGACAGAGGCGTATATTATCGTATACAGCTGTACTTATTGATGTTTCCACATAGCCTACACTGTTTGACAAGCTTGCAACTTCTTTTTCCGCTTGGATATTTGCAAGATATTCATCCAGCTTTGCTTCGACCTTTGTCGTGTCGCCGGTATAAGTGCCTCTGCGACACTGACTTATTACAGCAGCACTGTAGTCAAGATTTTTCGCTACGATACTCCACGGTTTGTCAATATGTGCCTGATACATTTCAAGCTTTTCCTTTAAGCTCATCATTTTATCAGTCCTTTCTCTCTGTTTCGCTTTTCAGCGTTCGCAATCATTCTTTTAACATCAATTGTTACTGCTTCTTCCGCACCGACGGCAATATCTAGGTCTAGTTTGTTGTATTGCTTTTCGTCAGCTCGTTTAATACTCAATACTGCTGTGTCCTCTGCAGTAGATTTAGCTTTGTTTTGCTCAATTTCCGTCAGTATGATATCAAGTGCAGATTTAGCACCCAGTGCAACCACACGATGTGATTCAACGCTTTCTCTGACGATGCGTTCGTGCTTGCGCACTTCTTTCATTGCCTTAGCAACTTCTTCTTTTCCTGTACCATACGCAAGCATTGTTTCATCTGCGCACTTTGCAGTTAATATGTATTCGTCGTTTAGTGTATATACCCTGACTTCTGCAAGGTTTTCAGGATCATATCTTACATAAACTTTCTTTCCTTGCCAGTTGTACAGCAGCTTATCACTGCAATAGTCAATTCTCTTTCCTGCTATCGTAATCTGTACACCTCTGCGACCAACCTTTTGTGGCCTGGTGCTTCGCAGCATCATCAGCCACAAGTCCTCTTCATTGGCAACACGCTTTTCTTTCAGGTGCTTTGCGTAAACCTCATTACGCTTCAACCCTTTATCTGCTTGTACCGGGCCATTGTATGCCTGATAGTTAAAGTTGTAATTTAACATATCCTCAACTATTTTCGTAAATTCCACTTCGTCAATGATATTTCCTTTAAGCACATTTTTCAGCCGCTCCGGCTTTTCTATGACATTTCCTCCGGTGTAACTGTCAAACAGTCTTGACAAGCGATTTTTCACATCCAAAAATCTGCGTTCAATTGTTTTTGCTCTTGCATTCTTTACAATAGCATTTGTCATTTTTATTCCTAGCCGCTTAAAAATTGGAGGTGGCTCTAACTGTTCAGCTGTAGCTTTCTTAGCCCTGTGCCCTAATCCGCCGACATCACGTGTTAAAAATTCACGGCCATTATCAACATATATATTTTTAGGTATGCCATATTGGATAATTCCCTTGCGCAATGCATATAGCGTTGCTTGTGACGAGGGATTGTCAGTGACATAAACTCCTGTAAATAGCCCCGACCTTGCGTCCATAAAAGCTGTCAGATACATACGCTTTGGCTTATTGGTTCCTGCCGTACCAACCTGTACGTCAAATGTGTGGTTGTCGGCAATCCAATAGTCATTGCTCTCCATTTGCTCGTATTCCCTTCGGATATAAAAGCCGTATGTATCTTTGTATGCTTTGACGCCGTCACGAGCGTATGTAGCAACCGGTGCAGGGACATCAGTGTCAATATGGCGGTAAAATGTAGTGTATGACGGTAAAGGTAACAGCTCAGGGTGTTCTTGCTCCGCCCATTGTCTTGTGTAGTCGTAGCAAGCCTTCAATGGGTGCTTTGCCTGGTCAAGGTAGTAATAAAGAAAAGCCTGCCAAAGATTTTTGTCGATACAACTTTTACCTTTGCGTTTAAGTCCTCTGCCGTCAACCAAGTTAGCTACATTACCGGCTTTGTATATTTTTTGCTTCCGATACAAAATGTCAACCGATATTTTATATTTATATTTATCTCTGTATGCCTCAACAAACACCTTATTTGCAGTTGTTTTCGAGCCGTCATAACGCTGTACAAACTCTTGCCAGTCAGACAATATGTTTAGCCAGTCAGCAACCTCTTGCCGCTGTTCGGCTGTCAACTTTTCATAATCCAAATCCTTGCTTAGTATTTGCGACTGCTTTTGGGGAGTAAGCTCTGCCGGCACCGGCAGGTCTTTTGACCTGTAGTACTTAACCTGCTGTTCTGCAGACAGCTCCGTGATAGGTATCATATATTTGTAGCCGTTATATTTGTCATGCCCTTTTTTAGCTGCTATTTTGCCGTCTTTAACTGCTTTTTGAACATATTTAAAACTGCATTTTTTGTTATCTGCAAATTCTTTTGTGGTTAAATATACCATTCTCTTTTACACTTCCTTTTTGCCTGTCATCATCAGAGCAGGGAGGCAATTTCCTGCTGACAGTTACAGCTATTCGTTGTAACTGTTTCGACTTTATCCATATTTTATCCTATCTAAACTTACAATTTTTTATTTGCCATTATATTTACTCCTCATTAATGTTAAAGCGTGCAATTATTGCTAATGCTGTTGTCACAAACATTACTATAGTGCATGTGTCCGGACATTCATTCAATATTGCAACAATAAATGTAACAATCTCAGCAGCTCCGGCTGAGTAAAACAAAATTTGCCATTTGTAATTAATGATATAATAAAGCAGTACCTTTATGATAATCATTTATATATACCTCCGCATGCTCTTGCAAAAAACTCTTTTTGTGCACTTGAAAAATTACAAAAATAACTTCCGGAATAAGTATCACCGTCATTGTCAAGAGACCAAACAACCGCCATTTCGGCGATACTCCGATTGTCTGATATTGCCAGAACAACCTTGTTTAGATATTGTGCTACTATTGTATATCCGTGATTAATTTCTCCGATTCTTGATTTTATGCTGTCTTGCATTTGCTTACCTCCTCATCAAGTAGATCATATATACTGCAATCCAATACTCGTGCTACTTCTGCTGCAAGTGGTAATGTTAATGTTTTTGTTCCTCGCTCTATCTGGCAGAGCATTGATGTGCCTATGCCAATTTGTGTAGCTAATGTAGCCTGAGTAAGTCCTGCCTCAATACGCAATCTGCGTGTGTTTGCACCGATACTCATATGTTTTCCTCCTTATTTTCATTGTCTTTAAATGTTTACTGTGGTAAAATATACTTAACTTTACTACAGTAATTATTATAATACGGATATTTCCGTAAATCAATATTAAATACGGAAATATCCGTATTTCTCACTTTGAACTAAAAAAGGAGATAAAACTTTATGCAAAATATACACATTGCCATGACGATAAAAGAACTTTGCAAAAAACAAGATATTACTTTGAAACAATTATTAGAAAATTGCAATTTATCAAAAAGTTTTATTTACGACCTTGAAAAGCGTAAGAGCTCACCCTCATGTGATAAAATTACCCGAGTAGCTGACTATTTAAATTGTTCTGTAGACTATATTTTGGGAAGAACAGATGATCCTTGTATCAAAGTAAAAAATAAAAAGCATCTTTCGTTAGAGTCCCCTGCTAAGGCAGAATCAATTATAATGAAACCCTTCTACATACAGCCGGCGTCTGCCGGAACCGGAGCTTATCTCTTTGATGATATTCCGGCTGAATGGATTAATGTCACTAAAAATAGCATTTCAGAATCATCCGATTTTATAATCCAAGTTCGAGGGGATAGTATGCTGCCAAAATTTCATAACAATGATAAGGTTTTTGTGAAAATTTCCCCCTCAATACATGAAGGGGAAATAGGGGTTTTTATAATGGACGGAGAATCATATATTAAACAAATGGGCAGAGGAGAGCTGGTATCAATTAATCCTGATTACGATAATATCAAAATCACAAGTTTTAGTGACTGCCGATGTGTAGGTAAGGTTCTTGGAAAAATTGAATAACTATTTATATATTTGCATAATTATTATTTTCGCTGTGTAAAAAATTTAAAATAACCTCGTTGCCTGACTTTTGAATTTCTCTAGGCTTAATGGGACGACCAACAGGTTGGTCAAAACTGTAATAAAAGTTGGTCGTTTTAAAATTTTTAACATGTTGACACTTAAAAAATTATTTAATAAAAAACGGCTTTTTAAAGCGGTTTTAAACGCATTTAAACAGTTTTTAAAAACAAAAAAAGAAACAGCATTGACACTCAAAACAGGAGTAATCAATGCTGTTTTTGTTTGCGGATAAAATACAAAAAACAAGCCCTTATCAAGATGTTAAAAAATCTAACACCTAAAAAACGGCTTGTTTAAGGGAAATATTCTGTTTTTAATCTTTTTAACGCCTTTTTACGGTATAAACCTTATTTTTGGATTCTTTCTGGAAACTTACAAGTGTTAAAAAACAAATCAGCAGTGTACAAGCACATATATGCCCTGTAGACTGCTGAAAAATTATATAAATATTTACCGGTAGCTTCGCTGCCAAGGGGCAGCACTTAGACTAATTTATGTCGCTTATATAAAAATCATTTCCGGAGTTTTCAGCTATGGTAAAAACTGCGTTCACAGTATTTTTACCCTGCTTCAGCTGACTATCCTCCTTAAATTTATCATTGAAGCTTATAGTGTATTTTACAGGTACCGAAAATTTGTTTTCTTCTATAGCACTAGCCTCCGAAAAATCAATATTAATAATTTGACAGTCTGTAACAGTTTCAAAATAATTATTAGTTCTGCTGTTTTTCCCATCTGAATTGTCGCCAAATTCCAAAGCATCCGCAACGCTGTCGTTATAATTTAACAGGTCGTGAGTCTTGTATGCAAATGCCCAAATCTCTATAAGATGTTCTATGCTTCTTTGCTTCTCTTCGGAAATTATACTATCGCTTACAACATATTTTTCCTCCGAGGCTATATCTTTTTTTCCTTCGGAGCAGCCTGCCAAAAATACCGTGCATATGCAAAGTGCTAATAAGGCTGCTAATATCTTTTTTTTCATAAGCTTTCCTGCCCTTTGATTTATAATAAATATTGAGTTATGAATTATTAAAATAATACTGCGGCTATATAAAATCATATAAAACAAGCGGGTGCAGAGGGGTATTACACCAACTGCACCCGTAATGTAGCTATGTACATTAATTATTCCTCATTAGGAGCACCAACAGGACAGACACCGGCACAAGCACCACAGCTTACACATACATCTGCGTTAATCTCGTACTTACCGTCACCCTCGGAAATAGCACCTGCAGGACATTCAGCGGCACAAGCACCGCAAGAAATGCAATCATCACTAATCTTGTATGCCATTAAAGATACACCTCCCTCAAAATATTTTATGGTTATATTTTAACACTACTTTCAAAAAAATCAACACATATTATAAAAATTAAAGATTTTGTAATATTTATATTGGCAAAATTTCCATAGTATGCTGTTTTTTAATGAAATATACTGCAAATATCAAAAAGGAGGTTATATTGTACCGAAGCGAGCCGTTATTCCTCCAGTCCCTTCAGCTGTTCAATTTCATCCTTGTCAAGACGAATTTGTGCGTCCTTAATAATTTTAACCTGCTTAACCGTATAGGTTGACGGAGCGGCATTTTCAGATTTGTCCAGGCTTACCTTAAGCACACCTGTAATAAGATTTTGCTCTACTACTGTTCCTTTACCGTCCGGAGTGTTTACAATGGCACCAACCTTCGGAGTTTTTCTAAGCAGGTCTGAATATGCGTCCTGTTCGTACTTTAAGCAGCACATCAATCTGCCGCAGGTTCCCGAAATTTTTACGGGACTTAGCGAAAGCCCTTGCTCCTTTGCCATTTTTATTGATACAGGCTGAAATTCACCTAAAAATGACGAACAGCAAAACGGTCTGCCGCAAACGCCTATGCCGCCCAGCATTTTAGCCTCATCACGCACACCGATTTGTCTAAGTTCTATTCTTGTGCGGAAAACAGACGCCAAATCCTTTACCAATGCACGAAAATCCACTCTGCCGTCAGCTGTAAAATAAAACAGTATTTTGTTATTGTCCAGGGTGTATTCTACATCAACCAGCTTCATATCCAGGTTGTGCTGAAGAATTTTCTCTTCGCAGATTTTAAACGCCTTTTTTCCCTTTTCTTTGTTTTGCTTCAAGCACTCAAGGTCTTTTTCGGTTGCTTTCCTTATCATCTTTTTTAACGGAAAAAGAATTTCCGTGTCCTCAAGCTGCTTATTAGCCATTGCAACCTGTCCGCATTCTACGCCTCTGGCAGTTTCTACTATTACATAGTCGCCTATTTTTAGCGGTACCGAGTTAGGGTCAAAATAGTATATTTTACCCACATCTTTAAATCTTACTCCTATTACCTCTGTCATTTTTGCCTCCTTAATTCAGCACAAAGCCACGACATAAACAGGTTCATATTAATGTTGCTGTTAAGCCTTGCTTTAGCAAGGTTAAGCGTGTCTATAATTTTAATCAAGTTCACGGTGGCTATATTATTCCTTAGCACCTCAGCCTCAGCACTGCAGCGGGCTTCTGTCAGCTTTGCTACTATTGCCTCGTTTACAATAATAATTAATCGGTCTATGGTTTCCTTTGCAAAGGCTCTGTCAGTCAGCCTGCCTGTTGCCCTTAAAAGCTCATAGCTTGTTGTTTTACAAAGAGAAACGGCTATTTCGCCGGCAGCCTCGCAGCTTTTGCTAAGATTTTCATCGGCATTGCTTTGATTTAAGCTGTACACAGCGGTTCTTGAAAGTATAGTTCCTAAAAGCTGCTGTGCGGAGGTGCAGCACAAAATAAATAAAATATTTTGCGGCGGCTCCTCCAGTATTTTCAAAAAAGCATTTTGTGCCTGTGGCTGCATTTTGTCTGCATTAGGTATAATATAAACCTTTATATTTGATTCATTTGGCTTTACAAATGCGTCAGCACAAATGCTTCGTATTTCGTCAACATTTACAACCTGACTCTTGCCGTAAAGCCTTGCTGTATAAACATCAGGGTGACTGCCTATAGATACCTTGCGGCACTGTACGCAGTGACCGCAGGGCTTAATCTCGCCGTTGCATACAGCCCACTGACACAAAAGCTCGGTATATTTCTTGATTAGCTGCGGAAAATTGCTTTCCAGCACTACACCGTGAGGTACTCTGTTGCTTTTTATTGCCTTTTCAAGCAGCTGTATTCCGGAATTTTGCTCCAAACCTGTCACCCCAAAATAATTATTGTTGCTTTGGGCTGTGCCCACATTGATTATAACATTAATTCTGTTGAATTACCACTGTTTTTATGCGGGACATGGCAGTAAAGCACCGTTAGCTTGAATAAAAGCAGAAAGCCTTGCAAAACAATACCCGTTGCAGTAAACTATTTGACATTCTGCGATAATAATTATCTGCATATAGGAGCCTTGGTAAACTGCCTCAGCGGTGCGGTTTATAATTTTTTAAATAAAAATCATAAAATTTACAATAAAACAGGTATAACTTTCTATAAAGCGGTGTTTTTATATTCTTTAATATATTTTGTATTTATGGTATAATTAACTTCAATTATTTAATTAGATTGAGGATTTCAATGACAGATATACACACACACACGCTTTACGGGCTTGACGACGGCTCGGAAGGCTTTGAAATGTCGCTGAAAATGCTGTCAATGGCAAGTAAGGGCGGAACAAAAAATATAATTCTAACCCCACACTGCAACATACCCGGCGGGTACCTGAATTATATGAACAGTACCATAGCAGACAGGTTTGAAAGGCTTAAGGCTGCGGCGAAGGAATTTGTGCCTGACATAAACCTGTACCTTGGAATGGAGGTATATGCAAGTAATGACATTCCGGAGCTTTTACGCAGAGGTATGGCTATAACTCTTAACCGCTCCAGATATTTGCTTGTTGAGTTTAATTTTGGAGAAAGCCCGATGTATGTGTTTAAGGTGCTTCAAAATATACAAAGAGCCGGAATTGTTCCTGTGCTGGCTCACCCCGAACGGTATGTATTTGTTCAGCAGGAGCCATATATAGTCTTTGATTTAGTCAGAGCAGGAATTATAATTCAGATAAACCGTGGCAGTATTTTGGGAAAATTTGGCTTACGGCCTAAGGCGGTGGCGGATTATTTGCTGAAAAGCGGTATGGTTCATATTGTGGCAAGCGACGGTCACAAAAGCTACAGCCGTGTTCCGATACTTTATGATGCATATGCAGAGGTTGAAAGGAATTACGGTAAAGAATACGCTGATATGTTGTTTAAAAAAAATCCCCAAAATATTTTATTAGACAAAAGCCCTGCTTTTTTAAAAGCAAAATTAAGATACGGTAAGGAGTTCTAAAATGAAAGGAATTTTTAAAAACGCTGCTGTAAGGTGTATTGCGATGGTTTTGGTTACGGCACTGCTTATTTTGTTTTTTGCGTTTTACTATTACGATACAAATATCAGCAAAAGAAAGAATGTACCGGTTATTACCTTTTCTGAAAGCTACAAAACAAAGATAAGCGTAAAATCCACACAGCAGGAGCTGCTGGTGGGTGTTTCTGCATATGACGCAGAGGACGGCGACCTTTCAACCGATATCATTATTGAAAAAATGTCCAATATAATTAAGGGCAATCGCCGTGAAATAACTTATGTTGTGTGTGATTCTGACAATAATGTTACAAAGGTTGCTAAGGAAATTACCTACACCGACTACAAAAAGCCTGTTATAAAGCCTGTAAGTGATGTTCCTGTAATAAAAGAAAGAAAGTATGCCGACATACTTGCCTGCTTTAAGGCAACCGATGTGATAGACGGCGACATAAGCAGTAAAATAAGAATTGACAGTATAGACACAAGTAGGGACAGTATTAACCGTGGAGTTTTTCCGGTAACTCTTTCAGTTACCAACAGCTGCGGCGACATTGCTTATTTAGAGTCAACTGTTACTTTAGTTGAATAAAAAGGGAGGGCAGACCTTATGAATAATTCACAGGATGATTTAAAGGCACAGGACGATTTAAAAGAACAGGATGCTAACTATTCCTTTGACCTTGCAAGTACATTACAGGATTTAACAAAAAGGTGGTTTGTAATTTTGCTCTCCGGTATAATTGCGGCTATAGGCTGTTTTATTACAGCAACGCAATTATATTCACCGCAGTATATGACATCAACAACATTGCTTGTACAAAGTAAAAACAATACAGAAAGTGCCTATAATAATTTAACTGCTACAAACAAGATGGCAGGGGTGTTTAAAAATATTCTTGACAGCAGTCAGCTGCAAAACTCTGCCGCACGGCAGCTTGGGTATACATCATTTCCCGGCAACTTAAGCTGTTCGGTTATAGAAGAAACAAATATTCTTTCATTTACAGTAACCTCCGACAGCCCGATAAAGTCCTACAGACTGTTAAAAGCGGTTCTTGAGTGCTACCCCCAGTTTACTAAAAATGTTGTTTCCTCTATTGTACTGCAAACCCTTGAGGAGCCTGTTGTGCCTACAGAACCTACAAACCCTTCTAACGCATTAAAGCTGGCGGTTATAGGCTTTTTTGCAGGGGCAGCGGCGGTAGTATTAATTATATCTGTGCTTTCGTTTTATAAGGATACAGTAAAAAAGGAAAGCGACATAAATAAGAAGCTTATAACTCAAAGGTTGGTTTCAATTCCCACACAGAAAAAGAGATTGTCAGTCAGAGAAAAGGTTAAAGGCATAAAAAGGCCCCTTTCTATAACAAATCCTGTTATAAGCTTCGAGTTTAGAGAGGCCTTTAAAAGGCTAAGGCAGAAAATTGTTTCCGACAGCAAGACGCACCATAACAAGGTTTACGCCGTAACAAGCTCGCTTGAAAACGAGGGAAAAACCACTGTTGCTGTAAACCTGGCTTTGTCACTCGCAAAAATGGATTACAAGGTTTTGCTTATAGACGGTGACCTTAGAAAACCTGCTGTTGCAAAGTTTTTAGAGGCTAAAATTACAAACGGCAAATCAATTATTGACTTTCTGAGGGGAAAGGCAAGGCTTTCTGAAATTGCAAGCTATGACGAAATAAACAACATAACCATTATGGGCAGCAATAAGGGTACTCAACAGGCAAACGAGCTTATAACCGGTGAAAAGATGGACTACTTGATTTCTGCTGCAAGGGAGCAGTATGACTATATAATTATAGACACACCTCCGCTGTGCTTTGTTTCCGACGCCGAAGATATACTGACCTTAAGCGATTCCTCGTTGATTGTTGTAAGAAGAAATGTTGCAAACGCACTTAGTATTAATGACACTATAGACATTATTCTTGCAAGCGGTGTTAAGCTGATGGGCTGTGTATACAACGATGCGGAAAATGTTTCGATAGTAGGAAGAGGCTCCGTATATTCCGACTATCAATACGGTAAATACGGATATGGTAAATACGGAAAATATGGCAGCACTGCAGAGTAAAGGAGGCAAGTAAAATGGAGAAAAAATTCGTGCCTGAAAACAGCAGGTCATATACGCCTGTAGGGGAGTATGCTTCAAAGATTCTTACAGGCATAAAGAAGCACTGGTATATTATAGCGGTGCTGGCAGGCATATGCTGTGTAGGCTTTACATTGTATTCATACGCAGCCTATACTCCGCAGTATACTGCCGCAGCAACATTTACAGTTACACCTAAGGGAGATTCACTGTCCGCATATACAAGCATATCATCTAATGCCTCTACTCAACAGCTTGAAAAAACATTTCCGTACATTATAACAAGTGCTCCTCTTACAAGAGTAGTTGCAGAGGACTTGGGGCTGTCAGATGTACCCGGAACATTAACAGCTACAGCTGTAGAGGATACAAACCTTTTTACAATAACCGTAACATCATCAAACTATGAAACAGCCTATAATGTATTGAAATCAGTTATTAATAATTATCCCAGCGTTGCGGAGTATGTGGTGGGTGCAACAGACCTTGTTTTAGTTGTTCCGCCGTCGGCATCGTCCACCCCTATAAATCCTATATCCTACAGAGAAAAAGCACTTATAGGCACGGCAGTGGGAGCTTTGCTAGGGCTTTTAATTGTATTTTTTCTTGAAAATCTTAACCATACAGTAAGGCATCCTGATGAAATTAGAAAGCTGCTGAACAATCAACGCTTAGGCTCTATTGTAAAGGTTGTAAAGAAAAAAAGCAGTCATTCAACAGGCAGCTTAACTATTGATGACGCACACACAGATCCAAGATTTAAAGAATCTGTATTTTCAATAAGAAATAAAATAATCAAGCTGTGTGCCGATCAAAAAATAAATTCTGTTATGGTTGCCAGCACAACTACAAACGAGGGAAAAACCACTGTAGCGGCAAACCTTGCCATAGCTCTTGCAAAAAAGCACTACAGAACAGTAATAATTGACTGCGACCTTAGAAACCCTACCGTTAGGCAGCAGCTGAACATTCCGGAGAGCTGCAGCCTGGGCATTGTAGATGTTATAACAGGCACCTGTAGCCTTCAGGACGCCATAGTAAAAACGAAGAAAAACGGTTTGTATGTGCTGCCGGGTACAATTCCTGTAAACAATGCCTCTGAGCTTATGGGCAGTAAGCAGCTGGCAGACCTGGTAGCTGCATTGGAAAAAATATTTGACTATGTGGTAATTGATGCTCCGCCGGTGGGAATTGTTTCTGACGCTTTGGAGATGAAGGATTATGTAGGCGGACTGGTATTTGTAGTAAGGCAGGATTACGCAAAGGTAAGCAAAATTTTGGACTCAATAAGTCTTTTTGGCTACAGCAAGATAAAAATACTTGGTTGTATCTTTAATATGGCGTCCGGCGTGTTAAGCACAAGGGGCTACGGCAGATATGGCTATAATTCCTATGGAGGCTATGGCAGCTACGGAAGCTACGGCAGATATGGCTATGGCTACGGTCAGTACGGAGATTACTATGGCAATGAAGAAAACAGCCAAGCTGAAGAGGCTTCTTACACTGACAGTGATTCTGCTGATGAAGACTAAGGATTTTGGGAGGAACAAATGAATAAAGCTATTAAATCCATTGTAACTGTAATTGCCGTACTCTCTGTAATAGCTGTAATTTTTACAATATTATTTGCGGACAGCTTGCTCAAGTCTGACAATGAGGGTACAGTTGCTGTTGCAGCTGCTAAGTCGGTAAATATAACCTTTGATACCGATCCGCTTATAATAAAGGACGGTAAAAATATTGATTTAATGAGCGGAGTGTCTGCAACCGATTCCCAAGGAAACGATGTAACAAATTTGGTAAAGGCTTCGGTTACAAACAGCTCAAAAGATGAAAAATCAATTATGTACAGCATTAACGATGCTGATTATAATCTGGAAGCAACCAAGAGAGGCCTGCAGCTGTTGAATTATAAGGGGCCGAAAATAGCTGTAAAGCATAAAACCTATACCTGCGACATTAACGAAATTGATTCATACATAAAGTCTATGGTTAGTGCAAAATGCATAGTGGCAACAGACGGCTACGGAAACAATATTTCAACAGCACTGTATGTTGACAGTGCTGTACAGGTAAAGACCGCCGGCAGCCAAAAGGTTCGCTTGACCGTTAAAAACAGCTTTGCCGATTCTGTGTCAAGAGATATTGTGGTTAATGTGACAGGCACGCTTGATGAAACCAGAGTAGTGCTTTCCACAAAATCAATATCCGTAAAAGCGGGTACGGCAATAAATCCTGAAAAATATATTGTTACAGCTGTTGATAAAAACGGCAATGACATAAAGAATGCTATTGTTGTTCAAAATGATGTAGATATAAATACACCGGGCAACTATAATGTTTACTATTATTTGCCGGACGAAACAGACTCCACTCCTGCGGCGACTCTTACGGTAGTTGTAACAGAGTAGGTTTTTATTCAGAAATTATGGTTATACAAAAGCAGAGCATACAGGGCTTTAATCCAAGCCTGTATGCTCTGCTGTTTTTAATTGGCTCTGTGCCAAATAGTCGGGGTGAAAAGAAGGCTGTTTTCTTTTCACCGACTTCTATTATATAGAGTTGTTAGCTGCAGCTTATAGTGCTGTAGTCATCGTCGAAGCTGTAACTATCCGAATAATAATCAGCGCTATAATCGTCATCATTGGTGTCGTAATAGCGTTTATAGCAGCTTTCGTTGTTAAAGCCATATTTTTCAAGCGTTTTGTGTGCTTGGTATTTAGCTACATTAAACGACGCAAAGCTGTCGTTGTAGCTCTTATATGCTTTATACAAATTGTAGTTAAGTACTCTTTTCTGACTGTTTGTTAAGCCATTGTCTTCGTCAGCGGCAAAAGGAGCAATATACTTATAAGCAGAGGGATCAAGATCTCTTACCAGATTATTTCCCATCCACTCAATTTTGCCCTGCTGATAAAGTGAAATGTTAGCCTGTGCTATAAAGGAATCAATATTTAAAACATTGTAGCCTATTAGAAACAGCATAGAAAAAGCAAGTGCAAAGGAGAAAAGATTAACCTTGCTGAAAAACTGCTTTACAATTACCAGTATTATCATTACAAACAGGAACAGCATAAATATACTTGTGTTTATTCTAAGCGCTGTAAAGCCATATTGGTTAATATACATAAGCATTTTAAATAATGCAGTACAAACGAATACCAGTGTAAATGCACACATTATTACCGTTATTATTCGCAGCCCCATAGGCATAGCACCGTTTTTCCTTTTTGTAAGCAGGATAAGCAGCAATATAATTATAATATTAATTGCTGTTATAACGCACAGCTCAAAAAAGCCGTTTCGTGCGTAGTCTACTATTGTAAATGTCTGCGGCAGAAGATTGTCCGCAATAAAGCTTACAAAATATGCCAGCTGTGAAATGAGATACATAAAATATACTGCACACAGCGGAATAACTATAGAGTACATTAATGCGGCAGGAACAATATGAAAGCTTTCTGCCATCTGGCTGTAGCCAATGCCGTTTTGTGCCTTTGTATGCGGTGTTTCCTCGTTATATTTTGTGTACAGGCAGCTGAATATTGCCATTGCTACAGGTATACCCAATATTGCATAAGCGACATATTTCAGCAAATGCAGGAAGAAATCGTCAAATATAAAGGAGAACATAGCCTTGAACATTTGGTCGCCCATAAGAAGCAAAGCTGAAACTATTGCTACAAGAGGCAGTGCAATGCATAGTCCTAAAATAATCCATTTGCCGTTTCCTCCCTTTTGCCCTTTCTTTTTGTTGAAAAGTGCACTAAAGGCAGAGCCGTAGTTTGCAAACGGATAATAAAACACACTTACAAACAGCTGTGTGAGCTTACCGCCGTGCTTTACTCTGTTTTTACCGTTGGTAGTGTATACCCAAAAGCACTGTGCCGGTATTAAAAAGGCAAAGTCTATTGCCAAAACAAAACTATTGCTGAAAAATGTAAAGAACAGGCTGAAAAGAATCAGCAGTACAAATGTTATATTATGTACAATATCTATTTTAATGTTCTTCTTTTTCCATACATACAAATAAGAAACGACCATATTGGCAATAAAAAATATGCTTGCACCTATGCCAAGGTCAAACAATACAACCACTATTAAATCTACAAACAAAAAGCCCATTACAAAGGCCAACACCGCAAAGAGCTTGTCGGTTTTGTCATATATTTTTTTAGCTTTTGCCACAAAGCCATACTGCTGTTGAGGCTGTGCGGAATAATTATATGAATTTTGTTGATAACCATATGGCGGATAGCCCTGTTTGCTATATCCGGAGTTAAACGGAGGAAAATTTTGCCCTCTGTTATACCTGTTCTGCGGATTATTGCCAAAGCTGTTTTGCGGCTGTTGATTAGCATTGTTTTGCGGATTACCGCCAAAGTTACCTTGTGGTTGCTGATTAGCATTGCTC
>UMGK01037185.1_pt1 | contig 64297 bp, 54 predicted proteins | sample 1965251 | NCBI WGS metagenome assembly UMGK01 (sample SAMEA4836070, study PRJEB28245) | human gut metagenome | biome: gut microbiome; material: fecal sample | place: Denmark | collected 2008 | reverse complement strand
AACAGGAATATATTCATTATACAGGTTCTAAGCATTTCCTGCACGCCGTTAAGATAACCAATGTAGGACTCAAAAGGAACCAAAGAAATACTGTTTACTATAGGCCCTGTACGGCCCAAAAGTGTTATATACAGCAAAAGCATTGTATAAGCAGTGCCTATGGCAATAAGAATGTAACGCCACCAACTGTATTTATATAAAAAACTGTTTACCGCAACACAAATAACAGACGCCGCAGCAACAAACAAGGCCAGCTCAAAATACGGCAGACAGTATATGTATTGTGTTAATATTTTTAGAATGTTCATATAATTGCTTAAATCTTCTGTTTCAATTTAATATATTGTATATGTAAGCTATTTAAAATATTTTATATTTTCTTTGTCGATAACTATACCGGGTTTAAAGTTTTTTTCTCTTTTTCTAATAATGAATTTATGGTATAAGCTGAGCTCCCTTTGTGGATATTGCTTTTTATACTCTCGAAAAAAATCTTTGGTTTCATCCAGAATTGCTTTTTTCAGGCTTTCGGCAATATAATTAGAAAGGTGCATGTAAAAATAAGGCTCCAGCCTTTTAAATTTTTTACTTACATATTGGTAGCGTTCAAGAAAGCTGTCTGTTCTGTCAATCAACAGCTTGTCATTGCCTTCATCAGAATTTGCACTGCTTGTCATAACACTTGTGCCACGCATTCGGTAATTGTATAACGCATTGTTAATATTAACAATTATTTTACTGTTACAAATAAGCTTGTAAGTAAAAAATTCATCGTCAATTTTTCTGCCTGAGGGGAAACGTGCGTTACATAGTAATTCGGTTTTAAACAGCTTATTCCAAAAAACAGCATATTTCCAATCATATAGCATTTCAAACAGATATTCTTGTGTAGTTAGCAAACGATTATGTGAAGCTGGAAAATTGTAGTCGCAATTAAAGCCTTTATCTCTAAATTGATTTGTAAATAAACACTGCACCGTATCAGCATTAGTTTCTGTTATAGCCGCCAGCATAATTTTATAGTAATTTTGATCTAAATAATCGTCGCTGTCTATAATTGACAGGTACTCACCCGCTACTTCTTCTAAGCCGGTGTTTTTAGCAGCACCGGCTCCTTGATTTTTTTGGTGTACAACGGTAATTCTGCTGTCCTGTGAAGCATATCTATCGCAAATACTGCCCGAACTGTCTGTAGAGCCATCATCAACAAGTATTATTTGTAAATTACTGTAGGTTTGTTCGACTACACTGTTAAGACATTCCCCAAGATAGCTTTCAACATTATAAACCGGTATAACAACGGAAATTAGCGGACTATCTTGTGACATAATAAATCTCCCCTTTTGACTAATTAAGCTCTATTTATAAAACATACTCAAACAAAACTGTTTATCGGAAAAGTTAATTTATTTTAATGCATAGCTTATAGCTTAATAATTAAATCCTTATAGCTATTTTCTAATCAGCCTTGCAATTTTTTCCTTAACTCTTATAATATTATCCAAAAGATAATCACTATAGTTGTAAGATGGGTATATATGTTTAATAGCCTCCAGCTTTTGTTTATTTGTTTTATTACTTCGTATTATAACATATTTTAAGCTGTTTTTAATCTTTTCGGATCTTTCATTGTATAATTTTTCAGCGTCTTTATTTAACGGTTTAATGATTTGGTATATTCGTTTGGCATTTGCAAGGTAATCACCAAAAGCCTGATCTCCGAACTGTGCCATTAAAGAATTGTTATTCCACCTTATGTAGTGATAAAGTGGCAATGATAAAACTGCTATTGTTTCAATGTGATTTTTTTCTATATAGTCAAGAGAGAATTTTAGATCTTCCCCCATAGATAATGATTCATCAAAAATTATGTTCTGCTTTTTAATCAAGTCTGTTACAAAGAGCTTGTTCCAAAGTGCATTTAAATAGTATTTATCTGAAAGCTCAAAGGCTCTTGCAATACTCACTGATTGGATATTTCCTTCAGAGTCCCATAACATTTTCTGTTCTGTGTTATTGGTGTAATCATGGAACCAGTTTCCGCATATTGAAAGCAAAGCATTATTATCGACCATTGCTGTATAAAGCTGTTGAAGATAATTTGGTTCAACATAATCGTCACTGTCAACAAAGCATATATACACTCCTGTGGCATTTTTTATTCCGCTATTTCGTGTAGCCGAAACACCAAGGTTCTTTTCGTTACAAATAACCTTTATATTACCGTATTTTTTTTCAAATTCCCTGCAAATTTTCAGGCTGTTATCTGTAGAGCAGTCTTCAACTAAAATGATTTCTGTATTTTTATATGTCTGCTCAAGTAAAGAGCTTATGCATTTTTCCAATGCTATTTCCGTATTATAAACTGCAACAACAATACTTATTTTGTCCATGCTATATCCCAAACGCTTTCTTAATTGATTTTACAATTTTCATCTTTGAATACATATATCTGCCCGGAATAATGTCTGGCAGCTGGCTCTGATTCGCATACTTTGGAAAGTAGAGAGAGTCATCACATTCATAATCCTTATTGCGGGTAAACAACAGCTTAGGATATTTTATTTTTTTAAAGTCCTCAAAGTCCTGCTGTGTAAAGCCATCCCGTTCAACCATAATAACAAATATTTTGTCCTTGTTTACTCTCTTCTTTCTTTCCTCCCACTTGCTAAGAGCCTCCTCTGCTGAATTATAATGCATAAAATACAGAGTTATATCGTCTAGCCTGCCGATAGGATATTTTTCACCATTTTCTACGGTTGGCACTATACTCAAATAGTAATCTAAATTTTCAACAAACTTCAAGAAATCCTTAGGTGTAAAAAAGAGATTTACCGTAGGGCTAAGAAATTTTTGCTGTGTGTCGTGGTACATTATACCGCCTATACAGTTCATAGAGATTAAGCTTATCTCTGATAAATCAAGCTGTTTTTTTACAATTCGGCTTAAAACTCTGCGTCTGTTATTTAAATAAAATTCTCTAAAATAGCTCATAAATACAACACCGCTTAATCAAATAATGCTTCGTCAAAATCTATCCCAAGTGATTTAAGCTTTTCCTTTGAGGATTCATTTTTGGCTGTAGCCGGCACACCTACAAGCACACCGTAGCCCCGTTTATAATCCTTAATTACAACTGCATTTGCACCAACCCTTGTACAATCCCCCAAAGTAATATTACCCAGTACCTTAGCACCGCAGGTAACTATACAGTTATCCCCGATAGTGGGACAGCCGTCAGTGCCGTTATAGCCTATTGTTACCTGTTGGTTTACCGAAAAGTTTTTGCCGATTTTCCTTGCAGCTATATAGGTTGCAAAACCGTGTTGTATGTAAAAGCCTCCGCCAATGTCAGGACACTCTATATATAATGTTTTTTCCGGAGGATACCAAAATGCTATCCATTTACAAAACAGCCTGTGTGGTTTTGGGTATCTGTTTCTGTATATAAACAAATTTCTAAATTCTTTAAAGGTGTACAGTAAATAAATTAATTTTTCGTTAAGGGAGCGTGAATCATCCTTCAGCCACCTGTCAACATCCTCTTTTAATCGCCGGTTATTCTTATATATACCGTAAAAAATGATAATAGGTAAAAATCTAATATAGGCTAGGATTTTTTTCATAACAAAGATTTTTCCTTTCGTTTTGCGTATTAAATACAACTAAGCTGTTGTGTTCTATAATCTTATATAAATTTCTTTTTTAGTAAATACAGCTTGTCACGCAATGACAAACCACTGTTTTCCCAAAGGTTTTTTTCTTCAATTTTATCAACCAATTCCTTGAAATCCTTTTTCTCAAATTTGGAATAGAAATAATCGCTGTACTTTCCAAGCTGTGTTGACTTCACAAGACTTTGATTGTTTTCCAAAATGCTGCTAAGCTCTGTGTATTCAAAATAAAGCTTATTTTCAATATTTTTAAATATTTCAGCACCTTTTTTTGAATTTAACAGTACGGCTGAAGCCCCCAGGTCTGTATTAAAATCCTTTATTTTTTCAATTCCCCAAAAATCCCCCAGCGTAATGTCAGCTGCTCTGGGAAAGCCCTTGTATTTACAGCTTGTACAGGAGGGCCTTAGGTAGAGGCTGTGCTTTAAGTATCCCACCATATAGGGGTCGTCCATTCTCTCTTTTTGATATATTTTGCCGTTTTCAAAGGTCGCCTTAACTGTATAACGCTGCCAAGAAATATCCTTATTTCTGAATTCATAGCTTTGAATATTGCAATTGTTTTTGGCTGAAAGCGACCTGTGGTATGCGTTAAACACCTTTTGACTGACTACGCCATGGCAGATTACTTCCACAGTTATTAAATTTTCGTAGTCCTTATTAAGAAAATTTTTTAAAGCTCCGATCTGGCATGGCGTACCGCTAAATAAAACCATTCTACCTTGGTTGAGCAGCTTTTTTACTTCTTTAAAGCTTGTGCCCAAATTACTGAGTACATACTTTGCCTGTCTAAGATTTTTTAGCTTCTGAATATTATTAACAGCTATATGCTCAACATTCATATTTTCAGAGATAGCCGCACCAAAAACGCAGCCGCCATTGTTAATTACCTCCTCGGCAAATACAGAGAAAACTCCTCCGGAGGTACTGGCCTTGCGTACAGCATCATCTTTATTCCAAGCCACCATACAGGCGGGCTGTTTATATTCTGCTAAAGTCTGCTTTATAACGGGGCAAGTCCTTTCACACCGGCCGCAGTCAACACAAAGGTTTTTATTTGTGTAGGGATAATTAAAGCCTTGTGCGTCCGCTTGAAAAGCTATTGCTTTTTTGGGACATACCTCTACACAAGCCCCACAGCCAACACACTCTGTTTTTTCGTTAATATGCATCATACTGTTTTTTTCCTAAGCTTATTGATTATTCTTTTTATTGGTGTGGTAAAAAGTTCTTTTTCATATTTATTCATACTAATAAACCATACAGACGCAAAAAATACAGCACAATATGCCAAAATCGCCAACAATAATGTCCAGTATGAGTTTATGTCAATAAAGAGCATAATAACTATTCCTGTTATTACCGGAATAATTATTCCCGGCAGTATTCGAGCAATACTTTTCCAAAACCCAGGTATATCCAAGCCGATTTTTTTGTAATTGTATATGTTCATAAAAACAACCGTTCCAAAGAACATACATATTAAAGTTGCAAGTGCAGCACCTATACCTTTTAACCATATTGAAAACGGTATAGTAATAATAACATTTACTATAGCTATCAGTAAGTAAACTATACTTCTCGCTTTGTGCATATTTTTTGCCTTCTGAATTTCAAGCCCGATGTTTTGAAAGCAGGGAACATACACAGACAGCATTAGCATCAGCCCAATAATATAGGCATCATCATAGCTGTTGCCAACCCACAGTCTAATAAACTGCTTTCCAAAGAAAATATATCCCGTTAGAATAAGTGTAACAATATAGAATTGAATTCTGCCTATTCTTATAAAAATATCATCCAGCTCTTTTTGAGGGCAATCATCAGCAATAATTTTATTTATCTGAGGTGCAAAAACACCGGATGCCGAGGTGGAAAAGGCCATAAAATAGTTTTTGAAATTTGAACCAACCGTGTAAACCGCAACCATTATAGGCCCGCAAACAATACCAAGCACTATATTGTCGGTTGAAAATGTAAGCTGATCTGTTATTGTGTTTAAAAATAAGAAGCCGGAAAACACAAAAATACTCTTATACAGCTCTTTATTACGGCTTCCGAATTTGAACTTAAGATGGATGTTTGCTTTAGCATATATATAATAAATTGAATATGTAATAATACTAATAATCAGGCTTAAAATTGAAATAGTAATTGCATCGCCGCCTAAATACAATGCTGCAATATTTACACATGGCTGCAATACACAGGCAACCAATAGACAAACCCTAATGAAAATAAATTTCTCATAGGCTTGTATCGCCATTGCTGTAGTGTTAAAAATAAAAGTTACTGCAAACTGCAGCACCATACATATCATAATACATTTTATTTTAAATAAATCATTCTCTGTGTATTTTGCTTGAAATATGTATGGGGATAATAACACCAGTATTGCACCTACCACTAAGGTTATTGCAGCTATAGCGAGATATATTGTTTGAAAAACGCCGTTTACCTCGTATTCCTTTTCTTTATCTCCCGTTACTTTTGCCTTAGCGTTGAACCTAACATACGAGCCGCCTATGCCCATACTGAGCAAGCTTAAATATGATGTAATGGAATTTGCAGTTGCAATAAGTCCGTACTCTGTCTGTCCCAACATACTCAAAAAAAATGGGGTATAAATAAGCGAAACGGTATTGCTTAAAAAAATATATACATATGACAGAATAGAACCTGCTTTTCTCTGATTAATAGCCAATTTTTATACCTCCAGCATATCTATAAGGGCCTTTTCAGCCAGTCGTGCCCTTTCCTTAAACTGAGGAATAACACTGCCAAGATGCTTTTTTATATTGCTTTCGTTTTTCATAATATACTTAAACGCTTCTGTAAGCTCTTCATTTGTTTTCATATTTTGTACAGGCAAAACATAGTTTTCGTAGGTGCCGAACAAATCCTTTGCAATACCCCTTGCTTTAATGGAGTAGCCTACAACAAGCGTTGGCACACAGGTAGAATACGCCGCAATGGTTGCGTGGGTTCTGGCCCCTACAAAAGCTCTGCACCTGCTTATAAAGCCCTTTAGCTCCTGGCAGCTACAGTCATTTAGCTTAATAACTCTGCCGGTATCTTTAAACCGGCTGTATAGTGCTTCAATAGGCGTTCTGTCGTTGTTATACTCCCATACCACATGGGGAATCAGGCATACATTCATATCAGTATTGCTAAGTATATACTGAACAAGCTTGTTGTAATTTTCAAAAGCAATGCTTTCCCCACTTTCATAATCATTAATAAGTGGGCTGATATTAACGCCTACCGTGTTATTCTCTAAAAAGCCTTTTGGTAATGGAAGTTCCTTTTTCTCCAATAAAAATGCCGGATCGGCAACCTGAACAGCCTTTATGCCGTGATTTTGTAGAACCTTATATGACAAGGATTCTCTTACGGTTATAAGGTCAAAGCCCTTTAAGTCTTCTACTACGTCGGGTGATAAAAGCTCATCCTCTATAGAGCAGCCCCAAAATACATTTTTACTGCATACCTTTCGTATATCCCTGTCAAGCTCTACTCCCTGCTTTGCAGACCAAGGGTAACAATAGTTGTCACCGCCAATAGAAACAGCAATTGAGTCTTTAAAGAGCGTTTTCATAAACCGCTTGTGCAGTGCATCCTGCTGCTTTAATAGCCTAAACTTAAAATAAGCTGTTAAGAAGCCCAAACTTTTTTTATTTAATGCGTCTGTTGCAACTATTTCATCAACTATCGTATTTACCCCATACTTAATATCCTCTGATGGTACCTGCGACCAAAGTACAACATCGGAGTTGAGTGCATTTTTTATAATTTGTGCAGTTGTTCTTACCAGTGCCTCACAACCGTGATTGCCGCTGCCACCGTGCATATATAATACTGTTTTCATAATAAACTCCTCAAAAGGCTAAAAGCCTATACCTGTAACAGCCCTTAGCTTACAGCAAAGGTAAAAGCTAAGCTTTGCAAAATAAAAATATTTTTTCGAGCTGTTGTTAATGGTTTTAATATCGGATAAGGATATATTGCACTGCTTTTTATAAGCTCTTATTTTTTTGCAGGCAGTTTTCTTGTCTTCCCCAGACATATATTTTAAAGCGGATTGATATGCAAACATACAAGAGCCGTATAAATCTACCTTTGCCAAGTAAGATAGCTCAGGGTAGCTTTTATCTATATATTTTTGTCTGTTAAGCTTACCCTCTAAAGCGTCCAAACGCCGTAGGCTGTAGCTTTCTCCCATAATACTGCCTTTTCTTTGAAAGTAGTAATACATAGTTTTATTTATTCGAGTAACTTTTTCTGCCTTGCCAAAAATCCGGTATGTCCAAAACTCGTCCTCGTTAAGCTTGCCTACTGCATAAGGAACATCACGCACCAGCCTTGTTTTATACAGCTTATTCCAAACATGCTGATGAAAAAGCCCCTCCGAAATCAGCTCCGACAGACTCTCGACTGCAGAGCAGGTTTTAACTGCCATATCATCTTTATAATTGTCAAACTTGTTATCTTCATAAAATTTTACTGCGCTGCACTCTACTATATCACTGTTTTCTTTTAGCATAGTATTTAACAGGGTTTCAAAAAAGTCCGCTGAAACATAGTCGTCGCTGTCAATAAAGCCAATATATTCCCCTGCAGCTACTCTCATACCGGCATTGCGAGCATCGGACAGTCCGCCGTTTTTTTTATGTATAACCCTTATTCGGCTGTCCTTTTTTGCATAATTGTCACAAATTGCAGGACAATTATCCGGTGAGCCGTCATCCACAAGAATAATCTCAAGCCTATTGTAGGTCTGGTTAATCAGGCTGTCAACACATCTGTTTAGATATTTTTCTACATTGTAAATTGGCACAATCACACTAATTAATGGACTCATAATTGTTATTCACCTATTCGTACACTTTTTTTTGAAAATATTTTGAATAAAATCTATACATTGGATCAAATAAAGCAGGAAAATATATAATAATAATTCCCAACAGCCTTGTTTTGTTGCCTAAAAGAGAGATTTTATTCTTCATATTTACAATAGTCTGTCTAACTTCATTTCTTTCATATATAAAAGTTTTTCTAACATCTTTATCGGCACAGGCTATAGTTGAGTAAACATTAATACAAGTATTTAGATATGCTGCAGTAGCTACACTTTTTAGAGCTTCGTCAATACTATCACAGATATATTTTTTTACTTTTATAGGATCAAAAATTAAGTTTTTGTTTAATTTTTGTCTTGAAGCAGATGTTGCACGAACCATATAGTGATAGGGACAAAAATCTTGAAAAATTGATTTTTGTGATTTACGGAACAAATAATAATTCCACAACAAGTCTTCGTTAATTTTTATGTTCATATCAATGTCATTAAATAAATTTGAAAAAAGTGAAGCTTTATAAAGCTTGTTACACATACCGGGTTCAACTACAGAACCGTCAAGTAAGTCGGTAATCCCCATAGCCCTATCCTGTACTTTTGTTTTATCAGTATTATGAAAATAATTTATTCTGCCGTCGTCAAAGACCATTTGATAACCACAATGTGATATGTCTGCCTCATACTTTTTGGCGTTTGCAATTAATCTTTCATACATATCAGGTTCTATAACATCGTCGCCGTCTATAAAACCAATCCAGTCACCTTTAGCTGCCAAAACGCCTTGCATTCTTGCTACAGATACTCCGCTGTTTTCAATATGTAATGCTTTGACAACATCTTTGTGCTTTTGGGCATATTCATCAATAACTTTTGCCGAATTGTCGGTTGAACCATCATCAACAACTATTATTTCAATATTTTTATATCTTTGAAATAAAATACTATCCAGTGCTCTTATAATATAGTTTTCCAAATTATATACCGGAACAACTACGCTTATTAAATCCTTAATCATAAATTACACAACATTTCCTCTACAGCTTTTACGGTTTTTTGAGTACTGAATACCTTGCCACGCTCTTTTGCTTTTACAGAATAATCTTCAAGCATACCGGGTGTTGTAATCATTCTCTTTATTCCTTCATATAGTGAAGCCTCGTTATTCTCTGTTACAATGCCGTACTCATTATTTTGACCTAACAGTTCGCAGGCACCACTGCAGTTAGTGCTTACAACCGGAGTCCCCACAATAAGTGCCTCTGTAACCGCTGTACTAAAGCCCTCTCTTCGTGAGGAACAAACATATAGGTCTGCATTTTTAACATACTTATAAGGATTATCTCTAAAGCCCAAAAAAGTAAAGGAGGCCGTTAAACCGTTGTCCTTTAAATATTTTTCATATTTTTCTTTTTCTTCACCAATACCAAGAATGTAAATATGGTTTTTAATATTTTCTTCAATAAGTCTTTTATGAATCCTCATAAGCCTGTCATAGCCCTTAGTAGGTACAATTTTAGCAACTGAAATAAGGTTTACTGTGTCCTTGTTAAAAACAACATCCTCCACTTTTTCCTCGGCAAGCCTAATAATTTTATCCGACTCATTGGTATTGTACAAGACTTCTATAGGATTTTTCAAATTAAATATAGACCGGAAATCCTCCTTAACGGTATTTGAAACACAAATTGTCCTGTTAAATCTTGAGTAGCAATTTAATGCCTCGTTATAATTTCTAAAGCTTACCGCTGCAAGCCTTTGATTGTGCTGTTCAATGTGAATCCAACTGACAAGCTTAGCCTTTGGGTTGTTACAACCGCTTACTATTCTTGCGGTAGGCCCTTCAAGATATGAAACAATAATATCATAGTCGTCTTTAATGAAGTGCGAATACAGCCTTTTTGGGGAAAACAGCTTCATTATATGAGAATTTCCCCTGACTGTTTTTTTATATCCGGGAATGTACTTTACCTCTTTGTTTAGGTACTGTTTATTTACCCCTGTATCAAACAAGGTCTGTACAAAAACCTCATATTTCGTTTTATCCAGATTGTTAACCAAATTTACTAAAACCTTTTCGGCTCCCCCATGGGCTAGATTTGGTATTAAAAACAATACTTTTTTCATATGTACCTCAAACCAAAAAATTCACAGAGTCTTTTGTTGCTCCCTCTTTTATATGCACAACAGCAGGATTGCCAATTACAATAGAGTGGTCAGGCACATCAAAATTAACATAGCTGTTAGGTGCAATAAGTACATCATTGCCAATTTTGATGTTGCCTACAACAACGGCATTAATTCCGACATAAACATTGTTGCCTATTTTAGGGGCCCCAACTCTTTTTCCTCTGTTTTCACGGCCGATGGTACAGCCCTTATGCAAATTAACATTGTTGCCCAATTCTGCTTTACTTGCAACAGTTATGTTATAGGGGTGTCCTAAATATAAGCCTTTTCCTATTTTAGCAGATGTGGAAATTTCAAGTCCGTATTTTCGAGCTAACCTATAAAGTCTAAGCTTTGTAAGAAAGGTGGGCTTTTTTTCAAACCTTCTCCATAAGAGCATATATTTAAGTCTATGTTCAAATGACAGCTTAATTATATTTTTTATTTTTGAATGGTATTTGTTTCCGGTCATTCGGTAATAATCATACTGAAAAATCTCGTTCATATTTATTTTCTCCTTACATCATACAAAGGGTTTAAAATCACAACCAAGATATTTTACTCCAGTCATCCACAAAGAACAGATGATCCTCATGCCAGTTTAAGTGATATGTTCCGAGCATCTGATATAAAAAGAACAGGGCGTAGCATATACAGGCCGCAGGCTTAATCCATTTATAATTTTCATATTTTGTCATCTCATTAATGTTCCATACCAATAGGACAACCGTATATATCTCAAAATACAGGTTAAACCTTGCGTAAACAGCAGATAAAATACCCGCTGCTGTGAAAACAGCAAAAAATAAACTCATATTAAATACAGCATCATAATATTTATATTTATTTCTCATCCTTCTTCTGTTGACATACGCCAGCACAACCGGCACAATCGCTACCATTACCCTGAAAATGTTAATGCTGTACTGCCATGTGGACGAACCATATTTTGTGCCGTAGTCCGTTTTGGACAAGAGGCTTGATACAAAATTTCCCGTAAAAGGTGAGGTCACAACAACCAGCATACCAATAATTATAATTGTCCAGGTTATTTTTCCAAACGCTTTTGTATTGGCAATAAAATAGAGAGGAATAAATATATACGCTGAGGTATGCATTTGTGCAGCAACAAAGACAATAGGCAGATACAAATACCACCTCTTTTTTACAAGCAGCGGAAAACAGGCCGCTAAAATTGCCGCCGCTAAATATTGCCGCAAGCCGTTCATTGAATGCTCCCAACAGCCCGAAACGACGAATAAATAAAAGGCAAAGCGTAAATCTCCACTGTAATTATATAGGAAGTACAGCAAAGGAAATATTGTAAGGTATGCTGTAATCTCTATATAGACTCTTGGGTCAGTGGTTATATATGTATGTATAAATGACATATACAATTGGAACAGCCATTCATTGCCTATTGCAAAGCTTGACAAGCACTGATCTATAGGCATAGCGTTATTAAAATATTTGATATACGCCGTGGTATCTCCAAATGCAAATCTTTGACCGGAAACGAAGGCTAATAAAGCTGTACCTAAAACAAATGCTACCATATATGTATCACGAACAATTGCTTTTTCTTCACCTACAGCAGGTGATTTTACGGGTTTATGCCCTATGTAGAAAAGAACAAATACCAGAATTGTAGTATAAACAAATACATTCATTTACTTAGTCCCCTCTACCCTCATATATGAGCCTTTTGATTTTTTCAGTATAAATACTTTTAATAAGAACCCAAAGGGTACACTGACAACAGTAAGAAGCTTTTCCGGTGACTCTTTTATAAAGTGCTTGTTCCGAGCCAACAGCGAGCTGGAAACATAATGTATGCAAGCCTTTATCTTTTGCTTTGTGTTTATGCTGTGCCTCATTTGCTCCTTACGCCAAAAGGCAAAGCCCTTTGGATTTCTGACATACTGTCTGTACATATTTGCGCTTGAGCCATCCATTTGATAGTCTACAATACATACGCACTTATTCAAAATTTTCAGCTTATATTTTTCATCAATAATGTGGTATTTATAGGCCAGTGATACATATTTTTCACCTTCAAAAACAGGATACGGCGGTGTGTTCTTTATAATATCTGTTCTGTATATAAGCTTTTTGTCTCCAAAACCGCCGTTATTGTAGTAGCCCATTAATGTGGTGCTGTCAATATCCGCAGGAAGCTCCTTGCCTATTACCTTTTTTGTGGAATTGGCAAAATCAAGAGCAATTATTCCTGCGTATCCTTTATCTTTATTCTCGTTCCAGCAGTTAATAATAAGCTCAACCGCATTATTCGGCATATAGTCGTCGGAATCAATGCAAACATTAAGCTCTGTATCTATATTTTCATAAGCTGTATTGTGAGCGGTATGCATACCGCCGTTTTCCTTATAAATATACTTTATTTCAAAGCCGTTGTCCTCATTAAGCCAGTTTTTAATTTCCTCATAGGGATTATCCGTAGAGCCGTCGTCAACTATAAGCCATACAAAGTCCTTACAGGTTTGATTTTGCAGGCTTTTATATGTTCTTTTTAAAGTTTTAATTCTATTATATAAAGGTGTAAACACCGTTAATGTTGCCATATTAATCACCGTAACTGAACGAAGTGTAAAAATTTTCTAATTTTCTTGAATTTTCTTTTATGTCAAAGCCTGACGCAACTATTTCGCTTAATGTATCCTTTTTACTTATTTTTAAGGCTTCAAATATTTTATCAGCCCAAAAATCTGCCGGCTCGCTTAAGCTGTACCGAAATACTCTATCTGTTTTTATGCATTCATCCGGAACATTGTCTGAAATAATACATGGCAGCCCTGCTGCCTGGGCTTCAATAATTGAGAGAGGCAGTCCCTCATATAATGACGGAAACAAAAATACATCCATAGCCTGTAAAACTCTGTTTACATCGCCTCTGCTGCCTAAAAATAATACAGAGTCAGAAAGTCCCAGACTTTTTACCTTATCCTCTATAGCCTGTTGGCCGTCGCCCGAGCCTACAAGTACAAGCCGTGCATTTTTATCTCTTTTATACACAGCATTAAACACATCAATGATAAAGCCATGATTTTTTTGCGGGTTAAATCTGCCGACATGACCTATTACAAAATTATCATTGGTTAGATTAAGCTCTTCTCTAACCTCATTTCTTATTTGCTCATTATAGGTATACATTTGAGCGTCAATAGCATTATTTAAAATGGTATAAGGCTTTCCGTTAAACATCCAGTAACCTGCTTCCTTTCCGCAGGCAAACAAGTGAGTGGCGTATTTAGGTATAAGCCTTTTCGAAAGCAGCTTAATGGGGTATTTTAAATTTTTGTCTTGGCTTTTGTTGTGCGAATGGGCAATTCTAACGCTTACACCGTTTTTTTGGGCTATTTTTAATGGATATGCACTCATACAGTCTAAGTGGCTGTGGACTATATTATACCTATGTTCTTTAAAAAAGCTGTCTAAAGACTTAAAATATGCTTTAGAAAAGGGATTTAACACCGGCATATGGTAAATGTGCCCACCCAATGACAGTATTTCCTTATCATAGGCAGCTTCCTCTTGGCGGTGTACCAAAAAGTCAAACTGAACCTTACTTCTGTCTATGCTTCTGTAATAATTCATTATCATAGTTTCAAGTCCGCCACGCCCCATATAGGTGACAACCTGCAGCACACGCAACATAATATACCTTCCTTATTTATAAAACCTTCAAAGCCCTTATCGTACTTTCTACCACTAAAGCCTTGTCAAATTCATTTTCCATTTTTTTACGGGCCAGTCTTCCCATTTCTTCACGGCGAGAAACGCTCTCCCCTAAGAAAAGCTTCATCTTATTATACAGGCTGTCGGCATTTTGAGCCTTGCAAAGCCAGCCGGTTTGCCCGTCCTCCACCGCCTCTTTGCAGCCCGGAATGTCAGAGGTTATAACAGGTCTGCCTGTTGCTGACGCTTCAAGGTTTACATTGCTCATACCCTCGTGATAGCTTGGCATTACAATGCAGTCGGCAGCAGCATAATAAGGCCTTGGCTCTTCTTGAAAGCCATGAAATTTAACTATGCCCCTTTCCTCAAGCCGTGAAACCTTTTCTTTGTATTCATCCTCAAAAAAGCCCACTAAATCCAGAACAAAGCTTTCGCCTTCGTTGTAAAGTTTTTCTGAGGCCTCGAAAAGCTCGTCCATTCCTTTTTCCTTCATTATTCGGCCTAAATACAGAAAATGGGGCTTTTCATTTGCCGGGTACGGTCTGTACTCATATTCACAAAGATTAATGCCCGCCCCTTTTAGAATAGTCTCCCTTTGCGGCGAAATAATATTTCGTTTCACAAATTCGTCGGCATTTTCCCGATTTTCAAAGAAAACGGTTTGTACCCTTTTAAATGCGGCCTTATAAAGCATTGTAACAAATTGTGCTAAGCCCTGCTTTTGAAATGCGGTACCCAGCCCCTGAACATTAGCATAAAAAGGAATATTCAGCTTGGAGCACATTAAGCCACCGTAAATATTAGGCTTAATTGAATATGTTATTACTAAATCCGGTTTTTCCTCCTTGAGCATTTTTTTATAAAATTTAACCAAGGATAAATCGGTTATGGGGTTAATTCCCCTGCGTTCCAATTTCGTTTCTATACAACGCAGTCCCATATTAATAAAATCGTCGTGATGCCCCACAAACGGCATACTTAAAACGACTTCATTATCCTTCATAAGTTCCTCTATAAGCTCTTTTCTGAAGCGGTACAGCATATAGGAGTGGTTTGTAAGAATTAATATTTTTTTACGGTTATTCTCCATTGCCCATTGCCCCCGTTCCGCCTTCTACAACGCCCTCGTGCCTAAACACACTTACGATAGTCATAAACAGGCACTTAACATCAAAGCTAAAGCTGAGGCTGTCATAATAAACCTTATCCATTTGCACCTTTACCGGTATAGGAAGCTCATCTCTTCCGTTAATTTGTGCCCAGCCTGTCAGTCCGGGTCTAAGGCTGTTTATATCATACTCATCTCGTTCAGAAATTAAATCCTCTTGGTTCCACAGAGCAGGTCTTGGTCCTATGACCGACATATCCCCCTTTAAATATATTGAATATTTGAGGCAGCTCGTCCAGGCTTGTTTTTCTTAAAAGCCTGCCTACTCCGGTTATGTACTGCTCGGGATTTTTCAGCAAATGTGTAGGGCAATCCTTTGGAGTATCAACCCTCATAGTACGAAACTTTAATATATTAAAATACTTTTTATCCTTTCCTACCCTTTTCTGCTTAAAAAAGACAGGCCCCTCGCTTGTGCATTTAATTACAATGCATATAGGCAAATAGATAATTGACAGAAACACTATTGCCACAAATGAGCATATAATATCCAACGCCCGCTTAACAACCTTGTTATAAAATGACTCTTTCCTGTTCTTCATAAATACTATCCACTCCGTAGATAAAAATAGCAGGGTACTGCAATCCATAAAAATTGCCATATACATTCGTATTATACCATATTGTCGGGTATTTTTCAATCGAATTGCCTGCTAGGTTACTTATACTTAATATTTCGGCATTTTTCAGAAAACTATTCTAATTGTGAATTACAATTTTGTCAAAATAACAAGGATATATTGAATGTGTACTGCTAACAAAAGGAGATATTCTCTTAATAGATATTATTAATAATTATATTTTGACATATATCAAGGCAATTATATAATATTTTACTGTTGAAGCGTGCAAAGCAAATACCCTGTCATAATTTCTGTAATGAAAAATTACGACAGGGTATGCCTGTTGAATATTATATTATATGATATTTTATTTTAGGGAAATTATATTTTACAGAAGAACTGTGACCAGTAGCCGGACTTGTAAACGCCACAGGCAAAATCAGTAAAATCAGGGTCTAAAATATTATTCCTGTGACCCTCTGAGTCCATCCAGCCCTTCATAACATCGGCAGGCGTACGGTAACCCATAGCGATATTTTCACCGGCGGAAAAATATTTTACTCCGGCCTCCTTCAACGCTGTAAAGCAGCTGGTTCCGTTAGGTCTGTCGTGGGAGAATGACTCATCGCATTCTTTTGCTCTTACCATAGCAGCCTTGTACATATCATTATTAAATTTCAGCGGCTTAACGCCTGCTTTTATTCTCTCTTGATTAACTATTTCAAAAACCTTATAGCTAAGGGTGTAACAGTCCTTTTCAGTATCTGCGTCATATATGCTGTTGCAGCTATTTGTAGGCAGCTCTGCAGGGGCTTCGGTTGGTTTTTGTGTAGGCTTTTCGGTCGGTGCTGCCGTTGGAGCCTCGGTTGGTTTTTGTGCAGGCCCTTCTTCAACAGGGAATGTGTCTAAAATACCGCATATATACTGTAGTACATATATACTGTCCTTAATGGTAACAGAGCCGTCACCGTCAACATCTGCTTGGACAGCAGCGTCGGCTGACAGGTCATTCAGACCTAAAGTATTTCTCATAATCAGCACCGCATCGACCATACTTACTTTTTTATCATTATTTACATCGCCGTAAATAAATGAATCGCTGTTTGCGGCACCGGCTGTAGCTACTGACGAAGCAGCTATAACGCCTGTTAAAAGTGTTGCTAAAAATTTTCTCATTTTCTCTTCCTCCTGTCAATAATATATAGAATTGTTTAAGCTTATTTTATCACAATATTCACAGGTTTTCAATAATAAATATAATTTTTTTATATTATACTGTGAAACTGGCTAACTTTTCCATATTCTATAACATAAGCCTGCTTTTCCTTGCCGCAAAAAGGTCTTAATTATTTTTAAATATAAAAATTCTTAAAATGTATTTTATCATAACACGGGTATGCAAAGCAGCTTTACAAAAATTACGCACAAAACGTCAAACAGGTTGAAAAAAACCAACAACAGTGGTATAATATGTTTAGTTAAAGCGGCGGCATTCTGTTAATGCTGCGTTGCTTTTTGCTGACCGTAGCAGCAGAAAACTATAAATTCTTTTAGGAGGAATACCCTATGAAATCAATTGTTACAAAAATCGGTCTATTTGTCGGCGGCGTTCTGTTCGGTACAGCCGGTATTAAAATTCTAAGCAGTAAGGATGCAAAAAAGGTTTATACTCACACAACAGCCGCTGCACTGCGTGCAAAAGAGAGTGTAATGTCTACAGTTACTACAGTTAAGGAAAATGCCGGTGACATTTTGGCTGACGCAAAGGAAATTAATGAAAAGCGTGCAGCCGCCGAAAATCAGGTTATAGAGGACTGCTGTTGCTGTGTTGCAGAGCAGACCGAAAGCACAGAGGAGCCTGTACAGACAGCTGAAGAGAATAATCAGTAATTTTTTGTAAATTTTGTTGGTAAGAGAGCCGCCTTATACTAGGTATTTTTTTAAAGCTTATGCTTCTGAAACATATTTTTATACTCCGCAGGAAATTTACGGCATTGCAGGCTGTTGCGGAGGTGTTTCTGTTAATTGTGCTTGGTGTATAGGCGGCTTTTTCGTTGGAGGATTTATATTATGAAATGTAAAATTCTGCATGAGTCAAAGGGAAGAATGCGTATACATTTAATGTGCGGCAAAATGAATCTTGATGACGCAGATGTTTTGGAATATTATCTAAAAAATATAGATTGTGTAACTGATGTTAAGGTGTATGACCGAACTCAGGACGCTGTTATCTTTTACTCCTCAAACCGTCCAAAAGTAATTAAATATCTTGCTCAATTTTCTTTTGCAGAAGCTAGAAAATTGGACTTGGTTCCAACACATACCTCCAGAAGCCTTAACCGTGAGTTTGAAGATAAGCTGGTGTTTTCTGTTATTGGCAGGGCCTTTACAAAGCTGTTTTTACCTGCACCGGTGAGAATGGTGATTACACTGTTTCGTGCAATTAAATATATTAAGGCGGGTATTAAGGCACTTATAAAGGGTAAGCTTTCGGTTTCGGTGCTGGATGCCACAGCGGTTGCGGTTTCTCTTATACGCAGAGATTTCAATACAGCAGCCTCTGTAATGTTTATGCTGCATATAGGTGAGATTTTGGAGGAATGGACGCATAAAAAGTCAGTTGCAGACCTAGCCGGGGCAATGTCACTAAATGTTGACAAGGTATGGCTAAAGGCAGGCGGACAGGAGGTGCTGTGCCCTATCGGCAAGGTTGCTGAGGGCGACCTGATTATAGTCCGCACAGGCAATATGATTCCGCTTGACGGCAAGGTTGTTTCGGGAGAGGCCTCTGTTAATCAGTCCTCAATAACAGGCGAGTCACTGCCGTTGAGAAAGGGCGAGGGCAGCTATGTATATGCCGGAACTGTTGTTGAAGAGGGCGAATGCATAGTTTCTGTTGACAAGGTGTCCGGCAGCGGGCAGTATGACCGTGTAGTGCGTATGATTGAGGAATCCGAAAAGCTTAAGTCTACAACCGAGAGCAGGGCGTCACGCCTTGCCGACAAGCTTGTACCGTACACACTGGGCGGCACTGTACTTACCTATTTGCTTACACGAAATGTAACAAAAATGCTTGCCGTACTTATGGTTGACTTTTCCTGTGCATTAAAGCTTTCAATGCCGATTACGGTATTGTCTGCAATGCGGGAGTGCAACGACTGCAATATTTCAGTAAAGGGCGGTAAATTTTTGGAAGCTGTCGCAAAGGCAGATACCATAGTATTTGATAAAACAGGTACTCTTACATATGCCACCCCTACTGTAGCAGAGGTAGTAACCTTTAACAACCGCAGGGAGGACGATATGCTAAGGCTTGCGGCCTGCCTTGAGGAGCATTATCCTCATTCTATAGCCAACGCTGTAGTAGAGGCTGCCAAGGAGCGTGGACTTGACCACGAGGAGTACCATTCCAGCGTTGAATATGTTGTTGCACATGGTATTTCGAGTACAGTTGAAAACGAAAAGGTAGTTATAGGCAGCTATCACTTTGTTTTTGAAGACGAGGGCTGTTGTATCCCGAACGGTGAGGAGGAAAAGTTTAAAAGCCTTTCCAAAGAGTATTCTCACCTGTACCTTGCTATTTCGGGTAAGCTTTCGGCGGTTATATGCATATATGACCCATTAAGAAAGGAAGCAAAGCAGGCTATACAGGCACTGCACGACTGCGGAATAAGCAAGGTAGTAATGATGACAGGCGATAACAGAAAAACTGCCGCCGCTGTTGCTGCCGAGGTTGGTATTGACGAATTCTACGCCGAGGTTTTGCCGGAGGATAAGGCTAACTTTGTCCGCTCACAGCGTCAAGCAGGCAGATGCGTAATAATGATAGGCGACGGTGTAAATGATTCTCCGGCTTTGTCAGAGGCCGACACAGGCATAGCTATAAACACAGGTGCCGCCATTGCCAAGGAGATTGCGGATATAACAATTTCTTCTGAAAATCTGTTTCAGCTTGTTACCTTACGCAAGCTAAGTCAGGCGTTAATGTCACGCATACACAGAAATTACAGATTTATTGTGGGCTTTAACCTTATGCTTATAATCTGTGGCGTTGCGGGATTTATACAGCCAACGGTTTCTGCACTGCTTCACAATATGTCTACACTGGGCATCAGCTTAAAGAGTATGACTAACTTACTTGAGCCGCCAAAAAATAACGAAGAATAAAAAATCATCGGATAAACGAAGGCTTCAGCTATCCGGTGATTATGTCACAAAAGTGTATTCATTGTGGATTGTTCGAAAAAGTATGTCCGCAGAAATGATATGTATAAATATGAGTAAATTTTCTTTTTACCCATGATTTATAATGCTGAGAAAGTATTTACAGGTATGTTGAACTATTAAGAATAAAATATTCTCCCTGTATCCTTACAACTAATGCTAATACTAAAGGCAATTCTAGTGGCTTAACGGCAGTATTCGGTAAAATTCAGCCGTTAAGCCACTAATTAATTTTTAGCTTTTACATAGTTATACAAAAATTTTGTTTTGACCGGTATATGTACAAACGGCATTAAATGAACTTAATCAAGCAGTATAACAATTGTTTGATTCATATTATGAATTTGATTTCCACGATGAGCTATGTTGGTTTAATCACGAGAAAGAAAAAGCAGAGAAAGATACACTGCTTGAATTGCTTCATTTTTTGACTACGATCCTTCCGAGTATCGCAAATAAAAATCGAGTAATATAGCCGCTTAATATTTGTCCCATCGTTTTCGAACTGTCATAATACTATTTAACCTTATTTATCTAATGTGATTTCACAAATATCTCAAATATCAGAATGAAACGCTTTACCAAGATTCACTAAAACTTCCCACTTGCCGTAGCGTTTGCCGTCAACTCTACGGATATATTGTTTCTCTTTTAGAGAGTCTATAATGCGCTTTATGCTTCTAACAGACTTTCCTGTTTGTTCTGCAAGTTCGGTTTGCTTAACAGATGGGTTCTTTTTTATTAAATCTAACACAGCGAGCTCTTCTAAAGTGCATTTCAAAGTGTCAATTTGGCACTTTGGCGGTTTGCTTTTGGCACTTTGGAAATTGCTTTCGTCTGCATAATCAATGTGCATATATCTGTTTTTCAGTTCATAATGCGTATCTAATAAGAGATTTGAAAAGAACATTTCCAAAAACTTCGTCGTAGAATGAACGCCTTTTTGCAAATTATTGTAATTAGCACGAACCAAAGCGTTGCGGAAATACCAAGAATTTTTCTCGAATGCATCGTTATTGACACAAAAGCCGAATGTTTTCATATATTTAATCATAAACACGGCGGTGGCTCTTGTGTTTCCCTCACCGAAGGGATGAATCTGCCAAATATCCGAAGCGAATTTCGCCAAATGCTTTACCGCCACATCTACGGATAAGCCCTCGTAAGAGAATTGCTTTTCGGCGGCAAAGTCGTAATCCATAGTTTCCTTAATGCTGTTCCAATCCGCATAGGTAACAGTATCGCCATTCAGAACCCACTCTTTCTTAATGATGTTGTACTGCCTGACTTGTCCTGCATGACTGAATACGCCCTCAAATAATCTGCGATGAATCGAAAGCCACTCGGCAGGGGAAAACTGAAACGCTTTTTCTCCTAACAATTTTGCAATTCTTGCCGAAACGATGTCCGCTTCTTTGGTTTCGTTTTCCGTTTCGGTGCGTACAGAACGCTGCTCATAGTAACTGTGAATACGCTTTTGTGCCTCGTCGATTGTGATTTTACCCTCGATATGCTCTTTAGCGGTGTCTAACAAATAGTCAGAAGTATTCAGCCCGTCAACAGCCTGCAAACCGATGGCGGTTTGCCACGCTTTGCTTTTTTCAGCTTTGTCGGGTTCGCCTTGCTTTATATATTCTTCAAGTTCAAATTGCCAATTCTTATCCGGCATATTTGCACCTCATTTCGGTATTATAATTCTTCAGCCTTAAAGGTTGTATATCCCTCATAATAGTAACTGTGGTCGATACCTTTCATATAAACTTCTCTGCTGTTTATTTCGTCGGTAAGCCCATCTTTCAGCAACACTTTAATCTCCACATCTTTAATCGGACTGCGTTCCATTGCGAGTAAGTAGTCCTCTTTATCTACCTTGCTCCAGTATACAACTTTATCGATTTCGTTTTTCAAGATATGGTTCAAGCCTGCATCCATTATTTTTTTGCTTTTTGAGCCTCTTAACACATCAACTAAAACTGTTATACCATAATATTTTTTCTCACTAATATGTGATAAACAATGTAACACTGTGTAAAGCACATCATTCAGGTCTTTTTTTGCATAGAATACAGGCTTAATATTTACTTTTGTAATTATATTTGATTACTTGGAAAAATTACAATTTTACATAATAATTATATCATTATATATACTTAAAAGCAATGATTATTGCGGATTTATAAGGGAAAAGCAAGAAAAAATCAAAATAAATATCACACTGGCAATGCTGAGGTTTGATAAGGCAGTATGATAAAACTTAATAAAACTAAGGCATTGCAATGGCAGATGAGGTTTTGACTGTAAAAGGTCAGAGCCTTTTTCTGTTTCTTAAATCCACACATTTGTCTTTTCGTTTTGTATTCAGTATAATGAAGTTACCAAATACAAGGAGGCTTCGATATGAAAACAAATTTTGAAAATATAGGCGGTAGTTATTTGCAATAAGGCGATTATCTTTTGCCAACTCTTACGCTACCTGATGAAAATCAAAGGCAAATCAGTGTGTGGGCAATGAGGCACAGACGCTATTTGAAATCAAGCCATCGAGTGCTTTATTACAATCTTCTTACATCGGGTAAGCTTTACAATTACCTTGCCGATGTTGAGCGTCAGGCAGAGAATTTGTTTGAACAGACAATAAAATCACTTGCTGAGCAAGAACAAGTTACGGAAAAACTCAAAGCCGAAAATATGATGTTGTGGGTGCAAAAGATGAATAATATTAGCAACAGAGCAACAGAAATCGTTAATGAACAAGTGATTTATAAATGAGAAAAAGGCACAACTTACGGAGAAAATTTTCGTATGTTGTGTCTTAATTTTTTTGTGAAATTGAATGTACAATCTTAGCGAGCAGACCATTTGGTTATCCAAACGGTAATTTTCTCGTTAGGGACACCCTAAGACCCGCTTTTTGTATTCGACTTTAATATTGAAAAAACAAAGTGGCTCAATGCTGCAAAGGAAAACATTATTGACATATAGTCAAAGAGATAAAGCAGTAGGTGTTCGTTATCGCCAAGGAGGAAAAACTGATTTTTCAGGAACAGGTAAGATGCTATATCCCGTTTGAAAAATGCGTAAATTCCGTATGCAAAAATGAGTATGAATATTATTTTGAAAGCAGTCTTCACTTTTGGTGAGAGTTGCTTTTTCTTTTTTATCATTAGCAAAATCATATTGAAATGAAGTCCAAGGTGGAGCGACATAAATATAAATCCCCAATATGCAGAAAGCATATGGATTCTGTTCGCTGCATAGGTTGATTTTATATTCAAAAATGCAAACAGATGCCTTGAAACAATTACCCCGCTGACGATTGAGCCGACAAATGATATAAGCACAAGCAAAACAAGAATATTTTGAAAAATTCTTATAGGTGTTTGCCTGCCTTTTGTTAAATGCTTTGCCCAATTTATATTGAGTGCGTGATGAACAACAAAAAGCACAAACATAGCAACGCCGACTACCTCGTGTGCAGTTGAGCCTAAAAGCTCGTAGGACATCAAAAGAAGCAGAGCAAATGTCATTAAAATATCAATTATCGGCTTTAGTTTTAATTTTGTTTTTGAATTCATACGGTTTTGTTTAAGTCTTCAGCCTCTTTGCTGTTCGTTGCCATTCCCATATATTCCATACCGTAAAGAGAGGCAAAGCGTTTCATCGTGTATTCGCCTGCGTCAAGCATCCACTTTTCGGGTGCCGCACCTTGGAATACAAAATATAGCTTTCTGCCTAAAAGCTCGCTCTCGTCAACCTTGCCGTAAAAACGGTCTAAAACATTACGAACAGAGCCGCAAATATTGTGCCAATAAAGCGGAGAACCGATAACGATTGTGTCAGCCTCTTTCATTTTTTCAATTACTCTGTCAAGTCCGTCATAAGGTAAATTTTGACCGTATGCGCCGATTGTGAAGTTAGTTAAATTAAGTGTTTCGTATTCCTTGCCGTTCAAAAGAATTGAGGCAAGATTAGCAGTATTTCCGTTTTCGTTCGGACTGCCGTTAATAAAAAGTATTTTCATAATATTACCTCTCTTAATAATTTAATGTTCGCCGAAAAGCCAAGACATAATGGTATCACCGTAACAGTAACCGCCAAAAGCACAACTGTAAATTTGTGGATTTTATTTAAGGTCAAGACCGCTTACCCAAGATTCAACCTTGCTTGATGAGGCACCTGAAGAAAATCTTTCGCCGTCCTGCCAATCGCCTGTGCCTGCCATATCGGCTAAAAGGTCACCGCTTTGACCTAAGCCCGATGATGAAGATGTGCAAAACGGAATAACGGTTTTACCGCTGAAATCATTGCCCTTAACAAAATTGTTTACAGGCCAAGCAGCAATGCCCCACCAAATCGGATAGCCGATAAATACTGTATCATAATCTGCCCAATTATCAGGCGTAGTCTTTGTAAGTGGTACATCACGCTTGCTTTCGTCGTTGTGCTCAACACTTACACGGCTGTTGTCATTAGTCCAGTTAAGGTCATCGCTTGTGTAAGGGTCAACAGGTGTAATCTCAAACAAATCTGCTCCGGAAGTGTCGGCTATAGTTTCTGCAACAGCTTTTGTGCTACCTGTTGCTGAATAATAAACAACTAATATTTTTGAACTTGTATTAGAATTTTGGGTATTTTCATCGGTAGATTTTGAAGTATCTGCCGGAGCATTCGCAGTTTGTGAAGTGCTTGAGGTTGTATTTGAATTGTCGCTCGAATTATTAGAGCAAGCTGCGAAAGAAAACGCAAGCACGAGTGACAAAAGAATTGAGGTTAATTTTTTCATAATGTTAATCTCCTTTAGTTTAATTATTTTTGTTCGTCAACAGGCGGTATCATCTCGGCATACTTTTTAAGCATTTCCGGTGTTGAGGTATAATATCTTACACCCTTATCAAGTAATGATATTTTTGCCATTTCTTCATCAGTAAGTGAAAAATCAAAAATATCAAAATTTGCCTTGATATGATTGTAATTTTTTGAACCCGGGATAATAATGTTGCCCTCCTGAATATGCCAACGAAGAATGATTTGAGCTGTCGACTTACCGTATTTTTCCGCAAGGCTCTTAAAGAGTGGCTCATTGAGAAGTGCATTATCGCCGTGACCCAGCGGATACCAAGCCTGAATTTTAATATCCTCGTGAGAAAGGAATTTTTTAAGTTCCTTTTCCTGATAATACGGGTGCACCTCGGTTTGAAGAACAGACGGCTTAACCTCGCAGATATTTAGGATTTCGCAAATCTGCTCTTCGTTAAAGTTTGACAGACCGATTGCACGAACCTTACCTTCCTTGTATGCCTTTTCCATTTGCTTATATCCTGCAATGTAGTTTCCGGCAGGCTGATGAATTAAAAGCAAATCGATATAATCTGTTTGAAGTCTTTCAAGAGTTTTGTCTACTGCGTCGTCCTGCTCATAAAATGACGGCCAAAGCTTTGTCTCAAGAAAAATATTTTTACGATCAGTGCCTGCATTTTTCATAGCTCTGCCTACTGCCTTTTCGTTACAATATGCGTTTGCCGTATCAATAAGTTGACAGCCGTTTTTGAGAGCGTAGTTTGCCGATGCTTCTGCCTCGTCAGGTGTGAGCAAAAATGTTCCGATACCCTGCATTGGCATTTCTACGCCATTGTTTAATTTTATAAATTTCATACTGATTACTCCTTTTCTGTTTGAAAATTTAATATCTAAAATTAGCTTTAGATTAAATAGTTATTTGCATTCTTCAAAAATTTGAAGAATTTCTTCGTGTGTCATCTTTTTGTATGCACCCGGTACAATGCCGCATGAGTCTGCAATTTCTTTAAGGTTGATATTTTCATCAATTCCAAGTTCCTTAAAGGTTGTCGGCATACCGATTTCCTTAATAAAATCTGCCAGGGCCTCAACACCTGCCTTTGCAAGCTCTTCGTCTGTTTTGCCGTCTTTTGAAATACCCCAAACATTAACTGCAAACTGAGCAAATTTCCTTTCGCCTGCCTTGCAAATATGTCTGTAATAAACAGGATGAAGAACGGCAAGACCTGCACCGTGATTGCAGTTAGTGTATGCGCCGAGCTGGTGCTCCATTTGGTGGCACTCAAAATCCGTCTTTTTGCCAAGTTTGATGATACGGTTTTCTGCCATTGTTGCGTCCCACATCAGGTTACTTCTTGCTGTGTAGTCCTCGGGATTTTTGATAGCGGCACGCAAATTGGTGATAACATTTTTCATAAGAGCCTCGGATATATCGTCCGATACATTGCTTTCATTCGGCTCGCTGAAATAGATTTCCATAATGTGTGAAAGAGTATCAAAAGCACCCGATACCATTTGAAATTCAGGAACGCTGTATGTGTAGGTCGGGTCAAGCATAACGAATTTTGCGTTAAGCTGAGGATAATCTTTGCCTGTTTTGATTTTAAGTTCTTCGTTTGTGATTACGGCACCGCCGTTACATTCACTGCCCGTGCCTGAAACAGTGACGATAATACCAAGCGGCAACGGTTCAAAATCAATCACACCCGGTCTTGCCCAAAAGTCAGCCCAAATGTCGCCGTCATATTTTGCACCGAGTGAAATTGCCTTACAGCAGTCCATAACACTTCCGCCGCCTACTGCAAGAATCAAATCGGCGTTGCTTTCTTTGGCAAGTTTAGCCCCCTCAAGCACCTTGCTGTAAGTCGGGTTTGACGGAATACCGCTAAACTCAACAACTGCCTTGTTTTCTTTTTTGAGTACGGTTATAACCTCGTCATAAATGCCGTTTTTCTTAATCGAGCCACCGCCGTAGCAGAGCATAACCGTGTCGCCGTAAGCTGAAAGAATATTTGAAAGATATTCTTTTACACAGCCTTTACCGAAATATACCTTAGACGAATTTTCAAAAATAAAATTATTCATAGCATTTTCTCCTATTCTGAAAATTTGATTTTATTATTTCATCGAGTGATACATTTTCATTTCTGTATCGCTCGTTTTTGTTTTTCTCGTGCTTAACGATAATTGCCTTTTGAGGGCAAGCGTGAACGCAGGCAAGGCAGTATTCGCATTTTTTGCTTCGCCTTTGTGCGTAATCCGTCAGCACAATTTGGTTGTCTGAATAGATTGACGAATTTTTGATAACCTGCGGTATGCTGACAGGATATTCGTCAATACACTTTGCAACATAAAGGCTGTTGCCCGTTGCGGTGAAATAAAATACCATAATCACTCCCTCTTTTTTATCACTTTCGGCCCACCGAAAACAGCGGACATATTTATATTATCAAGCTTATTATCAATCGCTGATACCTCATTGCTCGTTAATATAATATCTGCCGAGCCTGCGTTTTCAATCAGTCTGTCAAGCTTTCTTGTACCCGGAATAGGTACTATATATGGTTTTTTGCACATCATCCACGCAAGCGAAATTTGTGCAGGCGTTGCGTTTTTATCCTTTGCAAGCGTGTTTAACAGCTCAAGCAATTCTTTATTTTGACGAACACCGTCGGCAGTGAACTGTGGCATAACTGTTCTGTAATCCGTGCCTTTTTCAAACTTTGAGTTTTCGTTGTACTTACCGCTTAAAAATCCGTTTGCAAGCGGCGAAAATGCAACGAAACCGATATTAAGCTCCTCAAGAACAGAAAACAGCGATTCATAATGCCTTGCCATCATTGAGTAGCGATTTTGTATAGCAGTCAGCGGACAAACCGAATTTGCTTTTCTTATATTTTCCTCGGTAGCTTCAATCATACCCCAATGAGTTATTTTGCCCTCTTTAATTAAATCAGCCATTACTCCTGCGACCTCTTCAATAGGAACATTAGGGTCAAAACGGTGCTGATAGTATAAATCAATATGGTCTGTGTCAAGTCTTTTAAGCGAGCCTTCAACCGATTTTCTGATAACCTCCGGTCTTGAATTGGGTATAAGAGGTGGGTTTGTGGCATTGCTTGTTTTGTCAAATTCAATGCCAAACTTTGTTGCGATAATAACCTTATCACGGTATGGCTTTAACGCTCTGCCTACAAGCTCCTCGTTATCGTGTGGATTATTTGCCGTACCGTAAATCTCTGCCGTGTCAAAAAAGTTATAGCCTAAATCAACAGCCTTTGCGATAAGCTCGCACATTTCATTTTTATCGGCGGGTGAGCCGTAAGCGTGGCTCATTCCCATACATCCGAGACCGACAGCCGACACCTTTAAGTCCTTACCTAAAATTCTGTAATTCATTATTTCTCCTTGTGGTGAAAGTTTGTAAATGTAATCTGTTCTTTTTCGGGCAGTCCGAATTGCTCCTTGCCCAGTGCAATACTCTTTGCCATAAAAGCAATGTTTTTGCCGAGCGTTCTCATAGTCTGCAGGCCCTCTTTGTCCTGCAAAACTTCTTCTGCCTGGCCGCCGTAAACCATATTCCAATACTGACTTGTGGCAATCGGCATAGAGCTGATTGAAAAATATTTGTTGAGCACATCGTATGATGCTGTGTTACCACCTCTGCGACAGGTTGTTACTGCCGCACCAACTTTCATTGTCTTATCAACATTCGCCGTACTGAAAAACAATCTGTCAAGAAATGCGATTGCTCCACCGGCAGGAGATGCGTAATAAACAGGTGCTCCGATAACAAAAGCGTCTGCCTCGTTAAATTTAGGTGCAACCTCGTTTACAATATCATCGAATACGCACTTACCGATTTCCTTACATTTTCTACAAGCGATACAACCGTGCACATCCTTGTGACCTACATGGATAAGCTCAACCTCCATACCTTCTTGCTCCAATGTGTTTTTTAGTTCGGTCAATGCCGTGTAAGTACAGCCCTTTGCTCTCGGACTGCCGTTTATAAGCAGAGCTTTTAACTTTTTCATATCTGCCATTCCTCCGTTATTTTCCTTTTCGACTATATTATAAGAAAAACGAGGCCTCATATGAAGTCTCGTTTTGTTATTCAGTATATACCTTTGGGTTATAACTGCTTATTTAGTTTTAACTATATTCTTAGCCGCATCTAAAACCCGTCGAACATTTTCGCTTGGAGTCATCGAATGTAAAAGACCGTACGGAATGCTGTATTCCCACTCAACAGGAATAACTTTCAGCAGAGGATGAACATTTGCCCAACCCGGTATCGCAAGCAAAACATCGTTCGTGTTTTCGCATCTGTTAAATATGCTCATACTGTAAAAATCGAAATCAACAATATGTATCTGCGTATGATTTTGCCAAATATCGTCACGCAATCGATCAACATAATTGCTCCAGCCACGGTGCATAAGCATTAAATTTTCGCCGTATAAATCGCCGATTTGAAGCTTATCCTTTTGTGCAAGCTTGTGGTGAATGGATACGGCACAGCAAAACGGCTCACGGGATAATTGCAAGCCCTCGCATTTTCTGAGTTTAAGCATTGTGTCGTCAAATATTCCGCCGATAATATCAATGTTCTTTCCCAAATTCGCAAGTATTTCTTTTGCGTTTTCGGGTGTGTTCTCAAATGGAACAATTTCAAATTTTATATCCGGGCATTGCTCTTGAATTTTCGGCCACATTTGCATAAGTAATTGAGCAGGAGTTGTAGGCGACGAGCCGATACGAATAATATTTTCGCCCTCGCTCATTGCGTTTTTCGCCCTGACAACACTGTCCTTGCAATAGCCGATAATGTACTTAGCGTCCTGATAAAGCGACTTGCCTGCGTTAGTCAGTATCAACCCACGGTGCGTACGCTCAAACAAAACCAAGTCAAGTGAGCTTTCAAGCAAATTGATTTGCTTAATAACGGCAGTCGGCGTGATATACAATTCCTCTGCCGCTTTGTTAAAACTTCCTGCGTCCGCAACCTTTATAAATGTTTCTATCTGTGGATTATACATCATCCCACCACCTACATAACAAAATCAAATCACAATCTGTTGTATATCAAAATGATAAATCTTTTTCTTAATTATACTTTAAAACTCTCAAAAAATCAAATTGACTAATAAATAGCCGTCTGAACACACAGGCGGTTATTTTAATTTTTTAACTTTTTCATCTTATGGGGGTGCAAAATGGCTTTCTCAGTTCAAACAAGTGAGGGGGTAATTAAAAAATATTTGTCAGAGGGTTAATTTTTGACCTTTTTCGTTGCCTACCAAGTGAGGGGTGAAATTTAATTTACAAAAAATTACAAGCCGACATAAACGAAAAAATTGCTGATTTCAGCACCAAATCAATACAGAAACGGAGGTGAGGCAGTGAACAGATATTTCAAAACATTGAATGCCAAAAACTTTGCATTCTACAAGGTACCGAAATGGCAGAGAAAATGTGCTTCAACAATTTGAAGATTTACTTACAGAATTAAAGATAGCATAAGTTTTCACAATCGACACTGCGGCATTGCAAGTGTACAATACCTATACATTGTAATGCCCTGTTGTCCACAGAAAGGAGCAAATAGTTTATGGCAACAAACAAAAATATACAAGGGCAAGAAGAAAAAATCACCGCTCTGTATTGCCGCTTATCTCAAGACGACAATTTAGAGGGTGAGAGTAATTCAATATCAAATCAAAAGGAAATTCTTATGACTTATGCAAAGAAAAACGGATATTTACATCCGCAATTCTTTGTAGACGACGGTATCAGCGGAACAACATTTAACCGTCCCGGTTTTCAGGAAATGGAAAACCTTATTGAAGCCGGTAAGGTATCAACCGTAATTGTAAAAGATTTATCCCGTTTTGGCAGAGAGCATTTGCTTTGCGGTCATTATACGGAAATTGTCTATCCGACTTTAGGCGTCAACTTCATCGCCATACAGGAAAATGTTGATACCACGAAAGGTATGGGAACGGAAATGATGCCGTTTCATAACATTTTTAACGAATGGTATGCTGCACAAATTTCAAAGAAAATCCGTGCCGTTAATGAAATGAAAGCCTCAAAGGGTATGAGGATTTCTTCAACAGTGCCTTATGGTTACAAGAAAATTGAAGGTAACAAGGAGCAATGGTACATAGATGAGCCTGCGGCTGAAATTGTAAAAAAGATATTTAATCTTTGCATTTCGGGTAAAGGTCCGTCACAAATTGCCAGACAGCTTGAATCCATAAATCGAGAAAAATCTTTGCGAGCCAAAACCGAAAGTGCAAAGCAAAGAATATCCGATTTGGACAAGTTATTCTCAAGAATTTATGAGGATAATATTCTCGGTAAGTTATCCGATGAGCGTTATTCCCGTATGGCAAATGAATACGAAGCTGAGCAAAGCGACTTATATCAGAGGTTGAGGAAAATGAAAAAGCTCTCATTGAACTTCAAAAGCAAACTGTTGATATGAAGATGCTCTATCAAGGGCTTATGGAATTTACAGAGATGAAACAGCTTACTCCGACCGTTGTAAACAAACTTATTGAGCGTATTGAAATTCACAACAATGAGAAGAAACATTCTCACAATAATGTTAAAGTGGATATTTATTTTACGGCAGTCGGGTTATTTGACATCCCAACAGAGCAGCAGCTTATTAATACAATGGAAAGAGTAAAACAGAAAAAAACGGAAAAATCCACTTAAATAAAGAAAAGGTGTAACCCCCCTTTATCGGGATTACACCATAATTCCTTAAATACTGCCTTATTAGCCCATGGCTAAAGCCGGTGGTTTTATAACAGCCCTAAAGGGCACTTTACCAGCACACCTCTAAAGAGGTATCGCAGAAGCTAAAGCTACCTACCGCATTGGCTTCTGCTTTTATTTTTTACTCTTACTTCTTAAATGAATCTTCCCATTCTTTGAATTACAACTGATCGTATATCATATCTTCCTGCTCTTGCTTTCTGATATACTTTGCCATACCATTTTTATTTCCACCTACGGTACTGACATAATATCCTCTACACCAAAAATGTCTGTTTCCATATTTGTACTTCAAATATTATCATCGTACTTTTGCCTTTTAGATATCTCATAAAATCACTTATTCTTCGATTTGGCGGTATCTCTACTAACGAACGATTAAAGGCAGCTGACCAAATGGCTTGGACACGAAAAATGAATGCTATTCGCAATTCTGCTATGGAAATCATAAATCAGGACATAATATTTGTAAGGTGACTTATATCAACCGGGGCGATGATTATTTTGCATCATCTCCCCGATTTCATATATTCACTTATTTTAGATTATTCGCTTTTTGTTTCAGGAGCACTGATAGTGCCACTCATTGAATAGTCTTTTTCATTGTAATATAAATAGACATTATAGCCTTCTGTGTTATCGGCTGAATAGAATCCTTCAAAACTTCCCGGCTCAACCGTATATCCAAGTCCTTTGCATTCCTCGACATAAGCATTAAACTGCTCCAATGATAAGCCGTATGCATCAAACATAAAGATAATTTCATCGTCTCTGCCGCTTTCTACCACCTTGACATCCGGCTTCGGAATTTTGCTACCGAGGTCTGTTTGTGACCATTGATATGCTATCTCTGTTTCTGCTTCGGCAGAATACTTTTTTGAACCGTAATCATAATATACGGTAAAAATTTTATCCTCATCGATATACTTAATGGTAGCAATATCAGGCTCAACTAAGTTATAGTGTTTAATGTCTTTCAGATAAAAGGAGCCGTCATAATAATAACAGTTTATATTTGAAGCAGATTCGCTCGGATTAACAACTCTATCCGCTTCGGCGTGCATTGAAATCGGCCGGCTCTTGATGTCTTCCATTCCTTCATCGCTTGCTTCAAATTTTTCTTGAATATCCGAATAGAAGTTTGCTTTTTCTTCTTCGGTGACACTTATCTTTTCTTTGAAGGTAAGTTCAAAGTTAGTTATCGTATACTGCGTATTGTTCGTGTAGTTAAGGAGAACATAACGGTCACCGTCAACAACACTTTCATCAACCTTCCAAGAAATATCCTCTATGTTAATCTTTTCCTTGGCGGTACTGCCGCCGGGATTATTGGTTGTCTCGCTACTGCCGCCGGGACTATTGGTTGTCTTGCTACTGCCGCACCCGGCAAAGCATGCTGCTATACTAAGAACAACAGCTAAAATGGTAAATATCTTTACTTTCTTATTCATAATCTTGACCTCCTAAAAGTATTTGTTAATCCTCGTCAATTTCTACAATTTCGTAGTCCGGGTCTTCAAAATTATCCTCGTCATAGTCATAATCACCGGGATTAGACATATGTAGAATTTCCGCACCTTCACGGGTGCATGAGCATAAGTACAAAGCATATTCTTTTGCATCTTCTTCTGTATCAAAAACTTCATCCTTATACTCTCCGTCAAATAATACCTTAAATTTTGCCATTTTTTCCACCTCCGTTCTTGTTAAAATTTACAGATATCCAATTTACCGCTATGAACCTTCTTGTGACAGTCGTGACAGAGGGATACGATGTTTTCTGCTGTTGCTGTTCCTGAAAACTGATGGTCAAATATATGATGTCCTTGGACTTTCTGCCTTGAGCCGCAAGCCTGACAGGTTTCATAATCTCTTGCTCGGCCTGCTCTTTGTGCCTTAATGTGTGCTGATGAACGTTTCGCCATAATATTAACCTCCAATCATTTTTCTAATACCGCCTCGAATACATCCTCCAGCACTGGAGCCTCGGTGTCGGAGATGTCTTCAGCCGTTCCGTTGGATGCTGCCTAAATCTGAACCATCAGCTTTGCGTAGTCAGCGATAATTTCCTCGCACTTCACGCTGCAAAGAGCACGCTGTTCCTTGTGATTGGCAAGGATTGTATCAGCGATTTTTGTGACCTGTTCCTCGGTCAAGATGTTACCGCTTTTGCCGTAGGACTTAATACGGTCTATGATTTCCTGATTGGTGTACATGGTGTTCTGCTTGGTTCCCAGCCCGTTAAGGCTTTCGATAATCCGGCTCATTCTGTTAGTATTCATTTGAGTTTTCCTTTCTTCTTTTGAACTGACTAAAGTTTAGCACATGCTTTTTCATATATGGTTTTGCGAGAGCAGGTTAGTTTTCGGAAGGAGATTATCGCCGGCTATCTCCTTGCTACGATAAAAGAATAGCACCCGATTTTTTGTATTTGGTTTTGCCAATGCAAACAAAAGAGCCTGGACGGTAATAGTCCAAGCTCTCGTGTTTTGAGAAGTATTAGGTTGTTTTGTCTGATATGATACTGCGAACTTTGGTTGGAATGACAACCCTGTTTTTGGGGTCAACGATTTCTTTGTTCTCAGCCTCTATGCGTTCGATTGTCTTCCGGCACAAATCAAACTGTTGTGCCTCAATTCCAACCTCTAAAAGATGGTCGCATAGCTCTTGCCTTATGCGAGCGTATGAATCTGTATTTACGTGTTTAGCACAGAGGCGTGTTCCTTCATAGAGTAGAGACATAGCTCTGTCATGACAGCCCAACTCAAAGAAAATATTTGCACACGGGATAATGACATCCTCAATTTTCTGCAAGTCTGTTGGAATGATGATGTCCGACAGTTCCCGTGCATCCTTAACGAACACATCCGTGGACTTCGCACTATCATGTACCAAAGCAAAATACCAGGCACAAACCAAATAGTATTGCAGACGAACATCGGCATATTGCGAAGTGTTTTCTATGATTATTTTCTTTGCTGTATCAATGAGGTCGTTGATTTCTTTTTCTGTACCTCGACCACTTCGCATTAAAATTGTAGCCTTAGCCAGAATATTTTTTGCATATAGGTGATTGCCGTCGTGAGAAAGACCTCGCTTTGAGTAATGAAGTGTTTTCTCAATAGCATAAAGCATTTTATTTAGCAAAAATTCTTCATCGGGGTCTTCTGTATCGTAAGAACCATCAAGAAGAATATCATAATAATCGGAAACCATATTATAGTAAATGGCATAAGCCTCTTGTTTCCGGAAATGCCTTGCTGCTTTGTCTGCACTTTCAAGGCAGTCCTTCATAGCTTTGTTATCACCGTGGGCAGCATAAATTGAAAATACCAGTTCATAGATTTGCATAATCACGACCGCATCTTGTCTTATGTCACGAATGCAGTTTGTATAGTCGCTAAAGTCTATTGCCTTAGCATTGTCAGCAAGAAGGTGACTTGTTTCTGAGAAGATAAAATCCTCTCTATATTGTGGCATATTGAGCAATACAGTAAGCTGCAAGTTTATAAATAGGTTTGTGTCACAAATTACTTTCTCACGCCGGCATTGCTTAATAATACTTTCTGCCTGGAAAAGCAATTTCGTCAACTTTTCGATATCTGCAGGAGATTCATCTTTGATACGAGCGTATCGTTCACGATATACCTTACCAACAAGTCCCTGTTCATTGAACTTCTTTTCACGCCATTTGTCATTTTTCTTCATGCTGCGGTCACGATAAGCAATCAACTTCTGGAATATCCATTTGTCTTTCAGCTCCGGTGGCAGTTCTGCATCGGCGGCAGTTATATATTTTCGCAGTTTCTTCGGATAGTTGTTTTTTGTGGATTCCAAATAGATTTCCACATAGAAGTATGTCAAGAACTGCTCTGCAGCATTGATATATTCCGGTGTCCATTCCCAACGATGTACAGCCTCCCGGATTACATTATGCATAGAAAACGTATCGCCGGAAATTGTTAGCCAACCGTCCTTAATAAGTTCATTCAAATCATCCTTGGACACGAGCTGCATAATCTGCTGAAAATAATTGATGTCTATTCCGTCGTCACTGAGCAAAGAGGAAACCTTCATCAAGACTTTCTTTTCTGCTGAAAGCATATTCGCCTCAAAGAGAGCGTCTATGATATTTCCGATTGTATCGCTGGTCTGCTTGCTATCTTTTTCGTAATCAACCTTTTCCGGTGCAATAGCAGAAAAACCGTGCTCATCTGTTAAAGATGCTGCACTCGAAATAGTGATGTGACTATTGGCAATCTGCTTGGCAATCAGTTCAAGAACAAGAGTGTGTCCCTCGACACGTTTCAAAATCTGCTCAAAGCCATCTTGCTCATTATCCTCAATAGAACGACCAAGGTTGTCTTCAAAGATACAGCGAAGTGCATTCAAATCCGAAACTGCAGAGAGCTTCATTTCTTGACAGCTCTGATAAAAGGGAGCTTTCCGGCTCAAAAGGATAATCTTTAGCTCTGTTTTAAGAAGTTCCATCAAATCATCATCGAACTCGCCGGTAAAGTCGTCAATTACTAAAACAGATGAAGTTCCTCTTACAAGTTCACGAATCTTCCGGAGCTTCTTGTCAAAGTATCTTGTGCCGTTCTTGGGTTCTTCGTCTTGTCTTAATGTATTTATTTCAATATTGCTGTCATTTGATATGGTTGCCTCAATACTGCCTTTGTAATGGACATACAAAACCGTATCAAACTTTCCTCGGCGGCGTGTCAGGTATTCTCTGATAAACGCACTTTTACCAATACCACCCATACCGGTGAGAAACAGGCAGTTATAATCGGGGTTCGCCAAGAGCCTATCCAATTCTCCAAACTCACGCTCACGTCCATAAAAAATCTTAGGCTTTGCAATTTGAGTGGAATAGATTCTCGGTATCACAAGGTCGGCATACTTTTCGATTTCCTGCAACTGCTCCGAGACCTCCTGCATACTTTGGTATCTGTCTGCGTAATAAACAGCCAAAGCATTATGGAAAAAATCAGATAAGGAGCCGAAAAGTCTATCATCACACTTGCGATAATCATATTGGATTTTGGTAAAATCAAACACAGCATCCGTCTCGCAATCGGGCGCAGTAGGTGTGTAGCCGAACAAGAGATAGAACAGTAATGCACCCACGCTGTAAACATCCGTGTGAGCACCCAGACGTTTGATTTTTGAGGTTTGCAATTCAATCGGAGCAAATCCCTTAGAGTAAGAGAGTCGAACATCACTACAGCTCAGTTTACTTGTTTTTCTGACTTCTTGAATGGAAAGAAGCGAATCGAAATCAAAGAGCTGAATCTGTTTTTGGTATCCGTCAACAACAAGCACATTGTCGGGCTTGGTATCCAGGTAGAGATACCCCTGCTTATGAATGTTACCCAGGACATAAGCTACTTTCTTAACGAGTGTGATACACTCTTTTAGGCTTTCCGGTTTATATGTTGCCAATGTTTTCTTGGAAGAATAAGCTGACAGAACGTAGGAAGTACCATTCTGTCTGAAAACATCAAGCTGATTTGCCATCGAGGAATAATTGGTATCAGAATAAAACAACTGATTTGTACGTGAGAAGTCAGAACGGAGCTGCTCCTGTTTTTGAGCAAAGACCTCGGCATCATTAGCCGATGGGGTCAGACCGTTGTTTTCGTCACGAGAGATATTGAGCTTATAAGGATAAAACTCCTTTACTCTGTACAGCGTTTTATCGCCGGTATCAGTTATACGAGCTGCTTCATACACAATGCAAGAGCCACCACGACCTATTTCGCTTTCGATGACACAATGAATTGCTTCGCCTCTATCGTTGCATAAGCGAAGTGGAGTATTCGATTTCAAAGCAATTCTATGGTCCATAAGTTCACCACCTTTTCGTCGTTGTGACTTGATTATAGCGTATGGTTTTCAGAGTTTGGTTTTGCCAATGCAAAATCAATCCTCGGTATTTTCTCCCTTTATGGCAAAAATCTCGCCCATATAGTGTCTGAAAGCGATAAGGGGATTCTCGTCGTTCAACGCCCACTTAAAGAGCCAATCATAAGGATTTCCGACATATAATTCCGGATAGCCTGCATCCAAAAGACGAGCATTTATCGTGTCCAGACATCTTTCAGCATCAGAGAACTTTGCCGAATAGAAAGCATCGTTTTTGCTGATGATGAGCTTTGCCCAATGAGTATAGAAAACAAGGAAAATCAACATCTTCCGAATGATTTCATCATCACCGACTAAATCTCCACGAATGAGTTTGTCAATGTTTTGTCTGCTCGGAAAACAGTAAGCCGCCTTTAACGGCATTAGCTTGTTTTCGGATAAAACCGAAGACAGAGAGCGGTCATACTTGGCGGCATATTCTCTTTCTTGGTAGTTTGCCAGACCGATTATCTGAGAGAAGATAATCCAGGTTGAGGCATCCGAACCGGCAACTACATAATCGTATGGCTTGACCTCTTGCTCCTGTTGACGGATTTCTTCGGTAATAACTTCTGTAGAACGAGTGTCTGTCACACCTTTTCTATGTCTGTCTTCAAACCGATTATAGGTTCTATCTATAATCGTGCCCTCTTGTGCAGCCAATCCGTCTGTCTTGGAAATCTCAGACCAAAGCTCTTGGATGTATTTGATAGCAGTAGCATTGTTGTACTGGAAATCGTTTATATTATCTATGATGTACTGTATCAACTTTTCTTTATCGTCAATGCCATTTATGTATTCGATAATGGTTCCGGTATAAAGAACCTCACGGTTGGAAATGGTTTTTACCTTTTTAGGCACAGGAATACGGTCAATAATCTCTTGTGCCTCAGTATATGAAAGACCGTTTCTCATGCAAAAGTAATAAACAGCCTCGCTTATGGTGTGGCAATCAAAACCACGTTCAAACTGAACACATCTAAAAAAATTGTTAGTCTCATCAACGCCCAAGTTGAACGCAAAACAGATTTGAAAAGCCGTCTTGCGAGCAATTTTCTTGTTCGGTTCAAACCACTCCTTGAAATCACGAGGCGGTTTCACATTAGCTGTCTTGAACTTTTCACGAAGAAACTGTGCCTTTGCAGATGCATCAGCTAAATCACCTTTGTATCCATACTCCTCCATAAATGATGTTAGCGCCTCATCAAACCCACGAAACAGAGTAGCTACTTCAACCAGATTTTCTTCATAGCCGTCATCGTCCATTGACAGTGTTTCAGCCTTGATATTGAGTAATTCTGTGTATTGAGTCATATTCTTATCATTCCTTTTCGTTTTTATTCAATAACTGGTTATTCTGACAAGTAATTACTTTGCGTATCCTTTAGGTCTTGAATCTTTTGTTTCAGATGTAAACTCTAAAATATCATTTGGCGTACAATCAAGAGCTTTACAAATACTTTCTACTTTATCAAGTGCCATATATTGTCCTTTTTTTATTTTCATCATTATATTTGCGGATATGTTAGCCTCACGCATAAGCTGTGCGTTGGAAATATCTCGTTCAATCATTAAGTGTAAAAGTCTTTTATAACTGACTGCCATATTGTACCTCCATTTTTCACATATTGTATCACGGAAATGTGATTATTTCAATAGAAGTCAAATATACTATCGTTACTCCTTCTGCGTTGTAAATAGATGTGACACATTTTTAGGTAAAAAATAAATCAAAGTTTGGTATAGTGTTTTTTAAAAGCATTAGTAAAGGTTACTATGAAATATTGACAATGGTATCTTATTGAAATATAATATTCTTAATTTAGTAAATACAGAATTTTACTGCAATGGATATATTATGAATGCAGGTGGCTGCGAACATTCCAGCGTATGAATAAAAATTTATAAAAAAGTCAAATTACAAGAAATTTGCAAAAAAACGCCATTTGTACCTGTTATAATTAAGGTGTAAGAAAGCTTATTCAAAATAATGACAATTTTAAGAAAAGAGAGGTATGCGTTATGAAAAAAACAATCAAAAAGATATTTATAGCAATGTGTTTAATTACTATGACAGCCGCAGCCGCAGCTTGTGGCAACGATAATGCAGCTTCGTCAAGCAGCTCATCGGTAGGCTCAAGTGGTGTACAACAAACCGTCCTTAACGAAAGGGCTACGGAAAAAGGCACTGAAGCTACGGAAAGCAGCACCAAGGCTACGGAAAAAGGCACCGAAAAGGCAACAGAGAAAAAAAGCGAAACCGGTTCTTCTAAGTCAGATAAGGACAAGAAAAGCAAAAGCTCTAAGTCTGATAAGGACAAGAAAAGCAGTTCCTCTAAGTCTGACAAGAAAAACAGCAGCAGTAAGAACAGCAGCTCCAATAACAATAACTCCAACAATGGCGGCGGTGAAATAACCTATTATTACACCACTACAACAACCGGCGGCAGTACAGGAGGCAGCTCCGGCAGCAACAGCTCTGCACCTAATCAGAACAGCAGCTCCGGCAACAACGGCTCAAGTAAAAATAATAATTCCGGCAGCACAGGCAAGAGCAACGGCAAGAGCAACAATTCAAGCAGCTCACAGGCAAACCCACACGCCGGCAAGACTTGGCACGAAGCTGAGTACAAGGTTATTAACCACCCTGCCGAAACTGAAAAGGTATGGGTTGTAGACCAGCCGGCAACTACAAAAGAAGAGCCTGTTTATGAAACACACGATGTTACTATTTGCAATGTATGCGGAGCTGACATTACAAATGCTGAGTATAGAAAACAACACCTTATTGCACACACTAAAGCAGGCGAAGGTGGAAATTACCACAATGAATGGCGTGAGATTCAGGTAGGTACAAAAACCGTAACAGTTCCCGAAAAAGGACATTGGGAGAAGAAGGTTGTAAAGCCGGCGTGGACTGAGAAAAGGCTTGTTCGTGAAGCAGGTTGGTATTGATATATTAAATGCATAATTAGTTAAAGTAAAACAGTCACTTTTTTGAATAAAGAAAGTGGCTGTTTTTTTGCCTGTGAAGGTATAAAATGAATAGTTTTCTTGAATAGGGCGAAAGCCCTATTTTTTATTGAAGGCTTTAAATTGTGCTAATTTTTTTATTTTTTTATAATTTATTTTGTAGGCTCTCTTCCTTACCCCCACTTTTATTATAGAGCCTTATAAATTTAACCTAATTCTGCATATTAATCTGTTCGCCCTTGATTGGTGCATAGGCAATTAGCTTATCTCCGTTTAGGTCTTCCTTATGCATATCTACTCCGCTGATTTGGTGGTTTTCATAGGTATTGTAATAATAAATTCCCTTGTCTGTATTGCAGCAGGAGGTGTACAAAGTAATCTCGTACTTGTCTTTTTCAAGCTTGCAGCATCCCCTTTGTTGGTCTACACTGCCGAGAATATGGAAAAACTGGCTTACACTTTCTTTCTCGGAATCTCCGGAAATAGAATTCATCTTTACAAAGGCTGCACGCACAAACCTAGACTGGGAGGACAGATCTCCGGGAAGGCCAATAGCACCCATTCCGCGACTGTACCGGTTCAGCTCTAAGTCCCTTGAGAAGGTATTGCTTTTGTTTTCTGCCGAAAGCTGCATATAGTTGTTCAGATTAAACATTTGATAGTTAAAGGGTGGATTATTGGTAAGGATTCCTATAGGGTTATCATAGATTTTTAGCCCCTCCTCCACCGATTCTAAAGTAATGCATTCGTTTTTGTCTGCAATAATCCAATGAAGCTGAGCCGTAGGCAGATTTTCCGTAAACGGTGTATCAATCAAATTGATACGCCCTAAAATCTGCCGTGCCTCCTTTACGGTGGAGCATTTTCCCAAAATTAAAGGAATCAGCTCAAACTGGGTAATATTGTCCTTTTCTCCCGTCGGCTTTTTGTAATGGGCATTTCCCACAAAATTTAGCCCTGCTATTCCAAGTCCCTTCTCATTAACTGCATCATAATATAAAGGATAGTCCTGCATAACACACGCCATTCCAATCATTGCATAATGGTTTTTTATCTGACCGCCGTTTCGCAGGTTAAGCACATAGCCTCTTGGCGTAATTACTATCTGATCTCCATAAGAAATTTCATAGTCTAAGGTTCTTCCAAAATAAAAATCCTTTGTTTTATAGGTTGCGGCCGTACACATAATTTCTCCCTCCGATAATTCACTTTTATTGCTTAATGGCAGGCTTGAACAACTGCTGTTTTAAATAGCTTGCCACATATTATATTTACCATACATATGTCACTCTATTTAATAGGAAAACCACAGATATTCCTATTAATACCAGCCGGCCTCACGCACAAGCACCTTTTCTGTCCATGCGTTTTTAACTACCTTTACCTCAAAGTGACCTTTTTCCTCAACCTTTATTGTTTTTGTGCCTGTCTGCACCTTTTCTGTTTCTATACTAAATTTACCTGTATGGCCTTTGGAAATTTCTATGCTGCTGTGCTCGTGGTCAAAGGTAATATCTTTGCCGCAGTCACTGCATATTGTAACCTTTTTAATACTGTATATAGGCCTTTCGTATGTAAATCCGGCTTGGTCTACTACCCAAACCTTTTTTGTTTCTGCGTCGTGCTTAACATACTTATACTCTGCATTATGCCATGCTTTGCCTGCATGGCTATTTTCAAGGGCTGTGCCTGAATTTGATGAGCTTTGTGAACTGCTTTGACTGCTGCTTGTTGAGGAGCTGTATGAGTAACTGTAAGTGCTTTGCGAATCGGTGCTTTTGCTGTTATTTTCATTGTCGTTTTTATCAGCTTTAGACGAACTGCCGGATTGGCTTTTGTCCTTACTCTCTTCTCGGGAGCTGTTTTTGCTGTCATCCTTATTCTTCAGCTTTTCCTTCAGTATTTCAAAAATATCATTTTCGGTGCTTTCATCGTCAGTCTGCTCCTTGGTGCTTGCTTGCTGTACCTGACTTGAGCTTGAAGATGAGCTGCTTGAAGAGGATGAATCATTGTCAGAGCTTCCGCAGGCAGTAGCAGCTACTGCTACCGAGGCTATAATTATAGCCACTAATACTTTCTTTAATGTTTTCATAATATTTCTCCTTTCAACTAAATGAAACATATTAATATTTTATAAATAATTAACTATGCCCTACACAAAAAACAGTGCCTTTTGGTGTGAATTAGATACTTTTCAGCACTATTGCACACATCGTATCAAACATTGCACAATAAAGGGTGACATAATGAAAAATATATGGTATAATGTGTGCAAGTGCTGATAGTTCTAAAATAATAACCGTTGGTTTATTGTGTATAAACAGTGCAAAATAATTTATGGAGGCATAATATAATGAACGAAAAGAAAATCCCTTACAAAATCTATCTTGATGAAAGCGAGATTCCTACACAGTGGTACAATGTGCGTGCTGATATGAAAAATAAGCCGGCACCACTGCTAAATCCGGCTACACTAAAGCCGATGACTGCACAGGAATTAAGTCCTGTATTCTGCGACGAGCTTGTACAGCAGGAGCTTAACGACACTGACCCATACATTGACATTCCTGAAGAAATTCAGAATTTCTACAAAATGTACAGACCGTCACCGCTAATAAGAGCTTATTTCTTGGAGAAGGCTCTTGGCACACCTGCAAAAATTTACTACAAGTTTGAAGGTAACAACACCAGCGGAAGCCACAAGCTAAACAGTGCTATTGCACAGGCTTATTACGCTAAAAAACAGGGCTTAAAGGGTGTTACAACCGAAACAGGTGCCGGTCAGTGGGGTACTGCACTTTCTATGGCGTGCTCTTACTTCGGACTGGACTGCAAGGTTTATATGGTAAAGGTTTCCTACGAGCAAAAGCCTTTTAGGCGTGAGGTTATGCGTACCTATGGCGCAAGCGTAACTCCTTCACCGTCAACCGAAACAGCTGTGGGAAGAAAAATCCTTAAGGAGCACCCGGGCACAACAGGCAGCCTTGGCTGTGCAATTTCTGAGGCCGTAGAAGTGGCAACCTCTACACCGGGCTACCGTTATGTACTTGGCAGTGTGCTTAACCAGGTACTTCTTCACCAGTCTGTTATTGGTATAGAAGCAAAGGCCGCACTTGAAAAATATGGCGTTAAGCCTGATATTATTATAGGCTGTGCCGGCGGCGGTTCTAACCTGGGCGGTTTAATTTCCCCGTTTATGGGTGAAAAGCTAAGAGGTGAAAAGGACTACAGAATTATAGCTGTTGAGCCTGCCTCCTGCCCTAGCCTTACAAGAGGTAAATTTGCTTACGATTTCTGCGACACAGGTATGGTGTGTCCTCTTGCAAAGATGTATACACTAGGCAGCGGCTTTATTCCGTCTGCTAACCATGCCGGCGGCTTGCGCTACCACGGTATGAGCTCTACCCTTTCACAGCTTTACCATGATGGACTAATGGAAGCAACCTCGGTTGAACAAACCTCAGTATTTGCTGCAGCAGAGCAGTTTGCAAGGGTTGAGGGAATTTTACCTGCACCTGAAAGCAGCCACGCAATAAGAGTTGCTATTGATGAAGCACTAAAGTGCAAAGAAACAGGCGAAGAAAAAACTATTCTGTTTGGCTTAACCGGTACAGGCTACTTTGATATGTTGGCTTACGAAAAGTTCAACGACGGCGTTATGACCGACTATATACCAACTGATGATGACCTTAAGCCGGGCTTTGAGGGTATTCCAAAATTCCCGGGTAATGAATTTTAATTTGAACTAAAAAGTTAAAAGTTAAATTTTACAGCACATTATGTGCATTACTTTCTAAAACAGGTGTTGGCGTACAGCCTCACCTGTTTTTAATTTATTGATTTTTAGGGGCAGACATAAGTGTTGCCGGCAGTGACGAACGAATCATAATTACAAAGTAATTAATAAATGTTTCTCTTGGGCGTTTATCCCTTTCGGCAAACCAATCTACAATAGCTCCTGCTATTGCTTCGGCATACAGGTTAGCTAAAAAATCCTTAAAATCGTCTGTTACGCTTAGCCCGTACTCCTGTTCCACACCGTCTATAAGACTGCGTGTAATTTCAAGAAAATCGTCATCCAAAAATCGTTTCATTTGAACCATTCCCAGACTGTCAAAGGCACAATTAAGAATATGTGTATTCTTGTCAATATAATCTATTACAAAGTTAATTGCGTCTTCATAATCAACCAACAGGTCAAACTGCTTTACAACCTCTATAGCCTCTTGCTCAAACATCCACTTAAGCAGTGCATATATATCCTCAAAATGATAATAAAAGGTTTTACGATTCAGCTTGCAGTCCTCTATAATCTCACTGACTGTTATTTTTCCAAAAGGCTTTTTCATCATAAATTTTTTCAGCGAAGCCGCCAAAGCCTGTTTTGTTTTTAATGTTGCCTCCCGATGCTTCATAAACCATCCCCCTTTGTTTAGTAATTATACACTTACACCCTGCCCTTGACAACGGACATTTACGGACATTTGTCCGTAAAACCTAACTTTTTGCCGTAAAAAAGAAATTAATCCACACAAACCACAGCAATTTGTTGGTTTTATAATTAATATTTTTGCTGTATACTATATTCAAGTTAAAGATATACGCAGATATTCGGGAAGGAGTCGCTTATGATTACTAGGCAGTACAAGATTGTTATGAGCGTACCCTTGGGCAAAAGGTACGGTACTCTTGCATTTACCGAAAACAACGGGGCAATTAAGGGTACCATGTCACTTTTTGGCAAAACAGAGCCTGTCGAGGGTACGCTAAGTAATGACGGCAAAGTGGAGCTCAGCGGCATTTTTTGTACGCTAATCAGAAATATCCCCTTTAAGGCTGTGGGAACAGTTGCCGAAAACAAAATTTCACTCAATGTACAAGGGCAACGAAGCCACTTTAGAATAAACGGTACAGAGGTGTAAAAAACACCGCTTCGTACTTTTAGCCTTTTCTTACTTCTATATTGAGTAAATATATCCATAACTAATACATTCTCTAAAACAAACAAGGCGGCTGTAAGCCGCCTTGTTTGTTGTTTGCCGAAAAAACTATTTCTTCCCTCGTAAGCATCAAAACAGATTTAGATAATTTTTTATTCTTTCACTTAATTATAGTCTTTTTGAAAGGAATAGTTAATATATTAAGGAAATTACTTTAATCTATAATAGCAAGTATTTTTACCTGCACCTTCTTTTTTTAATTCCTCTGAATCAACTAATTTTCTCAATGCTCTTTCAATAGAACTTATGCTTAAAGAAGGGCAAAGCTCATGAATATCTTGTTTGGCAAATCGCCCTATTTTATTCATAGTTGCTCGTCTTACCATTTCAATAGCCGGTAATTTTACTTCTATAAGAGCAAATCTATCTTCAAAATCTTTGTATGCAGAAAGAATTGTACCTAATAGGTATTTGATAAAAGGAATAACATCTTCTTTTTCCTCATGCCATCCGTACTGTGACTGCCTTAATGCATCATAATACAAATCTTTATTTTTTGCAATTTTTGATTCCAAGGAAATGTATTTACCAACATAAAACCCATTTCTATATAACAATAGAGTTGTAAGTAAACGGCTCATTCTACCGTTACCATCATTAAAAGGGTGAATACAGAGAAAATCATGTATAAAAATAGGAATAGCAATCAATGGTTCTACTTCAAAATTTCCTATTACTCTATTATATTCTTCACATATTTTATCAAGTGCTTCAGGTGTTTCAAAGGGAGAAAGAGGAGTGAAAAGTGTTTCAACATGACCATCAGGATATGATGCACTAATATAGTTTTGTACACTTTTTGTCTTGCCTGCCATCGGGTTATTCATATGATTATATAAAATCTTATGAAGCTGTAATATATAATTCTGCGAAGCCGGAATTATATCGAAACTATCATGTATAACATTTAGTACATCTCTATAGCCTGCAATTTCTTGCTCATCACGATTTTTAGGAGTTGTCCTATCCTCTACTAACTGTCTTATACGAGTGTTAGTTGTTACAATACCTTCAATAGCATTAGATGCTTCTGTGCTTTGTATTTTTGCAATTTCAACTAATTTTTCTAATTCTTCCGGTCGTTGCTTAAGGTATAATTCTTGTTTTCCTGCCTCTTTATATATTGCAGCTACTAATCCCAGAATTTCTGAGTCCCATTTTTGGTTTTTAATTTCAGAATAATTAAAGGTCCTCATAACCTCACCTCCATGACTATTCCCTTTAATAATAGTATAATTTAAGGGAATAGTCAATGTATTAAGAGAATATTCCCTTAATATTATAGAGTATTAAAGGTTAAATATGCTAAAGTATCATATAAGCAACAGCCCTCTATCATCATAAACTGATGCACCATTATCATTTCCACAGCTACTTGCTCGGTCAAGTGCCATAATTGCGACCATTGCGTCGTCAAGCTTTTCTGTTAATTTTTCTTTATGTGCCTTTATTTTTCCTGCCGGGTATGTAATAAAATGATGTGACACAATAAAAAAGAGAGGCAACTTCAAAAACAGGCTGCTGTTTCTTAGAGGCTTTTCGGCTTTTGATTTTTAATTACAGAGTAAAAATAAGCTCAAGAATATTTTCACCGTTTATATAGTTATACACTATGTCGGTGCAAAGCTTTTTGACAATCATTATTCCCATTCCGCCATTGTCAAAATCGTCAAAATCCTTTTTTGGCATATCCTTAAGATAGTCAAATTTCTTACCGTTATCTCTGAAAATAATACTTATCTTATCATCGTTTTTATTGTACAGAACCGATATTAAATCAGCACCGGAATAATTTACAATATTTGAGAAAACCTCATCACAAGCAAGAAAAATCTTCCTTTTCAGCTTATCCTCTAAATCCGTCTTAAAAATATATTCCCGTATTTTTTCCAATTCCGAGAGTCGGCAGTTCAGCTTTAAAGTGCTGTCTTGGCACTGTACTGCAAGCATTGTTATATCGTCAAATTGCTCACCTGTGTTTATAAATTCTATCAATGAGCTGCTTATACTTTGGCATAAGCCTTTGGCAGTATGTTGTGTACCGGTGCAGGCATCTAAAAGTCTTTTTTCACCGAAAAACTCTTTATTCTCGTTGACAGCCTCGGTTACACCGTCAGTATAAAGGTAAAGAATATCTCCGTTTGAAAAATCGGCGGTGTACTGCTTATATTCAGAATCATCGAATACACCCAAAGCCATACACGGAGGGCAATTAAGAAATTCCGCTTTCCCGTTTCTGATTATAACCGGCTTGTTATGACCGGCGTTTACATAACAGAATTTGCCCGATGCTTTGTCAAAAATCGCAATAAACGCCGTTACAAACATCTCCTCCGGATTAGACCGGCAAATATCAAGATTTATTGATTTAACGGTTTCTGCAATATCTGAAATATCCGTAAGCTTTTCCCTTATAAGGGTTTTTACAAAAACCATAAACAATGACGCCGCTACGCCTTTTCCGGAAACATCTCCGATAACGGTACATACATTTCCGTTTTTAAGAGGAAAGCTGTCGTAGAAATCACCGCCAACCTGTCTGGCAGATTTCATTCTTGCCGATATCATAAAGCTGTCGGACATACAGATATTTTTTTCTTTGGATATAATGCCGTACTGTATCCGCCGTGCAACCTCCAGCTCTGTTTCCGCTTTTGCCCTTTCCCCTGCAAGTGCTTCTATTTTATCAACATAGCTGTCAATATCCGCAGCCATTTCATTAAAAAAGCTTGCTATAAGCTGTATTTCGTCATTTGTTCCCAGGTCTATAGGCTGAAAGGTCTTTTTGCCGACTTTTTTATCAGTTATGTAATCCTTCATACCGTTAAAAACCATAGTTATAGGATTGTATACTTTCTTTTTGATAAATAATGCCATTAGTGCAAACAATAAAAAAAGTACAATAATAACAACGGACATCTTCAGAACTGTTTCGGATATAATTTCAGTGTAGATTTTTTCGAGAGAATAATCCGCACACACTAAGGCTGCGGGATTATTATTTTTGTCGTAAATACAGTTAAACGATGATGCAAATCTTCCATATGTTTCGTTGCTGTACTCGTATACGGTTGATTCTCCGCTGTTCCATGTTTTTACCTCTGCATCAAAAAGCTTATGCTCTACAATCGTGCCGGCTTTTCTGTCTGACAACACCTCTCTGTTTTTCTTCTCGTCGGCTGCAACCACCATAACATATTTTATTTGATTATTTTCCGTATCCGGAATATATATAAATATATACTCTAAGCCCTCGCCTATACATATGCTTCTAAGGCTTGACTGTAGATAACTATACCTTTTGGATGACGGATTATTTAGCAGACTCTCCATATCATAGTCACTTGCAATTTGGGATACAATATACGACGCACTTTTGGCAATATTTGTTGTGAGTCTTGTGGTTCGCTGAATGTTGTCAATACAGCTAAGCGAACCAAAGACCAAAATAGCCGCCAAAAACACCGCACAAATATAAACAACTATCCTCTTTAACAAAGAATTTTTCATTTTTCTATATTAATTTTTTGGTCAAAGCCTGTTAATTTAAAAACATCGTACACCTCGTCGGATACATTTATAATTTTAAATTCACCCTTGCCCGACATTTTTTTATAGGCAGAAACCACCTGACGCAAGCCTGCCGAGGAAATATACTCAAGCTTTGCAAAATCAAAGACAAGGCTTGTAATGTCACCACCCAGCTTAGATAGAGCCTCCTCAAGCTGAGGTGCTGTCTGCGTATCCAGCCAGCCGATAATTTCCAGCTCCGCCTTATTTCCGTCTGTTTTATTAATAATATCCATTTTAATAACCTCCAAAAATCAATCAAAAAATGCAAGCTTGTCGAGTGCTTCTATTGCACTTGCAAGATATTTGTCGTCTGTAACAGGCCACTTATAGTCCAATCGGTAAAGAGCCTGAGAAGTAAAGCTGTTGCTGTAGTCCAGTATGTAAATATCATTTTCATTATGAGATGTATAAGCGATAAGTCCTGAAACAGCGTCGGAATTGTTACTGCTCTTTGCAAAATTCTTTACGGCGGCTTCAAAGTCCTCATCTCTTACAATATCAATTTTAAAGCCATAGTCACGCATTGCGTAAATTAAATCCGACATAAATATGCGGTGGCTGTTGCATGCATGGAATACTGTAAATCTTCTGTCAGTCTGTGCAAGCTTCAAAACCGAAAGTGCTGTAGAATCAATAGGCGAGAATTCCGTGCTTTCGTGCATACTGCCCATTGGGAATTTACCGACAGCCTTGTAGCCCTTTAAGCTTCTTAGGAAGCCGTTTGTAATAAAGTTAATCTGGAATTCTCCGTCAGAATTTCTGCTCATAAGGTTGCCCACACGAATAATCTTTCCGTCAAGGCCTTCTGAAACAGCCTCAAGCACTGCCCTTTCGGCAAGGAATTTTGTTCGGATATATTCGTTTGTGATGCTCTGACCAATGTACAAATCATTCTCACAGAAAAGCCTTGACACTGGCGGGACTCCGTCCGAGCCCTCTCCGCCCACAGATACAGTAGAAATTTGAATTAATCTGCGTCCGTTATTTTTGCAAAGCTCTATAAGATTTTCAACGCCCTTTACATTTATTTTTTCAAGAACATCATCAGCCGCAAAATGCTTAACACAGGCCGCACAGTTAATAAGGGCGTCAAATTTATATTGGGCAAGAGAGTCAACCTGCTCTTTTGATGTTATATCTCCGTCTATACATACTATACGCTCCTTGAACATCTCCCTGCAAGGATTATCAAAGTAATACATCAGCATATTCATCATGCGTTTTTCAGGGGATTCATAGCTTCCCTTTCTTACAAGGCAATATACCTTACCGTCATAATTGTCAAGGTATGCTTTAAGAATATGTATTCCCAAAAAGCCTGTTGCACCTGTAAGCATTATGTCGCCGAGCCTCTCCTTTGTTATCATATTCACATTATCAACGGTGTTGCCGCTTATAACGCTCTGTATTCTGTTGTAATTATAGCTTGAAAATTCGTTATCGCCTGCTGCTTCCTCTGACGGCTCGCTGTCATCGGCAAGCTCTGCAAGCTCCCTTACAGTAGGGTACTTAAATATGTCGGCATATACAACAGAAATATTCTTTGAAAGACACATTACAGCAACCTTTGAGGCTGTTAATGATGAGCCGCCTAAGTCAAAGAAGCTGTCGTTTATGCCTACACCCTCAACGCCCAAGGCTTTTTCAAAAATTTTGCAAAGCTCTGTCTGCAAAGCGGTTACAGGTGCTTCGTAATTATCGCCTACTATATTTACATCAGGTGACGGCAAAGCCTTTTTATCTATCTTGCCGCCCGGAGTTATAGGCATACTGTCAATATGTACAAAGAATGACGGCATCATATAATCAGGAATTAACGGCTCCAGGAATTTCTTAAACTCTTCGTCAGGTATACTTTCACCTGTATAGTAAGCGGCAATATATTTATTTCCGCCCTTTTCAATAACCTTAACCGCCGAGCTTTTTACAAGCTCATTTTTAAGCATTGCACCCTCAATTTCACCAAGCTCTATACGATAGCCTCTGATTTTTACCTGGGAATCAATTCTGCCGATATACTCAATATTTCCGTCGCCCTTCATACGAACCATATCGCCCGTTCTGTAAAGTCGCTTATCATCATTGCATACAGAGTACGGATTTTCTACAAAAACAGCGGCCGTTTTTTCAGGTAAATTATGATAGCCCCTTGAAATCTGGCGGCCTGCATGGCAAAGCTCGCCGGAAGCCCCTACAGGCAGTCTGTTTAGCTCTTTGTCAAGAATATAGCTGCGAACATTAAGCTGTGATTTTCCTATTGGTATATTATCATACTGCTTATCAACAAAAAATTCAGTTGAAGAAACTGTATTTTCGGTTGGGCCATATCCGTTTACCATTTGATAGCTGCGTTTACGGTAATATTTAAACTTTTCACCACCAAGGGTTGCAAATCTAAGGCTTGGAGCGTCGTCCAACAATTCTGCCACCAGTTCGCCCATTTGTGTTGGGAATGTAACGGTTGTCAGCTTTTCGTCCTTTATGCACCTGCAAACTGCCACAGCATCCTTTCTTATATTTTCAGGGAATATATACAGAACCGCACCAACGGTAAGCGGGGCAAATAAATCAAATACAGACGCATCGAAGCAGAAGCTTGCAAATTCAGAAGCAACATCGTCAGCGGTTAATTTTCTTGCAGAAGTAATATACTCAATTAAATTCATTAAATTTCTGTGTTCAAGCATAACTCCCTTTGGCTTGCCTGTTGAGCCTGATGTATAAATCATATAAGCAAGATTTTCAGGGGCAGGCGGCGTAAGCTTAGCAGAAAGCTTAAAGTTTTGTGACTCCTTAGCTACATCGTCAAGACAAATTACATTTTTATCGTAGAAGCCCACAAGCTCACGGTACTTGCTTACTACAATAAGATTTTCTGCTCCGGAATCCTTAAGCATATATTCAATTCTGCTTTGCGGATATTCCGGATCAAGAGGAACATATGCTCCGCCGGCCTTCATTGCACCAATATACCCAACAGTGAAATCCTTTGTTCTTCCGCAAAGAATACCTGCTACCTTTTCCCTGCCAAAGCCTTTTTCCGTAAGCTTTTGTGCAACATAGTCCGACATTCTGTCAAGCTCCTTGTAGGTAAGCTCTCCAAATTCATCTCTTACAGCAGGTCTGTCAGGATATTTTGCCACTGTTTCTCTGAACAAATCAACAAAGGTTTTGCCTATATGCTCAGGATTATCAATCATCTTTGTTTCTTCCTCAAACATAAGCCTTATATCCGTTGGCTTAGAGGCACTTAGAAGACCCTTTGCCGAGGTTACAAGGTTGTCTGCAAGATATTTGACAGTTTCCTCACGGTACATATCGCTTCTGTATTCAATCTCAAAGACAAATTTATTTCTTTCAATAGAAATACTTACAGAAACAGGTGCCTTTGCCGCATTAAGCTGAACAGGCTCCTCACTTGCAAACTCTCCGCCTATTGTATCAAACTCAAAGTTATCTCCCTGATAAACAACCATTGCGTCAGCCTTAATATTAAATTCTCGGCTTATTTGTGCAAAGGAGTATATGTCGTTATTCATTGAGCCAATAAGCTGCTCCTGAACGCCTGCAAGATAATCCTTTGTACTTCCGGAAAAATCACAGTAAACAGGCAGTGTCTTTACAAGCATACCCACCGTTTCGGAAAGCCTTGAATCATTTCTGCCGTGATAAATTGTAGTGAAAACAGCTTTATCCTTAAAATTGTATTTACCAAGTGTAAGACCAAAGGCAGAAATAAAGAATACATTTTCGGTAATTCCGCTCTTTTTGCAGAAAGCCCTTACTGCCTGAACTGAAATTTCAGAAATTTCCTTTCTGAAATTCTCCGCCGCAGGGGCAGAGCCTTCTTTATCAGGGTAGAAATTATTACTGCCGCCTGCGTTTTCAAATACGGATTTATAATAGCTTTCTGCATTTTTATATACATCACTTTTTAGAGCGTCACTGTTGTCAAGGGCAAGGTCATAGGAGGTATATTCCTCTGCCTTTAGGTTTTCGCCTGCGTAGGCTCTGTTTATATCGTTGATAATAATTGCAAGGGAAGTACCGTCGGCAATTATATGGTGAATATCAAGGAACAAATAATTTCCGCTGACTGTCCTGTAAAGCTCAAACCTGAAAAGCTGTTCATTAAAGAGCATATACGGACGAACAAGGGTTGCTCTGTTCATTTCATCAATTATCGGAGTTTTATAGCTAAGGCTGTCGTTCCGTCTTTGCATAACATTTCCGTCGTCGTCCATAAACAGACGGGTTTTCAAATATGGGTGGGCCTCAACTGTTTTATCAATAGCCGTTGCAAGTTTTTCAAGGTCAACACCCTTGCCCAGCTTCAACAGGTACGGAATATTATAAATTGTTGTACCCATATTTGCGGTACACTCAATGAAAATACCCTCCTGGGTATTCGTCAGCGGATAAATTTCACGAACCTCTCTCTTTTGGCTCTTTCCTGCACCTGCAATAAACCTTTCAAGCTTTTGAACGGTAGGATTATTCTTTATATCCGATGTTTTGATTACTATATCAAATGCCTTTGAAAGCAATATGTTCAGTCTGATTGCACTGATTGAAGTAAGTCCCGAATAGTAAATATCCGAGGTTATACCAAACTCCGTGTGACCAAGTGCGTCAGCAACACAGTCAAATATTTTTTGCTGAACCTCATTTTCAGGCTTAATAATTTCCTCTGCCTTTTTCTCCGGCTTTGGAAGCTCCTTTTTATTTACCTTTTGGTTTTGGTTAAGAGGTATTTTGTCAATTTGCATTGTTACGGCAGGCACCATATAAGGCGGTTTTGTTTCTCTTATAAAATCATTAAGAGAATTTATATCTACCCTGCTGTCAGACACAATATATGCGGCAATGTATTTTCCGCCTGTCGGCTCATCGAAGGCAACTACCGTTGCATCCTTTATGCCCGTATATCTTCTTATAACCTCTTCAACCTCAGAAAGCTCTATTCTAAAGCCTCTTATTTTAACCTGTGCGTCTTTTCTGCCGATTATCTGAATATTGCCGTCTGTAAGGTATCTTACAATATCTCCCGAATGATACATAGTTTCATAGCCCTCTGTATCATCATAAATATTTTTCGTATAAACCTCGGCAGTTTTTTCTGGCTTATTCAAGTAACCTCTTGAAACCTGATAACCGGCTATCATCAGCTCTCCGCAAGCACCGCAAGGCAGAATATGACCGAATTTATCGGCTACATAAAGCTTCACATTGTCAAGTGCTTTACCTATAGGTATGTTATTGTAATATTTATCAACCTCAAAAACAGTTGTAAAGATTGTATTTTCTGTTGGGCCGTAGCCGTTTATAAGCTTAAAATTCTTCGGCGGTTGGCAAGGTACAAGCTTTTCGCCGCCTACTGACAGATATTTAAGGCTCTTGCAGTCAATTCCCATAGCAAACTGTCTGCCCACCTGGGTTGTCATAAAGGCATGCGTAATACCGTTGGATTCAAAATAATTATTAAGCGCAATAAGGTCAAGACGGATTTCCTCAGGAATAATATGAAGCTCTGCACCGTTTGCCAAAGCACCGTAAATATCCATCATAGATGCGTCAAAGCCAAAGGAGGCATATGCCGCTAATTTGGTATTGTAATCTACATCATAATATTTCTTATACCAATGGCAGAAAGCCGTAATATTGCCATATTCAAGCATACAGCCCTTTGGTACACCTGTTGAACCCGATGTGTACAAAAGAATAAATAAATCGTGCAGACCGGGCTTTTTTAACTCAATATTCTTGTCCTCAAGCTGCATAATTTCATCAGTAAACAGCACCTTGCCCTTAAAGCCGTCAACCAATGGCAAAAGCTCTCTGTCTGCAATAAGAAGCTTTGCGGAGGAATCCTCAAGCATATACATCAGTCTGTCCTTAGGGTATGTTGGGTCAAGGGGCTGATATGCCGCCCCGGCTTTAATTACGCCAAAAGGCGCAATAGCCATAAACTCGCACCTAGGAATAAGAATTGCTACAACATCTTCTTTACCAATACCCATTGACAACATATGCTTTCCAAGCCTGTCGCTTATTTCGTCAAGCTCTTTATATGTGTATTTTCTGTCTTTAAATACAACTGCTGTATTGTCAGGCTCTGCCTTAACAATATCAGCAAATGCATCTGATATTGTCTTTTGCCTGTCGTACTCACTTTCTGTACTGTTAAATTGGGCTATTTTATTAAGTGCATTTTCTGAAATAATTGAAATTTCTGAAATATACTTTGATTTCAGCATTGAGGACATTGCCGCCTCGTATGCTTCAAGAATTTCGTCTACGAAAGCCCTGCTGTACATATCACTGCGATATTCGGCTGTAAGTACATACTCGTTGTTATAATCCCTTACCTGAATAAGCAGCGGCATTTTCGGCATATCCAGTGAAAGGTCAATGCCATTAGCTACAGTATCGCCTATTGGGTAATCGTCACTAAGCTCTGCCTGATATGCAAAAACAAGGTCGGAATTAAGCCCGTATTTAGCACAAATATCTGAAAATGGGAAAATATCATTAGCCATTGACGATACAAGCTGTTGGGATAGCTTGCTCATATATGCTTGTATAGTCGTTTTATTCTCAAACGAGCAATAAACCGGAAGCGTCTTAACAAGCATACAAACTGTATTTTCAAGCCTTGAATCATTTCTGCCGTTATAAATTGTAGCAAAAAGGCTGTCGTCGGAATTTGAATATTTGGTCATAAGAATACCAAACAGACCTGTAAACAGGGTATTTGGTGTAACCCCAAGCTTGTCACAGTAGGAAAGAATTTTATTTTCCGAAATTCTTATATGCTTCTCTGTATAACCCTTTTCCGGTTTTTCCCCTGAATTATCAGGAAGAGGAAGCGACTCCGTTTCAAGCCCGTCAAATATGCTGTCAAAATATTTTTCGGCTTTTTTATACTTGCCGTCCTTAATTTGCTGTTCCTCGTCAAGTGCGGCGTCAAAGCCTGTATAGGCTTCCTTTTCAAGCTCTTCTCCTAAATATGATTTATTTATATCCGCAAAAATTATATCATAGGAGTTTCCGTCTGCAATAATATGGTGGAAATCTGTAAGAAGATATTTTTTGTCCTCGGTTACATAAATCTCGGCACGGAACAGGCGGCTTTTTTCAAGCTTAAAAGGACGAACAAGATTATTTTTGACAGAATTAAATTCTTCGTTTGTAAGCCTTATAATTTTCGGTATAAATTCTTCATTACAAGGGCTTTGCACCATTTCGCCGTTATCATCTAAAAATACCCTTGTAAGCAGGTAAGAGTGTGCCTTTACTGTATTGGTAATAGCATTAGAAAGCTTTTCTGTATCTATATTTGAATCCAGCTTAAACAGGAAAGGAATATTGTATACGGTGCTGTCCGGATTTTTACTGCACTCTGCAAATATACCCTTTTGCGAGCCTGTAAGAGGATATACATCTCGTTTTTCATATGTTCTGATTTTTGGTGCAAGCTTTATGTAATTCTCCAGCTTTTCAACCGTATTATTATCGTGAATGTCACCTGTTTTAATTGTTACACCAAATTCATCGGAAAGAATAATACAAAGCTTCATTGCACTTACGGAGGACAAGCCTGCCCTGTAAAGCTCGGTATCAATTCCGAAAAAGTCATTGCCCACAACCTTTGCAGCAATATCAAAAATCTTTTTCTGCATCTGTGTTTTTGGCTCTTTAAGATTTTCAGGCTGTACAACAGGCTTTGGCAACGCCTTTTTGTCGATTTTTCCGTTTTGCGTCATTGGCATTTTTTCAAGCTGAATAAATACCTCCGGCACCATATAATGTGCAAGTGACTTTGAAGCGTAAGCAATAATTTCATCAGGGCTGATTTTACGGTCAGCCGTAAAATAACAGCAAAGATATTTGTTATCAACAGGCACTGTAACGCTTGTCAGCACGCCGTTAAAGCTGTTTATTACCTCTTCAATTTCACCTAATTCTATTCTAAGACCACGCAGCTTAATCTGGTTGTCTATTCTGCCAAAAAATTCTATTTCGCCGTCTTCATTTATTTTTGCAAGGTCGCCTGTTTTATATGCTCTCTCTCCGTTAAGCTCTATAAATACGGCGGCGGTTTTCTCAGGAAGATTAACATATCCTCTGCCTACGCCTAAACCTGCAATAACAAGCTCGCCGCTTTCGCCGTCAGGCAAAAGTTTGTTATCCTTATCAACAATATAAACTTTTACATTTGAATTAGGCACGCCTATAGTGATTTTTCTATTGCTGTCAATTACCTTCATTGTACAGCTTATAGTTGCTTCGGTAGGACCGTAGCCGTTCATAATATAGGCATTAGGGTTTACCGAACGAAGCTTGTCGTAAAGTGCCGGCGGAAATGCCTCTGCGCCAAAGTCGAACACCTTTATCTGCGATATAGCGTCTTTTAGCTGTGGCAAATCCACTATGTTTGAAACATATGTAGGGGTTGTTGCCATTACATCCACATTGTTTTTTATAATAAGCTCGCCAAGCATAAGCGGGTTTAGAATTTCTTCATCACTTGCTATAACTGCTGTAAGACCGTTTGTCAGTGGAATAAATTCCTCCATGATAGATACATCAAAGGTCATTGCCGCCATTGCAAGAACCACTGTTCCTCGCTCTGTAAACCCTAAAAGCTCACCGTTTTTAGGGTTTGGGTTTACGAAATTGGCAAGATTAATATGCTCAATAATAACTCCCTTTGGCTTTCCTGTTGAGCCTGATGTATATATGCAATAGCAAAGGTCATGCTCCTTTATTTCTACATTCGGGTTTGCCGTGTTCTTATTTTCAAGAAGCTTATCCAAAAGAAGCACTTCACATTTCAGCTTAGAAAAAAGCCCCTTGCGTTTTTCTGCAATATCGCTTGTTGTAATAACAAGCATTGCCTGCGAATCTTCAAAAATATACTCCACTCTGTCATCAGGGTAATCCAGAGCCGCTACTACAAAGGCACTGCCGGACTTTAAAATGCCCTGTCTTACAGAGTAGAAATCGCAGCAGCGTTCCAGCATAACCCCTACAAGCTTTTCACGGCCTGCACCCTTTTCAATCAACGAATTTGCAATCCTGTTTGCTCTTTCGTTAAGCTGTGTATATGTTAGGCTTTCACCGCCGGATATAACGGCAGTTTTGTGGGGATTAAGGCTTACCTGCTCCTCAAAAAGCTTAGTTACCGGTCGAAAATCAAAGTCAAACCGTGTATCATTTATTGACGACATTTTTAATCACTCCTAAAAAGTTATTATTGTGTTGTTCATATCTATAGCACGAATATAACTCATAGATTTAGATATTTTCTTAACAAGCTCTATACCGTGTATATCAAATTCATTGCTGTCATTTTCATAGTCAAGCGGATTAAAGTTGATACCGTTATCCCTTATTCTAAGGCGAAGTAAATCACCCTCTAGGCAAAGGCTGATATCAATCCAGTTTGAGGACTTACCTCCAAACTTAATAATATTCACTGTCATTTCTTCGGCACAAACAGCGGCAAGGTTTGCCTTGCTGTTAGGAATATTATTTTCTGCACAGAAGCTTATAATTTCCTTATGCACCCTTTGTGCTTCGTCCATTGTACTCTGAATTGAAAAATCAAGGTTTATGCCCGGATTTTCCTTTGGGACAATATAGAAGGATGAATGTTTATATTTTATCTTTCTGAAAATATAGGCCGCAAGTACGGTTATTGCTTCGGAAGCAACAAAACCAACGGCAATACCGTCTATACCGATTCCGTCAAACTGCTTCCATATAAGTATTCCCACAAGTGTTGCAGGCAAAACCACAAGTGCATTCTCCAAAAAAGTAACAAGGCTTGCAATTGTTGTTTTTTCAATAGACTCATAATAACTGATTATAAATTTATTCCAAAGATACGGAGCAACACAGAACGCAAATATACGCAGTGAATTTACCATTTGTACGCCAAGCTCGCCGCCGTCACTGCCAAACATTATAGCTATCTGCTCTGTAAATGTCATCATAAGCACAAACAGCACAGCAAGAACTATGTAGCTGTATTTAAGCATCTTGTTACACAAAACACGAAGTCCCACATAATCCTTTTCGCCATAAAGTACACCGGCTACATTCGGAATAACACCTATAATGCCTCCTACAAACATTTCCACTATCATAAGAACATTATCGCAAACGGTAAATACCGCCAGACCGTCATCACCAATAAGATTTATTATAATCATATTTATTCCCAGTGCTTTTACAAAGTTAGTCGCCATAAAAACAAGCATTGGCAAGCCTGTAACAACTGCCTCCTTTATAATTGCAAAATCCTTTAGCTTAAGCCGAACAAAGCTAATATTTCGCTTATCTGAACGAGCATAAAAAACAAATACAACCATTGCAATAAGGAAGCCCAGAACTGTAGAAAGCGACGCACCGGCTATGCCCATTGGAGTGAAATTAAGAAATATATAATCCAATACAAGGTTTATAACATTGGCGGCTATTAAATAAGCAGACGCAAGCTCGGGATGATTTTCTGCACCAAGGTAGCTTATCATCATTAAGCCCACGCCAATAACCGGAGCACCAAGCAGGCTTATAAAAATATAGTCCCTTGTATAGTGAAATAAACCACTGCCGGAAACAAGCATTTTCGCTGCAGGCTCGGCAATGAAGAACGACAGGGCAGAAAAAATCAATCCAACTAAAACAGTAACAACAAGAGTTGCCGAAAAAAGCTTTGACGCATTTTCTGTATCTCGCTTGCCAAGCATTATGCCTACAGCTATTGAACCGCCTATGCCAAGGCAGTACCCCACCAGCTGGATTATTGTTTCAACCGGCAGGCTTGCCGTAATAGCCGACATAGCGTCAACACCGATAAAATTACTTACAAAAATAGTATCAACAATATTCCCAAGCTGCAACGCAAGGGACATCATTATTCCGGGGACAATGTATTTATTAAGCTTTGAGCTTAACAGCCTTCGGTTTCTTTTTTGCATATCATCTAAACTCCTTATTAAATACCCACCAAATAAATTTACCTGTATTTTGCTCATTACTGCACAACAAATAATTAATTATTCATTATATTTTGTATTCTATCACAAATAGCCGTCTGTGTCTATAATATACATAGATATTGCAATATTTAAAATTTGTTGAGCTGCCGCTGCTTCTTTGCACCGTATATAAGCTTTTATAGCAGAACAGCGATAAGCCTATGAATATACCTAGCTGACCGAGAACATAATTTTTTGGAAGGCTGAAAGCCCTTATAAGCAAAAAAGCTCACCGGCTATAAATAGCTGCCGCCCCTTCTGCTAAAGCTAACAATACCATAACACCGCCTAATACAGTTATCGGTCATAGGCATTTTTAGCCGGCCTGCTGTAGTCGTAAATTATTTCTTTTTGGCTGTGCTTGCCTGTGTTGTCATTATTCATAAAATATTTTTACCTCCGTTAGTCAGCAAAGGTCATTCCCCCCTGCTTTCCCATAGGTCGGGGGTTTTCAGGCTCTTTTTAGCCCTAATTTCTGCGATAAACAAGCCAAAAATCAGGGTTTTCATACTGCACCATTTTGTCGTTTTTGAAAAGGCAGAAATGGTGCAGTTGAGGTGCTGCCTTTTTTAGAATGATTCTCTTTATTCTAAATATATGCTGTTAGAACCTTAAAAGAATAATAGGCGTTTTTTCTTACATTATTTATAAGAAAAAAATAGTATTATCTGCACTGCTCTTAGTCGGCACTCTCTGCCTAAGCCTGCGGAAATTTGCACAAAGGGAGCCGTCTGTTTTAAGAAAAAACAACGCAAATGCTTTGGCACCCTCTCTCGACATCCTCCCTCACAGAAAAAACAGCAGAGGTTTTTTCCCACAGAATGCCATACCCTTTGATTCAAAGAAAGAAGGGTGTACCGGCAGGCACAACCAATTGGATTTCCCTAGGCTGTGCTTTATGGGTAAAATTATTTAATAAGCGGATTATTTACAGCCCAATTGTCAGTATGTGTATACACATACTGTATGCTAATGAATTAACTCCGGTAATTATTTCCATATTAAATAAATTATTTATTTTTATTGTTGTACAATGTATGTTTTTATGGTAATATTAACACGATATGAAGAAACTATTTATAAAAAATTAATGAGCAAATTCCTATTCTTTTTGTCGGTTTATGCTCTAACACAAGGAGGAAAAAATGGAAAAACATCTGAAGCGAAACTCTTTTAAGGGCTCATTTGGCTTTGTTTTGGCAGCGGCCGGCAGTGCAGTGGGCTTGGGAAATATATGGAGGTTCCCTTATCTTGCGTCTAAGGACGGCGGAGGTCTGTTCCTGGTGCTGTATATTATACTGGCACTAACCTTTGGCTTTACACTGCTGACAACTGAAATTGCAATAGGCAGAAAAACTAAGCAAAGTCCCCTTACGGCTTATGGTCAGCTCAAGAAAAAGTGGAAATGGCTTGGCGTAGTCGCCTGCTTAGTACCTGTTATTATAATGCCATATTACTGTGTAATAGGCGGTTGGGTACTGAAATACTTCTTAGCATATTTAACAGGCCAAGGCACAGCAGTGGCAGCCGACAACTACTTTACCTCGTTTATTACAAGCGATATTGAGCCTATAGTAATGTTAATATTATTTTTGGGTGCGTCTGCCTTTGTAGTATTCCGTGGAGTAAACAAGGGTATAGAATCTTTTTCAAAGGTTATTATGCCGGCTTTGCTGCTACTGGTAGTGGCAATAGCTGTATTCTCGCTTACACTTAGCCATACTGATTCAAACGGTGCTACACGAACAGGTCTTGAGGGTTTAAAGGTTTATGTTATTCCTAACCTTTCGGGCCTTACCGTTAAAAGCTTTTTCTCAACACTGCTTGACGCAATGGGACAGCTTTTCTTTAGCTTAAGCGTCGCTATGGGTATTATGATTGCCTACGGCTCATATGTGCGTGACGATGCTAACCTTAATAAATCAATTAACCAAATAGAAATATTTGACACAGTTGTTGCATTTTTAGCCGGAGTTATGATTATTCCTGCTGTGTACACATTCTCGGGCATTGAGGGTATGGACGCATCAGGTCCAAGCCTGATGTTTATATCTCTGCCAAAGGTATTTGCCGCAATGGGCTTTGTCGGCAACATTATTGGCTGTTTGTTCTTTGCAATGGTGTTATTTGCAGCCCTAACAAGTGCTGTATCTGTTATGGAGGCTGTAGTGTCAAGCCTAATGGATAACTTTAAGCTGTCCAGAGTAAAGTCGGCAAGTATAGAGGGCATAATTGCCTTGGTTGCTGGAATTTTGGTATGCTTAGGCTACAATATAATGTATTTTGAGGCGTCGCTGCCAAACGGAGCAACCGGTCAGCTGTTGGATATAATGGACTATGTAAGCAACAACATTCTTATGCCAATAGTAGCTATAGGCACCTGCGTATTAATCGGTTGGATAGTTAAGCCTAAAACCGTTATTGACGAGGTGGAAAAAAGCGGCAATAAAATGGGCAGGAAAAGGCTCTATACTATAATGATTAAATTTGTTGCTCCGGCAATGCTTGTATTGCTTTTCTTAAAATCAGTAGGAATATTAACAGTAATATAAAATGGAAGATTTTAAAAACGGACTAAAAAACGGTATCCCCATTGCGTTGGGGTACCTGTCGGTATCATTTACCTTTGGACTTCAGGCTGTAAACGGCGGCATGAGTTGGTGGCAGGCTGTATTAATTTCCCTTACAAATGTTACCTCGGCAGGTCAGTTTGCAGGACTTGACATAATGACGGCAGGGGCAGGACTTTGGTTTGAAATGGCATGCACGCAATTTATAATCAATATACGCTATTCCCTTATGTCCCTCTCCCTTTCACAAAAGACCGACCCCTCAATTAGAGGGATACATAGATTTTTAATTGCCTTTGGCATAACAGATGAAATTTTTGCAGTAGCTATGGGCTCACCAAATGATGTAAGCAATACATATATGTACGGCTTAATAAGCCTGCCAGTGCTTGGCTGGTGCAGCGGTACACTGCTTGGCGCTGCGGCAGGTCAGCTGCTGCCCGAAATTATACGCAGTGCACTTAATATAGCAATATATGGTATGTTTATAGCTATAATACTTCCGCCGGCACGAAAAAACAAAGCAATTATGGCTGTGGTAATTATTTCTGTTTTGCTAAGCTGCTGCTTCAAGTGGCTGCCTCTTTTAAACAGTGTTTCAGGCGGCTTTGTTATAATAATATGTGCAGTTATAGCCGCAGTGGCAGGGGCAATATTCTTCCCTGTTAAGGAGGAGAAAGCCGATGGAAATTAAAAGCTTTTTTATCTACCTTATAATTATGGCCGGCGTTACATACCTCATAAGAATGCTGCCGTTTGTAATTTTTAAAGGTAAAATAACCAATACATTTATCAAAAGCTTTCTCTACTACATTCCCTATGCCGTACTGGGAGCAATGACCTTTCCGGCTATAATTTTTTCTACCGGAAATTATTCATCGGCTGTTGCCGGACTAATAGTTGCCTGCGTATTGGCATTCAGAGAAAAAAGCTTACTTACCGTAGCGGTTTTTGCCTGCATAGCTGCACTTGCGGTGAATATTATATGCCTGTATATTTAGACTTTTTTGTAGTAAATTGTAGTAATAATTATTGTCAATGTTGAAGGCTTGTCCTTTACACCGGAGGCAGAAAAATGTACCGCTGCAATTTCTGAAACAAGATATGGTCTGTATAAGAATTATAACAGGCTCAAAGGCATATCTTGATTCTTATATGGTATGATTAGACACAGGCTCGGCGGATAAGGTTGGATAAAAATATAAATTTCTTATAATACATCAGACCAACAAAAAATGCAGAGCATACACTTCAGACAGTTAAAAGTCCGGAGTGTATGCTCTGC